>ERZ724524.24-NODE-24-length-103938-cov-9.235159_pt1 | contig 103938 bp, 95 predicted proteins | sample MGYA00376057_ERZ724524 | MGnify/ENA primary metagenome ERZ724524 (study PRJEB28724, sample SAMN07190888) | wastewater metagenome | isolation source: influent of sewage treatment plant in Hong Hong | place: USA: Christiansburg, Virginia | collected 2016-03-01 ...
GTGGTGGGCAGGCGTATGCGGTAGGTAAAGGAGGAGGCCGCAGGCCGGGGGACACGGACGCAGACGCCTGCCCACCACCCGCAGCCGAGCTCGGGCCTGCGACAGCTGCCACTGATTAACCGATCAACTGTTCAACGCGCGCTTGCGTCTTTCGACCATTCGCCAAATGAAGGGCGTGAAGATCAACTGCATGGCCAGTTCCATCTTGCCGCCGGGCACCACGATGGTGTTGGCGCGGCTCATGAAGCTGTCGTGAATCATGCTGAGCAGGTACTGAAAATCAATGCCCTTGGGCTTGGCAAAGCGGATCACCACCATGCTCTCGTCGGGCGACGGGATGTCGCGCGAGATGAAGGGGTTGGACGTGTCCACCATGGGCACGCGCTGAAAATTGACATGGGTGTGATTGAACTGCGGGCAGATGTAGTTCACGTAATCGGGCATGCGGCGCAGGATGGTGTCGGTGACGGCCTCGGTGCTGTAGCCGCGTTTGGATTTGTCGCGGTAGAGCTTTTGAATCCACTCCAGGTTGATGACGGGCACCACGCCAATCAGCAAGTCGGGGTGCTGGGCGATATTGACCTCGGGCGTTACCACCGCGCCATGCAGGCCTTCGTAAAACAGCAGATCGGTGCCATCGGGCACGGCCTCCCACGGCGTGAAGGTGCCGGGGTCTTGTTTGTAGGGTGCTGCTTCTTCGGCGTCGTGCAGGTACTTGCGGCGCTGGCCTGTGCCGCTTTGGGCGTAGTCGCGAAACAGCGCCTCCAGTTCGGGGAACAGGTTGTTGTCTGGCCCAAAGTGGCTGAAGTGCTGGTTGCCTTGTGCCTCGGCTTCGGCGGCCTTGGTCTTCATGGCTTTGCGGTCGAAGCGGTGAAAGCTGTCGCCTTCGATCACGGCGGCGTTGACGCCTTCGCGCCGAAAAATGTTCTCGAAGGTGCGGGTCACCGAGGTGGTGCCCGCACCGCTGGAGCCGGTGATGGCGATGATGGGGTGGCGTTCAGACATGGTTAGTCCCTGTAGAAGTAAAAAATCTTGCTTTAAATGCCTGTCACGACATATCTGTATTGCGTTGATAGCTATTCATTTGATAGCTATTCCAAGCCGCAATAGCAGACGAATCAATCCCGAAACAGGCTTCTCTCAGCAAACAGCGGGTTGTATTCGTCCTGGCGCTGGGGCTCTGCGTGGTAGCGCTCGATGCGCTCTACCTCGTTCTTGGAGCCAAACACCAGGCCAATGCGCTGGTGCAGCTGGGTGGGTTGCACGGTCAGCATGGGTTCGCGCCCGGTGCTGGCCCGCCCACCGGCTTGTTCGACGATGAAACCGATGGGATTGGCCTCGTACAGCAGGCGCAGGCGGCCAGGCTTGCTCGGGTCCTTGGTGTCACGCGGGTACATGAACACACCGCCACGCATCAGGATGCGGTGGGCTTCGGCCACCATGCTGGCGATCCAGCGCATGTTGAAGTCTTTGCCGCGCACCCCAGGTTTGCCCGCCAGGCATTCATCCACATAGCGCTTGACAGGGGCCTCCCAAAACCGGCTGTTGGAGGCATTGATGGCAAATTCCTGCGTGTCCTCAGGCACCTTCAGGGCCGGGTGGGTCAGCATGAACTGGCCCAGGTTCGGGTCCAGCGTGAAGCCAGCGACACCGTTGCCCACGCTCAGCACAAACATGGTGGTGGGGCCATACAAGGCATAGCCCGCAGCCAACTGCTGGGTGCCCGGCTGCAGAAAGTCGGCCTCGACCACATCGCGGCCAGAGTCGATCACGTCTTGCGGCGCACGCAAGATAGAGAAGATGGAGCCCACCGTCACGTTCACGTCGATATTGCTGGAGCCATCCAGCGGGTCAAACACCAGCAGGTATTTGCCGCGTTGCTGTGTGGCCGGGATCTGATAGGGGTGGTCCATCTCCTCCGATGCCATGCCCGCCAGGTGACCGCCCCACTCTGTCATCTGGGTGAAGTATTCGTTGCTGATCACGTCCAGCTTTTTTTGCTGTTCGCCCTGCACGTTGACGGTGGTGGCCACGTCAGGATCGCCCGCCGGGTTGCCCAGCACGCCGCCCAGTTCGCCAAAAGCCACCGAGCGTGCGATGGCTTTGCAGGCCAGGGCCACGTCGAGCAGCAAGGCGTTGAAGTCACCACTGGCGCCGGGAAAGCGGCGGCGTTGTTCGATCAGGTATTGCGTCAGGGTGAAGCGGCGGCGCATGGTCATGGTGGGTCTCACAGGAGTTTTTGTATTCAGGTTGATCAGAGTGACTGGGCCGCCGTGCGCAAGGCTTGCATTACGGTGCGGTAGCCCCCATCGGCATCGGGCGCGCCAAACACAGCGCTGCCCGCCACGCACGTGTCAGCCCCAGCGGCCACGATGCGCGCGATGTTGTCGGTCTTGACGCCGCCGTCCACTTCCAGCCAGATGTCACGCCCCGTGCTGGCGCGGTAGGCGTCGATCTGCTGGCGCACCTGGCGCAGTTTAGGAATGGTGCTGTCGATAAACGCCTGCCCGCCAAAGCCGGGGTTGACGCTCATCAGCAGCACGATGTCCAGGCGGTCCCACACATGGTCCAGCACCGCCAGCGGCGTGGCGGGGTTGAGCACCAGCCCGGCCTTGCAGCCGTGGTCGCGGATCAATTGCAGTGTGCGGTCCACATGGCGCGAGGCCTCGGGGTGAAAGGTGATGAGGTTGGCCCCGGCCTTGGCAAACAGCGGGATCAGCGCGTCCACGGGCTCCACCATCAAATGCACATCAATGGGGATCGTCACATGCGGCCGGATGGCGGCGCACACATTGGGGCCGATGGTCAGGTTGGGCACATAGTGGTTGTCCATCACATCAAAGTGCACCAGATCGGCACCGGCTGCCTCGATGGCGCGCACCTCTTCGCCCAGGCGGGCAAAGTCGGCGCTGAGGATAGACGGTGCAAGGCGTAAGGTGTTCATCGCGTGGCTTTCAAGGCAAGGGGTTTCTTGGCCTGCAGGTGTTGTGCATGCCACTGCATCAAGGTGTCTAAGTTGACCTGGCGCAGATCTGGCACCACACGCAGCGCCTGGGCAAAGTCGTGGTGCAGCGTGTAATGCGTGGGCGTGAGGATGGTTGCAATGCCTGCCGCAGTGGCCGCCTGCAAGCCATTGCCTGAATCCTCCAAGGCCAGGCATTGGCTGGCTTCGAGTTGCATGGCCTGCAGCATTTGCAGGTACACCTGGGGGTGCGGCTTTTTGATGGGCGCGGTGGACGCGTCGCCAATGGCGGTGAAGTTGAGCCGCCAGTCCGGCCCCATGGCCTTGCGCAGCAAAGCCGCGATGTTGACCGGCGAGGTGGTGGTGGCAATGGCCAGCTGCAGGCCTTGGGCCAGTGCCTCGTGGATCAAGTCCAGCACCCCAGGGCGCAAGACCACACCGCCCGCGTTGACCGTGGCCTCGTAGTGGGCAGTCTTGAGTTCGTGGAGTTGGTTGATCGTGTCCTGCATCGCCTGGCCATCCAGCGCGCGCATGTCGGGCTGCGTCTGCAACCAGTAGTGGCGAATGCGCTCTTTGCCGCCAGAAATCTCCAGCAGCTCGGTATAGAGCGCCTCGCTCCAATGCCAGGCCAGGCCCAGTTCGGCAAAGGCATGGTTGAAGGCGGCCAGGTGCGCGCTTTCGGTGTCGGCCAGGGTGCCGTCCACATCAAAAATCAAGGCTTGTAGCGCGCTCGCGGTCATTCAGGTCTCTCCGTTTAAGGTCCCGTTGTCGGGGTCTGGATTGACTTTAGGTTTTCGAACGTATAAATTCAAATCACGTTTATTTGAATAACCATCAGTTTTATCTGATGACTATTTCCCACCATGCGCCCCTACACCTTCAAACAGATTCAGACCTTTATCGAAGTGGCGCGGCACAAGTCGGTGTCCAAGGCGGCAGAGCGTTTGTTTGTCACCCAGCCTGCGGTGTCCATGCAAATCAAGCAACTGGAAGACGCGTTTGGCCTGGCCTTGATCGAGCCCATGGGCCGCAACATCCGCCTGACGCATGCGGGCGAGGCGTTTTTGACGCATGCCATCTCCGCCATGGGCCAGTTCAAAGACCTGGAAGCCACGATGGCCGAGCACGTGGGCCTGAGCAAGGGCCGCATCGACCTGGCCGTGGTGAGCACCGCCAAGTACTTCATGCCCATGCTGCTGGTGCACTTTGGCAAGCTGTTTCCGGGCATCGACATTCAGCTGAACATCGACAACCGCGAAAACGTGCTGGGCATGATGGCCCGCAACGAGGCCGACCTGGTGGTGATGGGCCGATCCCCCGCCAACATGGACTGCCAAGCCACCCCCTTTGCCACCAACCCCTTGGCCATCCTGTCTGCGCCCGACCACGCCCTGGCGCGGCGCAAGCAACTACCCTTCTCTGCGCTGGCCGACCACGGCTTTGTGGTGCGCGAGCAAGGATCAGGCACCCGCGCCGCCATGGAGCGCCTGTTTGCCGAGCACCAAACCAGCCTGAAAGTGGTGATGGAAATGCCCAGCAACGAAACCATCAAACAAGCCGTGATGGCCGGCATGGGCCTGAGCTTTTTATCCCTGCGCACCGTCCGCCACGAACTGGCCGGCGGCTACATCGCCCTGGTAGACATCCAGGGCCTGCCCCAGCAAGGCCACTGGTACATCACGCACCTGAGCCAAAAGAAACTGTCGCCAGCCGCGCAGGCGTTTCGGTCGTTCTTGATCGAACAAGGCGGGGCCTTGATGGATTCTTGGAGTTGAGGGGGGGGGGTTGCGCCAATACTCCAAAGCCGAGGGGACTTTGGCCCGTTCAGCAATGATGCCAGCCACTCATCAGAAGCGTCATTGAGCCGAAAGCGCGAGAACTGCTTTAACGTTTAAGATGAGAGGCATGTCCCGGCTTGCCGGGGCATGTCCTCTCGATTGCAGGGTTAGGCATCTTCGCGCCATTCTTCTCTGAGTTGCTCAACAGCCAAAAGCGGTTGACCTCGGTGCAGCATGCGATGGCAATTCGAGCAAACAAGCGCTAGATCTTCTACCTTCGTTCTATTTATGCCGTCGAGCTGCGACACGGGAAGCTTGTGATGGGCCTCAATGAACCCTCGGCCTCGCTCGCCGTAGCGTCGAGCGAAGTCTAGTTGGCAGACCTCGCATTCAAGCTTTCCTGTCTTTGCTAGTCGCTGCGCCTTTGCACGTTGAACAATCTTGCCGTCACGCTCACGATAGCGGTGTTGTCTGAACTTCTCTTTTCCTTCAGGAAACGCGGACTCCTCATCTTCAATGACGATCTCCAGTTCCGGGAGCTGACTTTCTTCCTTTGAGGGCGATGAGACCTGCTGCGGATGCGGCGTGCGAACGCCGTCGAAGTAGTGGCCTATTGAACAGCCTGCGTGGCCTGGCCTGTGCTCTGCATGCGCCCTTGTCGTGTTGTTCCGACCTGCTTGCATCAAAATCACTGGCCCTCGACATTCAAGGCAGCGAACTACCGTTGCTGGCCGAACGCGGGCGGCCTCTACGGGAACGACTCTCCATTTCCCGCCAATCCAAGCTTCGCAGTAACTGTTCGAGTGAGGTGTTGTTGCCATAGATGCCTAACTTAATGTGGACGACCGCCTATCCTGGCAATCCCAGTTTAGACGACAAACTAAGCTGGAGCTCTGCATTTCGGGGGCAACGCCAACTGCCTCACACCCCGCATTGACGCTTGATTTCACGCGTTCCCGATCCTCCATTGCACCCTCCAAAGTCAGTCGCCTATCTTACCCATGCACCCACAGCTTTCGACCGATAAGGCGGACGGGGTGCTCTGAACACGGAGGTAGAGGAGGAGCGCCGCGAGGCGCGGGGGACACGCAGTGGGCAGAGTACCCCGTTCGCCTGATCCCCCACCAGCACCATGCATCCAAAGAACCAATTGAACTACAAATTCAATAGCAACAAACGCTTATCCAATATGCCGTAACAGGTCTTTTTATTGCAAAAACCAGCCACGTTCCGGCTGACCACCGTCAAGCGTGGCATGGCAAGCGCATCGGCAGTGCCTGGCTATCCAAGCAACGGCTCTTTGTCATACAGTAGGCGCCTGATCCTGAGGAGGAGCCCATGAAACGTCGCCTATTCCAGACTGCCAGCCTCGGCCTGTCCATGTCCGCAGCCAGCCCGCTCTTACGCGCTGTAGTGCTGGCCAAAGACCCACCGGGTGGATCTCCGCCAATTGACTTTGTGCCCGACAACTCGCCCGAGCCAATGCTGCAAACCCGCAACCTGACGGGGGGCGCAGTAGCGCTGCTGCCCGACAACTTCGACGCCCGCAAAACTTACCCGGTGGTGGTGCTCTTTCCCTTCACCGGCGGGCGGGCCTCTACGCTCTACAACGAAGCCTTTGCCTTCAGCTTTAGAGGCAAGCAAGAGGTGCCCTACATCGTCGTGATCTTGCCCGACCTGGTGCGGGCATCTGACTACGCAACGGGCGCGGCGTGGTCAGCACTGATTGCCCGGTTTGACGCCACCGTGCAGTCGCTGGGTGCCAGCCTGCGCGAACAGCAATTGCAAATGAGCAAGCTGATTTTGGCGGGCTACTCGGTGGGCGGGGATTTGAGCTGGGCACTGATGCTGCGCAACCCAAGTTTGGTGAACGGCGCCATCATCATGGCCAGCCGCTCGACCTACCGGGGCAGCGCCAAAGATCTGAAGACACTGGCAGACGCCAAAGCCAAAGTCGCCTTTGTCTGCGGCACAGCCGATGAACGCCTGGGCCCGCTGCGCGACGCCGCCAACCTGCTGCAAAAAAACCAGATTGCCAACCGAGTGGAAGCCGTGGAAGGCGCTGACCATGTCAGCGTGGTGTCGCACCCCAGCTTTTCAGAGACCTTGAACCGTGGTGTTCAATTCATCACAAAAAACTGATTCGACATCTATTAAATTTGAATTTTCTTTATGAATAGGCCTGCGTACAGTCCGCCTCATCCAACCCCAACCGGAGATGAAGCATGGACCAATCAAACCGCTACGCCGACCTGAGCCTGACCGAAGAAGCCCTGATCAAGGGCGGCCAACACATTTTGGTGGCCTACAAAATGAAGCCCAAGGCTGGCCACGCCTACCTGGAGGCAGCCGCGCACTTTGCGGCAGAGTCGTCCACCGGCACCAATGTGGATGTATCCACCACCGATGACTTCACCAAGGGCGTGGATGCGCTGGTGTACCACGTTGACGAAGCCACCGAGGACATGCGCATTGCCTACCCGCTGGAGCTGTTTGACCGCAATGTGATCGATGGCCGCTTCATGCTGGTGTCTTTCCTGACGCTGACCATTGGCAACAACCAGGGCATGGGCGACATCGAGCATGCCAAGATGATCGACTTTTACATGCCCGACCGGGTGATCCAGATGTTCGATGGCCCATCCAAAGACATCTCAGACCTGTGGCGCATATTGGGCCGCCCGGTGAAGGACGGCGGCTACATCAGCGGCACCATCATCAAGCCCAAGCTGGGCCTGCGCCCCGAGCCTTTCGCCAAGGCGGCTTACGAATTTTGGCTGGGCGGTGACTTCATCAAGAACGACGAACCCCAGGGCAACCAGGTGTTTGCGCCGATCAAGCAGACGATTCCCCTGGTGTACGACGCCATGAAGCGCGCCCAGGATGAAACCGGCCAGGCCAAGCTGTTCTCGATGAACATCACCGCTGACGACCACTACGAGATGTGCGCCCGCGCCGACTTTGCGCTGGAGGTGTTTGGCCCAGACGCTGACAAGCTGGCCTTTTTGGTAGATGGCTATGTGGGCGGCCCCGGCATGGTGACCACCGCGCGGCGCCAGTACCCCAACCAATACCTGCACTACCACCGCGCAGGCCACGGCGCCGTGACATCGCCCAGCGCCAAGCGGGGCTACACCGCCTTTGTGCTGGCCAAGATGAGCCGCCTACAGGGTGCATCAGGCATCCACGTCGGGACCATGGGCTACGGCAAGATGGAGGGCGAAGGCGACGACCGCATCATCGCCTACATGATTGAGCGCGACGAATGCCAGGGGCCGGTGTACTTTCAAAAATGGTTTGGCATGAAACCCACCACGCCCATCATCTCGGGCGGAATGAACGCACTGCGCCTGCCGGGCTTCTTCAAGAACTTAGGCCACGGCAATGTGGTGAACACGGCGGGGGGTGGCAGTTATGGCCATTTGGACAGCCCAGCGGCAGGTGCGATTTCGCTGCGCCAAGCGTATGAATGCTGGAAGGCCGGTGCCGACCCGTTGGACTGGGCTAAAGAGCACCGCGAGTTTGCGCGGGCGTTTGAGTCTTTCCCCAAAGATGCTGATGCGCTGTACCCGGGATGGCGTCAGCATTTGGGGGCGGCGGCTTAGGCTTGAAGTGGCGAGCGGCACTGAGCGGTCACGCTTGTGGATGAAAGTGGCTCAGCCGTGATGTTTGGACGCAGTAACTTTTTGCAGGAACCCATCAGGTGGCGAGTTACTGCATTAGTTACTGCTTGAACACCCGGTTTGCGTCACCAAAACACAATGGATTAAGCATGAAAAAAGCCCTAACGAATTGATTCGTAAGGGCTTTTTTTGATTTCACGGGACTTCCGCGAAGTGTTAGTGGTGGCCTGGGGCGGAATCGAACCACCGACACAAGGATTTTCAATCCGTTTCGTTATCCCGCTATATCCCTGCATTGCCTTGCAATACAAAGACTTAGGGCCTTTTCTATCGCTATACACCTGCAATATCTTGCTATGCCGTTGACACTTCGTCGACGCTTCAGTAAATCAATTAGACGCAATAGCAAAAGCCTGTTACGCGGCACTTTGTTGCCTCTGGCAACCATCAAAGGCGATACCGATCAACCCACGCAACTAACCGTACGACATCTTCAACAGAAATGGGCAGCCCCTGAATCCGCACCTTAAGTGTCTCGGGATCAATAAGACGATGTTGAAGCATTGTCTGAACAAACACCCAATCTTTCTCACGGCCCGCAGCCAGCTTTGATGACGCCAGGTCATGAGGCTCAAGACAGTACCCGATCTTCATATCGGTGTTTTGATTCTGAATCTTCACGAGACGGTCTCGCCATCCTTGCGGCAATACAGCCGTCTCAGGGCCAACACCTTGGGCATAGTAGCCAAACAAGGTATCAAAAGGCGATAACTCACCAATGGCACCATCGATGACATCAGCCAACTCGGGCCTTTCCAATGGATAGACGTCAGCCTCCATTGACTGCAACAATTCACTTGGCGCATCTGGGACAGCCCCAAGAATGGATTGGGACCCTACGATGACGATCTCATATTGATTGCTGATCGCTGCAGCCGCTCGAATGATGTGTTCGAGATCAGCGCGACGCATGCTGTTCAGACCAAGACTTCAAAAAAGCAAAGCGCTCCTGATGGCTCAGTATTCCACCGAAAGGTGAACATTGGCGCAAGGTTTGGGCGTGCTCAGAATCTTCGGTTGCAACAGTGAGCGCAGCCTCCATCCCCTGATGCACTAACAATGCCCATTCTGATAAATAGCCCTGCGAACTGGCAGCAACAGTTTGCCGCCACCGCTCCAAGGTCTTGGGGACAACAGCAAACAACTCTGGTTGTTTACGCAATTTGTCCGCCACAGCAAAATGCAGCGCCAGGCTGCGCATGTCTGCCAGGCGAAAGGCAGGAATGTTGGAATCGGCGGTAACGGGCTCTTTGGATGCCATGAGTGGCATTTTGCCAGCCGGAGAGCATGCCGACAACTCAATATTTTGGGTAATTTTCCCGGGGACAATGCAAGTAGATGCTTCGAATTGCAGCCTGTACAGTCTCAGCCCCTGACATCCAGCCTGCCATTAACGATTGTGAGTAGTTCTTCCAAACAGCGTTGGCAACCTCAATCGTTACATCTTCGCCAAGTTCGTGCAACGCCAACTGAACATTCCTCGAATCTGATAGCTCATCAACGTCCAGTTCGTGAGGGACAGACTTATCGCTACTCAGTTCGATCCATCGTCTCAAATCCAAAAAAAATTGCTTAACGTCATCGTTCATCAATCTCTCGAAGTCAACGCTCCCAAATTCACGGCCCACAGGTACCACGGCATCCCATGCCTGATCTTCGTTGCAAGCTTTACGACATTCAGGCACTAATCGCTCCAATCTATTCGACTACATCCTAAAGCATCATGAAAGATAGCGACACAGCAGTTGTGCCAGCAGAAAAAACGCACATTGATTTAAAGCGTGAGAGCATTCTCCGATCGCTGGATTCACTTACGAAAGCTGTATGTGATGGCACTCTTATAGTCATACCGTCCAACACTCGCCCAATCACCAAACAATTAAGTATCGAAGTACAGCAGTCGCACCTAAGCAAATAAACTCAAGTGCAAACGAACTATTTGCAGAGCAATTTTCGCAAAAACCTTGTTCGCTACTCATTCATTCAAAGCGCGATCCAACATAGTCCGAAAGCGGGAAATATTTCGGACCCATCCACGTTGAATCACCTCTGGAGCGCTCAGACGTTCTTGGGGGTGCTCAGCAAAATATCGCTGACTCGCAGACCAGAGCGAATCGCGTGCTGCCGGAAACAACGAGCTCATGCTTCCAGCCGCTGTCTCAAAGACATTGGCCTCTCGCTGATCTCTGGCCGAAAGCGATGAGTCCCGTGCAACCTCAACACACCGATTCAACAACATTTTTTCCGCTTGGTCGCGGGCATCAACCGTAGGTGCAAAATGAAAGCTCGGATCTCGAAGCCATGGCCCAGCTTGGGTTCGAATCCACTGCCCGGCCAGATCGCGCACACAGTGCTGGCACAACTCCAGTTCAATTTGTCCCCCATCGCCAAAAATCGACGCATAAGCAAACCCAATTCATTGGTCGAAATGCAAAACTACCGTCTCTAGGTTTAAGAATTTTCATTTTTAGACTTTCTCCAACTGCAAAATCACCAGCACATCAACAACACTCTGACTGTTTTGCTTACTCAAATTCCATGGCAAGAACGACAGCCCCCCGCGTGCATTCGTGTCGGACTGTTCACTGAGGCCACCCAAAATAATGACGTCGCCACTTTGAGCGCTGATCGTCGTATCAAGCTGGCGTTTGATCAATGTGGGTGAGCCGTTCACGCCTGTGTTCGTGGCAACGAAGTTGCTCAATTGCTGGTTCACCTTCATGTCGATAACCGCATCGCGCACAGTTGGCGTGATCGAAAGAATGGTGCCGGAACTTTGGTACTGCACCGACTGAACCGCCGCACCCGTCGCTTGATAACTCACGCTTCCCAAGACTGGCACATCAGAGCCAACCGTTAGCTTGGCGAGTTCCCCCGAATTGACCCGCAGCCGTGGCTGACTGAGAGACTTGAAACGTGAGTCCGAATCTACCGCTGACAACACGGCCTGGAATCCAGAAAAACTTAGGTTGATCGAATTGGCCAGGTTTGTGACACCTTGATTGACATGCACGCCAATCTTTGAATTCAAAAGGTTCAGCACGGCCTGAAACGCTGACCCATCCGCTTTGCTTGAGTTGAATTCATATACCGCCGCACGAACGGCAACCTGCCCTTTCGGGGTGTCAAGTTGCGTAAGCAGCTTTTCCAGCTGGTCCACCTCGGATTGAACACCCACAAAAACCACTGTATCCGCGTCATGCTGAATCAAACCAGCAGCGCTGTTTTGTGGAACGTTCTGTGTGATTGCGCCTTGTGGGTTTGCTGGTGCAATCGGACGGTCCGTTGAAAACCGCCCTTTGAACAGGCCAGAAGTAACACGCATCAAATAGCTGGCATCGCGGAAATGCGGGCGATAAATGAACACCTTCTCTTCCGGCTTGACCTTTTCGGGCTCTTTGGTCTTGGTCACGTAGTCAACACCGCTGCGAGTTTCAACAGCGTACCCGAGTGAGCTCAGAAAATTGCCCACGAAGGGCCGCAAGCCTGTTTCTGGCCCACGGTATCGAAATGACACGATTCGACCATCAGCAAGAATTTCCGGCGCAATGACATAGTTCGACTTCAAGGCTTCCGAATACACCAGGTTGACGACCTGAGAAACGGTGACCTGGTTGAAATCAAAGCTGGGTTGCACGGCTGTTTGTGCTTGAACTGTACCCACGGCAACGCAAAGACTGAGAAAAAGCTTTTTCATGGTTTTGTTGTACCTGGCGTGTCGTGTGGTGCGGCTGGTGGAGCCGCAGGCATCATCTGAAATGTGCTTTGCGTTCTGGCACCGGTGAATGCAGTAACCTTTGTACCGTCTACCATGCCGAAGGCTGTTAAACCTCGCCCGGTGAAAACACTTGGGCTCTCCAACCTCAAACGCCCTTGAGAATCGCTCAAAACGGCCCAGAATTGCCCGTTAGCATTGAATGCACCGCTATAGCGCCACTCTGGAGAAAAGTCGTTCCCGGCGGTGTTTTGTGGCTTGGCCGCACTTGGCACGCCTTGGTTGTCTTTCGCTGCTGCCTTGACATGGGTTTTAGGCTGAAAGAAGCGATAGGCGAAATAGCCTCCTGTGCCTAGCATTGTGAAGACAAGGCCGACCATTACCCATAGACGGGGATTGGTCAAAACGTTCTGACGTTTGTCGATGGCCTGTTCTGAACCCACGCCCGCTGCATAGCTCTTGTACAAAGGGAAAATGGCCTTGTCGTAGAGTTTGACAAACGTGTCAATTTTGGTCAGCTTGGTGGTTTTGTTTCCTTCGAACAGTTCAACGCGATAAGCCTTGGGTGCTCCAATGCTTTTGAGCTTGACCATTCTGGTCGTCATTTCAATGACTGGACGAATCTTCCGATTCAAAGAACCGAGATCTTGAATCATCAAGGCAAGATCACAAGTCACCCCCGTAGCTGAATCCGTGTAGTGACGGTGCATACGGAAAAATCGCATGTGCTCACCACTGTCTGCGATCTTGTTGTCTGTGCCCCAGAAGTTCCAGCATTCGTCAATGCACACAAGGTCTCCACCTTTAACGACTGATGGTTGTTCCGGCTTTGTTTCATCCGGGAAGAACCCAACTTTGCAGACGTCGTCGTTTGAAACGGCAACAACTTGCCCAAGGCTTTCCAGTGGAGCCTTTTTGATGGTCTGCAAATATTCTGTGATTGCTTTTGGATTGATCCCGTCGATATTTGTAACCACACGCCGCCCTTTGAGCAAGGCCGGAAGGATGACCGAAGAAACAACCTCGAAGCTCTTGCCTGACCCCATCAGGCCGATATAGGCATTGATGGCCATGTCTATCCAAACAACGGAATGCGCCGGAGCAAGAATCTGACGGCGTAAGCACAAATAATTGCTGTGATACCTTGCGCGACCCCGAACAAATTCAAGAAGTACCAGACTGGCGATGGAATACTGTGAAATGCCGCTGAGAGCGCTGGACCACTTGGAACGCAACCGCAGCCAGTGATGAACTTGATGAAGCCATTCACGATCATGAACATACAACTGAACAGAATGAACTTCAGCATCAAGGAACTGAAGACATAGGTTGAAACTGTGTTGATAGCCGAGAGCACTATTCCAAACATATGACCCCCTTATGCGGAAAAGACGATGAAGAAGGCGGCCACCACAAAGACTGCGCTCATGACAATCTGTATGGTCTCTCGCAAGGTTTCAAAAATATCGCAGTGCTGGTACATCTGAATGTGAGCGCCAAATACGTCAAATGTTGGCTTTGGACAAACACCAGCAGGAGCATTTATTTGCAGCGAAGTGAATGGCCGAGCCATGTCCAAGAATGGCTGAAAAATGCTTTCTTCCGTGGGTGCCGTTGGAATGGTGAAACCAACATTTGGATCTGGACCAAGGTTCGTTTGCGGCTGCTGAGCGGCTGGATTGGTTTCTGTGGGTCCGGTTGAATTTGTTGCAGGACTGACGGCAGTACCCGTGGAAGTGCTTGATGAAGGTGCGAAGCCGCTTGCACTTCCTACCGGTGCAACCATCGCGTCCACAGACGGATACCCGTATCTTCCGGTGAAGTGAACAGATACGAATTGGCGCTCTTGATCCGAAGCTCCGAACTCGTGCGCGATGGGCCGTAAACCACATTGTTGAAAGCTTTCAGCTTCTGGTTCACTTCCTTCTCGATGCCCAGGAAAATGCCGGAATAGATTGAATTGAGCCGCTCACTGGCGAGCGACATTGACTCCTCAACATTGGCATTTCGATCGAAGTGCTCGTTTTCTGAGATAGCCTTGTCCAACTCATCCTTCAGCTCAAGGACGCGACTGAATACATCGTCGGGCATCCCCTTCGCCTCAAGAGCCCTCAGTATCTCCCTTTCAACCGCAGCCATCTCGCTGGCCAGTGCGGTTTCTCGGCTCAGCGATTCAGCCAACTCGTCCTTTAGCTCTTTCTTGACGATGCTTCCGATCTTGTGATGGAAGGCCTCAACCTGAGCCAGCCGTTGCACATCAACCGTCGGAAAGAAGTCGGCGAGGAGTGCAATGTTCGCCGCCAAGCGCGGCGTGATGCCAGAAATTTCACGCTCTAGACGCCCTATCTTGTTCTGCAATTCCGTTCGTTGACCCGCCAGCTCATTCTTGTGCTGTTGCATTAGTCGCAATGACCCTTCAAAAAGCGACTCGTAAACATTTAGTGCCCCGCCAAAGCCGCTCCGAAGTTGCTCAATTTGATCCGTGTTCCGAATGATTGAGAGCTTATTCGCCTTGTATAGAGCCTTTGTAACCTTCGGGATGATATTTGCCGTGACAGATTCATTGATGACTTTCTTGAGGTCCTTTAACTCGGTCAGCGTCTTCCGCTCGCTCGAAACGTCCGCGCTACGGCCAAAAAAGTCAATCAGGCGCCCAACCGCAGCGGAGCCAACTTCCTTCGGCACTGCTGCAAAGGGGTGGCTGGGATCAAGGCCGCCCTTTTTCCAGATGCGTCCGAAGGGATTTATCGCCGAACGGAAAGAGTTCTCGATTACCTCCATACCGTATAGCCGCCTCAACAAATGAGTAAACTCACTCAAGGCGAGGTCACTTTGCGGTTCATAGACCTCATTGCAGACCTGAACGACGTTGTCGCTATCTGTTGCACGGGAAAAATATCTGCGTTCTGCCCCAATTTCGAAGGCGAAGTCATAGCGGTGGTGGCCATAGAAGCGAATTACGCCAGCGTCGTCCTTCAAGAAAGTCGTGCCACCCAACACAAAATCTATGGCCATTAGCATGGTTGACTTGCCAATAGAGTTCTTTGCGTCATCATCACCAAGTATTACGTTCAACCCTGAGTGAAAGGATATCAACTTGTGGCGAAAATGAGCACAACGGATTTCTCTAAGCATATTGAATTTCACCTGATCCTACGTCGACGTTCACCACCCCAAGGACAAACAAAATATCCAGTGCGTGTAAAAACTCGGTCGCATCGAGGAACACACCGCGAGTGCGGTGATATACATCCTGCACAGTTTCACCGTTGAACCTCTCATTCATGATGGCATTTATCCGAAAGAGAGTGGACTCCTCAAGACGTGTGAACTTACTAGGCAACAACATCGAATACCTCACAGTTCTGCACGAAGAATGATGTCAGAACTTTAGCTGCCAGCAATGACCGTTGAGTGCGAGTACTGATCCATTTCGCTACAAAGTTGAACACAGCATCTTTGTTGTTAGGGTGCTCTCGCTGCATCGCGAGATAGTAAAGATGGACCTGACTCAATAGCATGCGAATTGCGTATTGGTCGTTTTTCTCCAGCGCTTGAATATGGTCTCGGATGCGCACGAAAAATGTGACCGCATAGTTCTTGATCTCGAGCTTCTGCAGCGGACTTATTCCACTTCTTAACTTCTTGTCAATCGTAGAAGCATCAAAGCTAGGAGCCGGCATATCAAGCTCATCACTGCTCAGAGCGGTGATCCTGTCAAGGATTTCGTAAATCTCCGCCTGGAGCGTGTGTTCAGCTATTGTTGCCCTTGCCTTTGCTTCAGCTAAAAATGCATCCTTGATTGCCCTCAGCCTTACAAACTCAGACACCAGGAAGTCCTTGTCATACTTCGGGTGGCAAGTAGGGCACAAAGCAATGACATTCTCAAGAGCATTAATGTCCGACGGTATCGGGTAGCCGACCAGGGCCTTTTCTTGGGCAGGCGTAGGATTGAGGGGGTATATATGGGCGACCTCATAGCCCTTAATTATCCTTTTTGAGCCTGGTTTTCGGAAATGAATCGAATTAGTGCAAATCGGACAACAGCCCTCCGCCTCGCTATAAAGAATGCTGTGCTCGTTGTCACTGTAATCTCTTCTCTCTGTGGCCATTTAAATGCCTCCTCCAGGCGCTCTGTAGACGAGTCAAACCAGCGTATCGCCGAACGGTACCTTGCCATGGTATCAGGGCAGGCGGGCAAAGCTCTGAAGCGCGAGTCAATGCTTACGGCGAACAACAGTACTCCCCGCTTTTACTGATCAGAAGACGACCAAATCGAATCCAATACGGCACTTCTTCGCTTAATAGTCGCCGTTTCGAAGGGCTTGCGCCATGTGGTATCGGCTTTTCAATGACATAGCCCACTTAATGCACCAATCAATGCACTACTAAGGCAATGACCAGAGGGCAGTAAACGGCGCGAACTTGATGCGGTATCGAGTAAGTGCAGTTGCTCGCATTGCAGATTTCCTGTGGCTTTGTCCTTACTCAATGTAGACAAAGAAGGAAATGTGACAGCATTGCAAATTCGATTAAACGATCACAAGCCGTTGACACTTGGTTGACACTCAAAACGAAAAACGGGTTATGCCGAAACATAACCCGTTGATTTCATTTATTAATTTGGTGGCCTGGGGCGGAATCGAAAGATCCCTGGAACGCCCTAGCCACAAAGGGTTTCGGATTTCGTCAGAAAAGTTACTGCAATAGTTACTGCAAAACTTGCTGGGAAGTCACCCACCATCAACATCACATACCCAATTTGCCAATCACGCAGATAGTGTATCTGGGACCCATTCAATCCGCAAAGTTTTCACGTTTGTTGGCGAGTCCACCAAGGGATATCTGTCCGCGCAGATAAGCCGACTTTGCCGACCAGGTCACCTCGCGCATGGCGCAGCATCACCAATATGCTGACTCCTTAATATCACAGATTCTGATCGACTGGACACCACACGACGCCAAACACTGGAGTCATTTTGGGCAGTCTCACGCAATCAGGGGCACCATGATGCTGCGAACCGAAATTCACTCAAATGAATTACCTCTAACTCGACGTCCTGGCCCCAAAAGGGTTTGTTTTTTGAAAAAATTGGATATCCAAACGACACATCTGTCTTTGGGCTTGGTTGCGGCGAACTTGCCATTACCAAATCCTCACTGAAACAAAAAAGGGACTGCACATGACTCCATTCCAAAGTTCAACTGCCGCCGGCGACCAATTGCTCCGCCTAGCTGAGGTCTTAAAAAGATACCCTGTCAGTCGGACAAGTTGGTATGACGGAGTCAAACTGGGCATTTATCCCGCGCCCGTTCGACTCGGCAAACGGTCAGTGGCTTGGCGGGCGTCGGAAATAGAAATGAAAATTCGGTCACTCAATTGACGCGAAAGCTACCGCAATGGTTGATTTCGGCCTTATGTAAATAGATCGCTTGAACTTATTGATCTTCGTGAGGCAGGTCTGGGCCATCTGCAGTCATAGCCGAATGGCAGGTATCTGGAGCTTGAAATTTACCTGGTGGCGTTGCCAGGAAGCAGCCATCCGCGATCGGCTGGACAGTGCCCATTGCTGTCATGGATGTTTAAAAATTCGAACCCCGTTAACGGACTTTTGGCGCCCACAGCCTAAATTCAGACTTCAGTCTGGCAAGTCAAATCGATACCCCACGCCGTAGACGGATGCAATGCAATCACATGCTGGCTCGACAGTCTGAATCTTTTTGCGCAGGTTCTTGATGTGGGTGTCGATTGCGCGGTCGCTGATGTCTCGCTGACTGTCGTGCAAACTGACGAGCAACTGGTCACGCGAATAGACACGCCCTGGGCGGCTCAGCAGCAACCGAAACATCATGAACTCGATGCGTGTCAACGGCAGCCACTGGCCACGCCAACTAATTCGGAAAGACGCATCATCAACCTCCCATGGCTTGGTCGACGTTTTCACTCTTCCTTCGGCACGGCGCAGAAGCCCTCGAATACGGGCAATCACCTCACGCGGTGCAAAGGGTTTGCAGACATAGTCATCCGCACCGGTATCGAGGCCCAATAGCCGATCCACTTCGTCGATGCGCGCGGTCAGCATGAGTATGGGCACATCACTGAAGGCACGCACTGCCTTGCACACGCTGATTCCGTCCAGCCCTGGCAACATCCAGTCCAGGATGACAGCATCGGGCACTTGCCTCTCAATTTGCCGCAATGCGTCGCGACCATCGTGCGCGGCCTCGGCCTCATAACCACTGGCGCGCAGATAGTTTTGCAGCAGGTCGGATATCTTGCGGTCGTCTTCAACGACCAGCACACGTCGCTCAGTGATATGGGTCATGCGGCTTCATCTCCAAGGCGGGGCAATTCAAGGTGAAATAACACACCGCCCAACGCTGATGCCTTAGCCCGAATCACGCCGTTGTGTGCCTTGGCAATCTGCTCGCATATGGCAAGCCCGAGTCCGCTACCTCCGGTTAATCGCCCACGCGCTGTATCTGCCCGGTACAAGGGCTCGAAAATACGAATCAAGTCTTTCTCAGACACACCGGGGGCGGTGTCTTCCACTTCCAGCACCACCCTATCGTCATGGCCACCTCGAAGTCTCACCCACACTTGCCCAGGCGCATCGGTGTAGCGCAGACTGTTGTCGAGTAGATTGCCCACCAGTTGTTCAATGCGTTTGGCATCCCAGCGCACGATCATGGGGGTTTCGGGTTCAAGTTCTAGGGTCAACTTCAGACCCAGTTGAGTGGCCCTCAAAGCAAATCGCTGAACCATGCCATCAAGCAGGCGTACCGCATCAACTTCTTCAAAGTAGCAAGGCAGCGCTTTGAGATCGGACATGGCCAGCAGATGCAAATCGTCCACCAATGCATTGAGCTGCAAAACCTCCTCGCGCAGGGACAGCATGGCTTGAGGTGTCAGCGCAATGACGCCGTCGATGAGAGCTTCTATCTCGCCGCGCAGCACCGTTAGGGGCGTGCGCAATTCGTGGGACATGTCTGCAATCCATTGGCGCCTGGCACCTTCGAGCTTTTTCAAGCCTGCCGCCATCTGATTGATGTTGCGCATGGCGTCGCCAATTTCATCGCTTCGGGTCGAGTTCAGCCGAATATCAAGTTCACCTTGCGCAATTCGTTTTGTGGCGGCTTGTAACTCAATCAATGGTCGCACCCAATGGGCTGAGACCCCCTGCGCACCGATCAAAGCCAGCAAAAGCAAAACGCAAGCAACCATGACCATGCTCTGGTATTGCGTGTTCAGAAAGCGAAACTCAACTTCGTTAGGCACGGATTTCAGCTTGATCATTCGAACGGTTGCAACAATTTCATTGCGCACTCGCACAGGGCGTTCAATGTATTCGCTGACGTTTTTCGGCAAAGCCCGACCAAGCATGGCCTCGCCATTGAGTCCGTAAACAGCCACCCTGTCTTTAAAAGCATCAATACTGTCTACCGGCGGTGGTCGAGGTTCGCTTGGGCCAAAAACTCCCTTGGTTTCTAAGGCACGAATCGCTTGGAGTGGCGGCCGCAAGGTGGGTGGAACATGCGCTCGCGCAAACTCATGCAACAGCTCCGGTAGCCCAATTCCCGCAGACTCCATAGCGTTGATATCCCCTGCCAGAACTGCCATTTCTGACACCAAGAATGCAAATTGCTCCAACCGCTCAACATCTCTTGAGGCCAGATAGTCGGAAAACCCGTTGCGTAAGTTCCAGGCGCTGAGTGCGCCCATGGCCAGCACCGCCATCAGTACAGCTGAAAGAAGCAAGAGTGCCTGGGTGTGAACGAGTCGAATGCGCATGGTGACTTATTGGGCTCCGACATTGTGAAGACATTGTGAGGTTTTGCCCATATTTCCACCACATTGATTTTTCACAATTCATCCACGGCAGCGCAGGTTCTTGCCGACTTCAACGGAGTTTATTGATGAAAAACATCCACGCATATCACGCCATTGCCAGGCAACTGCTCAGCATTGCCATTTTTTCCGGGGCGCTTGTGGTGAGCTGCACACTCTTTGCCCAGCCAGCTGATGGCAATGGCGGTCCCCCCAAGCCTCCCGCAGAAGCACTGGCATCCTGCAAAACCATGAGCAGCGGGCAAGAGTGCAGTTTTACCACCCCACAGGGGTCAGTCAAAGGGACTTGCTGGGCACCGGAAGGCAAGCCACTGGCTTGTAAGCCCAAAGACGCCCCCACCGGTAACCCGGGTGCGCCCAAACAGTAAACACCAGAAAGCCTAGCATGTTATTCAAACACTACTTTTACACGGCCGTTGCCACCGCAACCCTCATGACGCTCACGGCCTGTGGCGGCGGCAGCAGTGATTCCACGACCACAGCCAGCACAAGCACTGTCACCCCGGTCGTGACAACATTGGCCGACAAGTCACCCGTTGTCGATACAAGCCAAACGGTCACCTATGATGCGACCATCGTCATACCAGCTCCCTCTAAAGGTCAGGCTTTCTACGGACAAGACGCACAGTTTTCCGGCACCCAGACGAGCTACACCAAGAGTACTGATGGTCTAACGGTGAAAGACAACGTCACGGGCCTGACCTGGCAAGCAAGCCAAACAGGCGGTAATGTGTATTGGACCGAAGCCGAAGCCGTGCCTGCAGCGCTCAATACGGCCAGCTACGGCGGCTACAGCGACTGGCGATTGCCAACCATCAGGGAGTTGTACTCGCTCTGGAACGGCAGCACGGGGTGGCCTTACATTGACAGCAATTACTTTTCTGTCCCTGCGATAACTGAAACAGAACTAAGCCACGCGATCATGTGGAGCAGCACCAAATACACAGGCCTGCTGCGCAGCAGCATAGAGGGCAATGTGGGTGCAGAAATGGCATTCGGTGTGAATTTCGGCACCGGTCATATCAAGGCTTACTCTGCCGCGGTTGGCCCCAAACACATGGTGCGCGCTGTTCGCGGCCCTATCTATGGAACCAGCAGCTTTGTCGACAACGTCAATGGCACCATCAATGACCAAGCCACGGGGTTGATGTGGACTCAGTCTGACAGCGGTGTGGGCATGGACTGGGAACACGCACTCGCCTGGGCACAAACCAAGAATGGCGAGAAGTTTTTGGGTTACAGCGACTGGCGGCTACCCAACACGAAAGAACTCCATACCTTGGTTGACTACACGCGCTCGGCCGAGGCAACCACTGCTGCCAATGTGGGGCCAGCCATCAATCCTCTGTTCAAAATCAGTTCTATAACCAATGAAGCCGGGGCTGCCGACTACCCCAATTTCTGGACGAACACATCCGCACGTGCTTCGGCTACCGCGCAGTTCAGTTCCGCCTGGTACGTCGCGTTCGGACGTGCAGCTGATGCCTCAGGAAAGGACCTGCATGGAGCCGGAGCAATCCGCTTCGATGCCAAGGTAATGGGCAAAACCCAGGGGCAGGATGCCGAACGTGTCTACAACTACGTGCGTTTGGTGCGCAACGTTTCTCCTTAACTGAAGGAAACAAAAATCATGGTCTCAGCCATCTCCAATCCAAACGGCAAAGTGGCCATGCCACCACCTCCAATGAAACCCGAGGATGTCTTCAAGAAAATTGACAGCACCAACAAGGGTTTTATTACTGAAACCGAACTGGCTTCGGCCATCGTTCAGTTCTCGCCCGAGGGCATGAACCTCTCAAAGGCAGATGCCCAATCTGTCGCCAAAGAGGCATTCTCAAAGATGGATGCCAATGCAGACGGCAAGGTGACCAGTGCCGAATTCAAGGACGCAGCCCCCAAGAATTCGCCCAATGGCGGCCCACCGCAAGGTCGCCCGTCGGGTCCGCCACCAGGTGGCCCACCTCCCGGCGGAGGTGCCGGTGGCCCTGCGGGGGCGAAGGGTGCCAACGCAGCAAGTTCTAGCAAAAGTACCGACCCGGCCGACACCAACCAGGACGGCACCGTGAGTGAAACGGAACGCCTTGCCTATGCCAGCAAACAGCAGACGATTGCTGCTACTGAATCAATCAACACAACCAACACCACAACACCATGAACACGTCTAATACTTTTTCGACCAGCCATCGCCAAGCACACCTTTTGCTGATCGTCGCCACCGCTCTGACCGGGCTCGGGTTGACCGCATGCGGCGGCGGTGACGACTCCACGAGTACGTCTACAACTTCAACTTCAACTACATCTACGACTACCACTGGCACTGGCACCAACACTAGCACTGGCACCAGTACTACGGCAGCTAGCACCGCTGGCGTACTCTGCAATTACGCCACCAGTGCGTTCAATAGCTCCGCATCGGTCAACAAAACCGCCACGGCGACCTGGTCTTGCAGCAGCACACTGCGTTCGCTCACGGCCAACGGTTTGCCCGACCATGACGTGGGAACATTCCCAAACAACGATAACCCCAACACCATTTCTGCACAAACCATCTCGGCCTCTGTGACCGTGACACCTACCGCGACATCGGTTGTCACGCCGCGTGTCGGCGCCATGGACAAGCCTGGAGTCGCTTTGAATGGCATCGCCTTTGACCCAGGCACGGCGGGTACTTGCAGTGACGCTGGAGCTTGTCAACAAGGTGGGCAGTCTTTGGGTTCATGGAGTCTGGAGGCATTGGGCCAGACCTTCTTTAAGTGGGGAACAGACACCAGCAACGCTCATGTGCAGCCCAACGGGATGTACCACTACCACGGCATTCCAGAAGGATTGGTTACCAAGCTGAGCAACGGAAGCAAAGCCATGACCCTGATTGGCTGGGCGGCAGATGGTTTCCCGATCTACGCGCGCTATGGCTACACAACGCCAACCGACGCAAGCTCTGCCATCAAGGTGGTCACGTCCAGCTACCGCACCAAGTCCACGCCTGATGCCAATCGTCCGGCCACCACCACGACCTATGCGATGGGTACCTTCACGCAAGACTATGAATACGTGGTCGGCTTGGGTGATCTGGACGAATGCAATGGTCGTACCGGCGTCACACCCGAATTTCCTAAGGGCATTTACCACTACTACGCCACCGATACATTCCCCCATCTGCAGCGCTGCGTCAAAGGAAAGCTGTGAAGCGTATGCGCCAATGGCTCCTGGCTGGCTTGCTGGCAGTTGTTACGGCGTCAACCGTTCATGCCCATCTGGTGGTGTCGCAGCGTGGCACCTTGAACATCGTGGGCGATGGGGCCTATATGGTGATGTCTCTGCCCGTATCTTCCTTGTCAGGATTCGATGACGACCACGATGGCCTGCTTTCGATTGATGAAGTGCGTGCCCATGGCGCAAGCATCGAGTCGCAAATCAAGCAGGGTGTTTCACTCGACAGCGACCAAGGTCGAAGTGCACTGGAAGGCATCATGCTCAACACGGCACCGCCGGACAGCACCCCCTCTGCACCATCCACCCACTTGGTGGTGTTGGGGCGCTTTGCTATTGCCGCGCAGGCCACAGACATGAGGCTTGCATTGCGCTTGTTTGGCACAAACACTGACGAGCAAACAGAGCAAATCGCAGTCACGCGGGGTACGCAATCTCAACTCATCACTCTAACGCCGGAGCACCCTGAGAAGGCTGTGCTGCCCTCAGCCTGGGCCAGCTTTGCCGAGCAGGTTCGCCTCGGTGCCTTTCATGTACTCTCGGGTGCGGATCACCTGTTGTTTCTGCTGGTGGTACTGGCTGCAGCCTGGAACCTGCGCCAGGTGGTTCTGGCGCTCACCTGCTTTACGGCAGGTCACGCTGTGACGCTGGTGGCCTGTGTTTGGTACGGGTTATCAGTACCCGCCAGTTGGGTTGAGCCGGCCATTGCCGCCACCATCGTGGGCATGGCACTTTTTGATCGTTGGTCATCGCAGCGCAGCTTGCCGCATCCGGTGGTGCTGCGAATGACCTTGGTGTTTGCCTGCGCTTTGATTCATGGGCTCGGACTTGCCGGAGCCTTGAGCGACTTGGGTGTGGATGGCATGGGCAAAGCCATAAGCCTGGCTGGCTTCAATACGGGCATTGAGTTGGGGCAGATCGCAGTTGCGTTGACTGCCGCGCTGGTGATGCAAGGTGTTCGGCATGTGAGCGGGAGTGTGGGCCTAGCCCAAACCACCCGTCTGGCCTCCAACTTATCGATGGCTTTGGGCTCCTTCTGGTTTCTACAGAGGGCTCTGGGGTAACAGGCCGCAAATACGTGACGTAAGTTCCAGCCTGAAACTGAGCTACCAGGTCACGCCAAAAATTGCTCTATCTGGTGGTCTCAACGCAACTAGCTAAATTGGCGACGCAAGGAACAGTCCGATCGTCACAATCCCGCAAAGTGTGTCGGGCAGTTTTTCCATTGGCTACGCATTTTGAGGTATGGCTCGCGTTGAAACATCATGGCACCCCTACGATCAATGAACTCTATTCACTCGCCGACTGCAACGGCGCTGTCACTCGGCCTAAAGGCATCAACTCGTCGCCCACTTTCTGAATCCAGCGTAGAACGCATGATGCAATCGTTTTTCATAGTCCCACCACTTTTATGGATCATGCTGGCTGCGGTGGCGGCTCGGGCTTGGCTGCTGTTTGGCACACCCTATGTGACGGGTGTCAACGGAGCGTATTACCTCATCCAGGCCCGGGCCATCCTGGAAAGGGGCGTTTTGGGAATACCGGACCTGCCACTAACTTTTTACTTGCAGGCCGTGCTGGCCTGGTTGCTAGCCCAGACGGGCAATATGGCGATTGAGGATGCCATCATGTTGGCCGTGAAGTCTTGCGATACGGTGCTGCCGGTATTGGTCGCGTGGCCAACGTTTGTGCTGGTGCGGCGTTGGTCAAGTGCGCGAAGCCAAGGCGATGCAGTGCCGCTTGCTGCTGCGGCGCTAGCCTGCCTGTCGCTGCCATGGTTCATGGTGGTGGGGGAATTGCAGAAGAACTCGCTAGCGATGGTGTGGTTTGCGATGCTCATGGTCAACATACACGGGTGGCTGCTGCGACCGACTCAAAAGCGCGCTATTGCACTTGTGGTCGCACTGCCCCTGCTTGGGCTGACTCATATCGGCGTGCTGGGTGCTAGCCTGGTTTTGACGGCTTTAACCTTGCTGACATATTTATGCAGTCAAAGGCAGCGTGTACGCTGGAAACTGTCTCTAGCTTGGCTGGGTACAGGTGTTTTGATTTTGATAGCGACATCGGCCTTTGTGGCTTGGAAATTCGATGCATCCCGCATCCATCGCCTTGGATTGGCCTTCACCGACCCTTCTCAATTCTCTTGGGATGGACGGCAGATGCCTGGCCAGCCCAGCAGCAGGCTTAGTCTGGATAGCTGCATACCGTTTTTCGGATTTGCGCTGGCTGTTGTTCCAGCAATGATCATCGCCTGGCGCAAACGCCTTCAGCTCAAAGCGGCAGACTTCGCCGTGGTGACAGGGTGCGCACTGACGGTTCTCATGCTGACCGGGCCTTGGTTTAGCCCGGACAAATCAATGCGCTTTTATTTGATCGCATTTCTGCCCGCGATATGGGTCGTGTCATTTGCTTTGATTCACATTGAAAGAAATGGATCGCGGCAGGCCGTACTCAGCGTGATCTTGCTCATCGGCCTGGGTAGCTCAGCTTGGATTCTGATTCCGGGGGGCAAGCCGGTTCTAGAAGATGCCACCATGATGGAGCTGAAGAATTTGTCTGAGCATATTCAGGACCCAGCGCACACCCTGGTCGTGGCCGACCACGGTGTCGAGTGGTGGAGCGCCTGGTTCCTACGCATCCATATCGCCCAGCCCCAGGCGCTTTCCCCCGAAATCTGGCAACGTTATCAAAACGTTCTGATGCTGAAAGTCAAATCTGGTGTGGTCAGCCTGCCTGGACGTGGCGGCCCTCGGCCGGGCGCCGACCAAAGGCCACCTCCCCATCAGCACCTCTGGATGCCAGAAAAATCCTCAGATGCTGAACTGCTGCATGACGGGGCAACACTGAGGCTTGAAAAAATCGAACATCCGCCGAAATTCTCCTCAGTGCATATTTTGCCTCCTTGATCGCCACATTGTGTGCGGGTGAGCGTCACAGGCACCTAGCTAGGCAGAGGAGCAGTCATTCGTAAGCGGCCGCTTATGGCCAACTGGAGTCAGACAAAACACAAATTGGCATGCTCGTAAGCGGACACCCTTACCCACCAGTCCGACACAACCAAACCGGCGTCTGCTCCCCTACCCAACTCCCGGCAATGTTGAAATCAAAGAACTCCTGCGCTTCATCCCTTGACATTCCATCGCGAACTCGAAGCAGTCGCAAGATCTTTCGTACGTCATACACCACGAGCATCACACTTTCGCGTTCTGCAAAACCAACAATCGCGTCGTCGTAGCCGTCGGCAAACAGAAGTTGGGTCTCATCACCCAGCAGATCCTGGAGCGCCTGACGGGGATTGGGTCGCGGGTTGGCTGCCATGAATGCTCCGTGATGAACACCCAGAATCGCTGAGAAGGGGCAAGCACTCAACACCGCATGTCCGATTCCGATATTTGTCCCGCCCCCATCTGGCGGGCGTACAGGCCGTTTAGGCAGCAGTCATGGCTTTTTGTTTTGACCTACGCCTTCAACACACGAACGCGCCGGCAGATCTCCGCACTTCAGACCTACTGGTAGGGCCATTCCGTCTTGAACGGGAAAGCTCCCTTTCACCCATTCATTGCAGGCTAGATCGGCACGATCAGACGTCAACCCCCTCTCGCAAGCTTTTGCCCGGCTTGAAATGCGCGACCAACCGCTCAGGAATGGACACGCTTTCACCGGTGCGGGGGTTGCGACCGATTCGGGGTCCGCGGTGAATAATTGAGAAACTTCCGAACCCACGGATTTCAATACGCTGCTTCACAGTCAAAGCTTTTCCCATGGCTTCCAAAATCACAGTCACGGTTTCCTCCGCGTCCTGTTGCGTCAGATGGCTGAATTTGGCGGCCAGTTCACCCGCAAGGTGGGATCGGTTCATGTCGAAAGGTATGTTGCCTTGTTGTAAAGAAACGTTGAGAGCGACCAATGCCTGCTCAAAGTGGGTCAGTTCCATCACCCCTTTAACTGGACTATTACCGGGTCTGACTATCTTTCGATCGCCTTATCTGGACGCACACAGGAGCACGCTGAATCAAGTATGCGGTTGTTGCATCAGGGTGATCAATTGCCCCTAAATATCTAATTGTTCTGCAAATGAGAGCAATGTCGGTATCCAGGGGCCCCGCTTAAAGTTGACGATCTGGTAATCCTTTAAAACTTGGGAGTTCCAGATAACGCTGAAGCACTTTTTCCCATGCCAGACGTCCACACCGAAGGCAGTAGGCGCGGAGAAGATCATCGCACTCGGTGTCCGGTACAAAACGGCAATGCCGTTAAATGTCGCCATTAGATGGGTGCCAAGTTCTGCGTTCGCGTTCGCTTGCTCCTTCACTCCAATTTTCAGCGCAATATTGACCGCGGCCGTCGTCAATAGCGGGATGAGCTCGGCTCTCTTGAGCTTGCTCGTATCAATTGCGGTCAATTCCATCCATCATTCTCCACATGGCAAGTGACTTCATTAACGGCTTATTCCAGGAAATTTGAGAACACTTTGGGAAATTATGAACCAGTTAAACTTGGGATGAACCCTGCCATTGCCAAACGACATTCATGCGCAACGCCGGCTAGACGGTGTTGAAGTCAGAATTCGTTTCTATACAGACCATCGCCCTACCGGCGGTGGTCTGCTCACTCCCGTGAGCAAACATTCCCCAGCTGACGCCTTGCCAGCCTTTCCTAAGCAGGCACGACGCCGCGCACCGTAAACGGTTCAGCGAGTCTTCCAGGAATAGCCCGGCCTCCCCTCGCAGACTCAAACGTTTTCACGTTGATCCGCAAACGAACCGCTCCCCGTCCTGACCCGCCCAACGGCCTTGCCGATGGCCAGCCCTTTTGAGAGGGTGAAGTCATGCCCATCTCATCCTCGACCAACGTCCGCAATCGGCAGCGCCAACCACGCCGCAAACCCGGCAGCTGCGTCATGGCATTCACGGTGCGCCTGACCGAGCCCGAGCGGATTCAATTCGAAGCCCTAGCCGCATCCCAGGGCCACAAGACCATCTCAGCCGCCTTCAAAGCACAAGCCCTAGGCATCGGCATGGAACACCCCTTGCACGAGATGCGCCTGACCCTGGACCACCTGGCCGCCCGCCAAGTGCAAGAGTCTGCTGGGCTTCAGCAGCAATTGAATTTCGTTGTGAACGGTGTTGATACGTGCACCCGCCAAATCGCTGAACTCCGCCAAGTAACCCAAGCATGCACCCAGGCCATGCTGCTGTTCGCCCAATCGGTCGAAGCCATGGCCCAGGCCCTGCAGCCTCGCAAAGCTCCATTGGGTTCCCAGACCATTCTGTCTGCGTCATTGCCGTCGACACCACCATCCCCGTGATTCCTACCAGAGGGCCACCCCATGCTGTCCATTGCACCTCTGGCCTCACCCGATTACTACCTGGGCTCATCCGCCAGCTCGGGCGAACCCTTTACCTACTTCGAAGCTGACAAGGGCAAAGGTGTGGGATTGCCAGGCGAAGTTTTATTGGCTGGCAATGCAGCCTCACCAGACCCGCTGCTGCGTCATGGCCGATGGCTCGGCCGTTACGGCGCCAAGCTCGGTCTTGCCACAGACAGTCCTATCCGCGCCGCCGACTTTGAAGCCCTCTACTACGGCCTGCATCCCCGATCAGGCCAGCCCCTGCGTTCCGACGGCAAGTCTCGTCTTGTCCAGATGGCCGACGCCAAGGAACGGGCAGCTTGCAAACAGGCCCTGGAACAGGCTCTTCGTGGCTACAACCCAGCTCGGGCCGAGGTGCAAGCCCTGGAATCCGAGCTGGAGCAGCAGTGCAAACGAGGGCGCGCCTTTTCATCCACATCTGTGGATGCCCTTCCCCTCCAACAACTCGAACTCCAACTTGCATCAGCCCGCTCCCGATTGGCCGTTGCAGCTGAATCGGTCCGTGCCGCAGAACATGCTCTTCGATCAGCCCGCCAGAAGTCCCTGCGTCCAGGCACAGACCTAGTCTTCTCCGCGCCGAAGTCGGTATCCATGCAGTGGGCCGCCCTGGCCGCGACCGGGGATGCTGCGGCTGCATCGGTGATTGAACAAGCCCATGACCGTGCCGTTCGGGAGACGTTCGAGCGCATGCAGTCCGAATTCGTGATGACCCGCAAACGCGATCCCGAGTCCAAACGTCGGATCTTCGAAACCGTCCAGGGTGTCATTGCAAGCCAATGGCGACACTTTGATGCCAGGCCTTCAGAGCGGCAAGGGTCTGGCGCTGGAGAGCATTCGGGTGAATCGGCTCTGAAGGGTGTTCCCGATCCTCAACTGCACGATCACATCAACCTCTTTGCACCGGTGGAAGGCGCGGATGGTTTGATCTATGCAGCCTATACCGACTACATCCGTCAGAACATCAAAGCCCTGGGTGCCCAGTACCGTTCCCGGCTGGCGGTGAACTTGGTGCAAGCAGGCTATGCGATTGAGCGTGATCCCCAGAAGAACGGCGTGTTCTTCTCCCTGTGCGGGGTGTCTCGTGAGCAGGCCAAGCTCTTGAGTTCACGCACGGCAGACATTGAGGCCTTGGTGGCGCAAGGCAAATCCGACAAGGACGCCAAGCTGCACAGCCGTCGGGCCAAGAATGGCATGTCGGGCAAGGAAGTGCTGGAGGCATGGAAGCAAACCTTTGCATCCATGGGGCTGGACCCCAGACTGGTGAAGGCAGCCACGCTGGCGGATTCGGTCCAGCGGGAGGTGGAACGCAAGGTCGGTTCAACCAAATCAGCGGCTGGAACCAGTGACGCGGCTCGGTCCAGGCTGTCTGCCCGGTTGATGTCGCAGCTGACGGCTGAACGCACAGGCCGCTCTCGCACGGATACGCAGATTCTGGATGAGCTGTTGGCAAGGGATGCATATTTTTCTTTGTCGGACATCCGGCAGCTGCTGTGGGAAGACGCCCAGTTTGCGGCTTGCGACTCTCCAGCGGGAACGCCTGTCGATCTGGATGCCGTGGTGGAAGCACGTTTGCGGGCCTTGCTGCGCACACCGGACCTGCTTCGGGTGTTCGATCCGGATGACGCGAAGGTGGAGCGTATCGCTGGTGGTCATCTGACCGGCCTGAATCGCTTTGGAGAACCGGTGTTCACGACCTACTCGCTTCGGGAGCGGGAGGCGGTGCTATTCAGGCAGACGGTCCCTGCCCTGCTCTCCTCGTCGGGCTATGGCGTGGACCGGGAAATAGCGCTGCGCATCATTCGGGAGACGGAAGAACAGTTGTCGGCACAGGTGATGGGGGCCGGTGGTGCTTCTGGTTCTGGCTCCAGCAAAGCTTTCGCCCTACGTGATTTCCAGTTACGAGCGGTGCTGCAAGCGGCTTGTGGGGACGGTCAGCTCGCCATCCAGATCGCAGGCGCGGGTTTGGGCAAGACGACGGCGAGTCAGTTCACCAAAGGCATCCTGGCGTCCCAGGGTCGTCGCATCCTGGGCGTGGCACCCAGCAACAAGGCCGCCTCGGGCCTGGGTCGGGAGTTGGGCATTGAGGCTTGTTCCTTGGATCGCTTGTTGATTGCCCTGGATGCGGGCCGTCTTGTGCTGGACCGGAAGTGTGTAGTGTTCGTGGATGAGGCAGGCATGGCTTCGTTCGATGGCATGGAGAAGTTGTTTTCTTGGGCCAAGCGGTCAGGGGCCAAGCTGATCCTGACCGGGGACCCGGAACAGTTGCCTGCAGTGGCGCGGGGCAATGTGCTTCGCAAGCTGACGCAAATGGAGGCCTTGGTGTCCAACCCGGACGCCTTGCTGTACTTGGGCAAGGATCTCAAGGACTGGGACCGGGTGAGTCGACAGAAAGAAGACTGGGCCAAGCAGGCCAGCACGTTTTTCTCCCGAGGGTATGTGGATGAAGGTTTGCGTGAATACGAACGCAGGGGCTGCGTGCATGCGGCACTGACGCTGGACCATCTGGGGGAAGAAGTGGCTCAGGCTTATTTAAAGGATCCGGCTCTGCCTTCGCAGAAACTGATCCTGGCGACGACGAATGACCAGGTGCGATCGTTGAACCAGCGGGTGCGGACGGAGCTGAAGAAGTCGGGAGAATTGACGGGGTCTTGGGTTTTGTCGGGCTTGTCCGGGATGGAGTTGAGCCTCGGGGACAGGGTGGTGTTCAAGGCCCGGCTCAAGGCGGATCAGGCGGGGCTGAACACGGATGTGGCGAAGAATGAGTTTGGCACGGTGTTGTCGGTGCAGCGATTGGCGGATGGGTCTTTGGATATTCAGTGTCAGCTGGACAACCCTGCTTCTGTCGGCAAGGGGTCAGACAGACAAGCGGCACTTGGCAATCCTCAAATTGCCCGGTTCAATTCCGGTTCGCTGGAGGATCTGGACCATGCGTTTGCGACGACGGTGCATCGCTCGCAGGGTATGACCGTGGATTCAGTGATTGCGGTGCCAGGGTCGTTTTTGTCAAAGGAATTGTTCTATGTCATGGCGACGCGGCACCGGCAGAACTTGCAGATTCACCTGCTGGAGTCGGACAAGGCGTGCATTCAGGCGAATGCGGGCAAGGCGATGGTGAAACGGCATGCGCAGGATTTGGCGTTGGCCGAGAGCCTGCCAGAGGACGCTCGCGCTCGACTGGATTCGTCCAACGCCAAATTGGTTGAACTCCATCAGCAGGAGCAGGGACGGTTTGAGCGGTTGATTCTGGCACCGCTGAGGGCTTGGGATATGAAGCTGAAAGAGGCAGTGAAAGAGTCATCACTGATAGGCATGGATCGGAGACCTGTTGTCCAGCTGGCGGCGAAGGCAGTTGTCAAAGCGCTTGAGGCGGCGCAGTGGGCAACGGTGGCTTTGCGGGCAGTGGTGGCTGGATCGGAGTTGTCCGAAAGAGAAATACCTCAACCGGCATTGGGCGCATTGGACGCAGCGGGCACGCTTCCAGGGTCATCCAGCACCCCGATGTCTGCGACCGTGATCATGGGCATGAAGGCTGTGCTGGCGCTGAAGGGTTTGGGTCCACCTTCGATTCGGGAGGCTTTGAAGCTGGTGGAGGACGTGGGGGATGCGGCCAAGCCAAGCGACTCCGTGGCGTTTGGGCGGATGGTGGATTTGCTGCCAACGGCGGTAGGCACTGGGGGTGAGGCAAATCCTGGGACAGTTGAGCTTCAACGGGTGGCCCGTGGGGTAGTGGTGCATCAAGATGATTTGCACCTGTACTTGGCCCTACCGGGGCAGACCCGGGTGCTGGTGGTGGACAAGGTTGACCTTGGGCGGTGGATGCCGACCAACTCAAGCGGATTGGAGTCGCCCTCGACTGCCACGCTTCAGGGTCTGACCTGGCGTGAAGTGGAGGTTCGGTTCGATGGCTTGACGGCGAAGCCCACCGCCATGACGGTGGGGGCCAGAGTGGCGGGTGTTGAACTGGATGATCGGGAGCCGGTGGAACTGTGCAAGAAATTGGCCGCGGCCTGTCGGGCGTGCGGTATGCAGGATAAGGCCAGCATGCTCGATCAAGGTAAGTTGGCCGTGGTGGATTTGTCGGGTCACCGGGGCAAAGTGCTGGAGGGCGTGGTGCTGGGAATGACCACGGATCAGGTGTTCGTGTTGAGCGGGCTGGAGGTGGTTCGGATTAGGCGCTCGGATCCGGCACTGGAGCAGCTGGATGAGGCTGGCGTTTGGAGTCTGGTGGGCAAGTCCATCAAGATGACCGTGAGGAATGGGCGGGCTGAAACGCTGAAGGGTTTGGGTTGTGTGCGCGGGCTGGTGAAGCGGCGGGTTTTGGAAGGGGAACGGGCGGATGATTTGGCGTCGCTGAGGGAGTTGCAGCGGTGATGGCGCATCTACGGTCTGGGTGGCACAGGGGTGGCACAGGTGCCCAAATGAGCCTGTGCCAGTTTCGCTTCTGCAAGTGCTTGATTTTGTTGGACTTCTTAAGTCTGGCACGGGTGGCACAGGTGGCACAGGCTGTTTGATGTAAAAGTTATGGTGTGCACAGTTTGGGGATCAAGTGCTGTTGCACGCCATGGAGTAATTCACGATTTAGCCCGTGCCACCTGTGCCACTTGTGCCAACGGAAAATCTCTCAATGGAATCAACGACATGCGGAACGCGGTCTGGCACAGGTGGTTTTTGGAGCCTGTGACAGGGGTTGTGACAGATGCTTGAACTGGCCGGTGTACGGTGCTGGGGCGCGGGAATGGAATTCTGGTTAGGGCCAGAAACTGGTGAGTGACCGGTTCGGAGAAGTTAGTCATTTCATCGCCGCCAAGCCCGATACCCGACATTAACTTCAGACTCCGTCGTGCCCAAAGCGAGTGCCCCGGTTGGAGCAAAGCTGCCGATCGATTTTCGATCCCACAGCAGAAAGCTGACGTTCCGCGGCACTGGCTGACAACGTATTCCGCAATTTTCAATTCAGTGCGAATTAACATTGTTACGGAACGGCTGGGCATAAGATTTGAGCGAGACCGCAGGCATGGTCTGTAAGTATGAGTTGCGAGACTTGATTAAGGGCACCTTCAAAGAGCGCTGAATCTACGGGGGTGAACTGATCTGTCGTAGCAACGCTCCCAGGACGGGCGCTAACAGTTCTTGACAGCTATTGCCCATCCGCAGAACTGCGGATCTAACCGAAATCAGATATTTGCTTCCTGTAATTTGAGAAGGAGCACAATTCCCCTTGCATTGATCGAATGACTATGTCCCTGCTATGCATGAGTTGACCTATTTCGTTAGTCGATGCAGGTGTGGAGTGTGATCGCCGTCTGAATGAAGATCGCGTCGGGCGCAGATCTGATTTTCTGCATTGTCCAAGGGCGAAATGGCGAAGCATCCCTCAATCCAGAATCTGGACCGAACCTTTGGCTGGATCACGCTTTGCGCCCTGATTTACGCGCTTTCAACCGCCTGGTATTCATGGACAGATGAGAGGGCCAATTACCTCTCAACGCTCACGACCGTCACAGCACTGGAAGTCAAGGCGCTGGACAACTACTTTTCGCACCTGGAGTCGGACTTAAAGGAGCTTGGCGAAGACTTGACCCAGAACGGTGACCGAATCGATCTTGCAAATGCCTATACGCTGGTAAAGAAATTCAAGGAAGTCCATTCTGAATTGTTCAACGTGACGCTGATTTCGCCGACTGGACAGGTATTGTTGACTGCTAAGAATCCCCCTGGCACGAACACGGCAACCCTGGCGAAAGAGCCGTCTTTCATGGCTTTCATCGATGAAATGAAGCAGGATAAGGCCTCAAGCATCGGCCAGCCGCTGGTAAGCGTCATCAACAAAGTTGTAATCGTTCCTGTGCGTTATGCGTTGAAGGATAAGCAGGGCAATCTGATCTACATCGTCAGCGCCAATTTACCGCATGAGCATCTGCGATCATTCTGGGAGGACGCGCCAATTACGTCCCAGGCCGCCATTGGCTTGATGCGTGATAACGGCTATCTTTTGAGCCGCTTTCCGGTTCCGGCAGGTCTGAATCTGGAGCAAATCTATGGGCGACCGCGGACCGGGGCCTTGATTAACCACCTGCAAAAAGAAGGCTTCCCTGAACAGGGGCACATCCAAGGTCCAACCAGTCTGGATGGCACTGACTTCATGAGTGTATTTCGACGCCTGCCCCATCATCCAGCGACCTTGTTTGTTGCCATGCCCATGGCTGAGGTGCGAGCGGGATGGTTGGAGCGGGTGAGCACTACCTACATTGCGATACTTCTCATGTATCTCGGCGGGGCCGCTGCCTACCGCTATGCCAGACGCCGTCAATTGGTGTGGAATTCTGATCAAAGCCGGCAGGAAGAAGACAGGCAAGGAAGTGCAGCAGAACTCCTCGCGAGCGAAACTCGGTTTAGGACTTTTTTTACTCACAACAACGCCATCATTCTTCAAATCAATCCAGTGACCGGGCAGATTCTGGATGCCAATGCGGCGGCGTCCCAGTTCTACGGGTGGTCACACCACGAGCTGCTGAGTAAGTCCATTCTGGACATCAATCAACTTGACGCGCAAGAGATTGCGCTGGAGCGTCAGGCTGCGGTCCAAGAACAGCGGAGCTATTTTGTATTCCCACACCGTCTTTCCAACGGCGACATCAGGACGGTAGAAGTTCACTCCACGCCCATTGACATCGGCGGCAAAGCAGTTCTCGTTTCAATAATTCACGACATTACCGATCGCACAGTGATCGAAGCACGTGTTCGCAGCCTGCTTGAAGAACAAAAGGCAATTCTCGATAGCGATCTTGTTGGCATCGTCAAGGTACAGCAGCGAAAAGTAGTGTGGGCTAACGATACCTTCCACACCCTTCTAGGATATTCACCGGGCGAACTTGTTGGTCAACCAACCCGCGTCTGCTACCCCACTGAAGAGTCCTATGCACTGTTTGGGGAACGGGCTTATCCCGTCTTTCAAACCGGGAATGCTTATAGGTTGCAACTGCAACTGCGTCGTAAGGATAAAACCCTCGGTTGGTATTCGCTGCGGACCGCGCCGCTCAGGCCCGGCGGGGATGTGTTGATAGGCGTTTTGATCGACATCACACAGGAGATTCTCAGCGCAGAGAAGATAGCCGCACTGATGCGGGAACAGAAGGCGATTCTGAACAATGAACTTGTTGGCATCGTGACCGTCAGGGATCGCAGAATCGTGTGGGCCAATCCGGCCTTTGAGCATATGCTGGGCTACCAGTCAGGCGAACTTGCCGGAACACTGACGCAGCAGAACTATCCTAGCGAGGAGACTTATCAGGCTTTTGGTGATGCTGCATACCCTGTTCTAGCGGCTGGGAAAGTGTTTCGCACACAGATCGCCCACGTGCGTAAAGACGGGCAGCACGTCTGGTTGGATGTCAGCGGCGCATTGATGGACCGCCAGAGTGGTCAGTCCCTTTGGGGGTTTATCGACATTACCCAGCGCAAGCAACTGGAAGATGCCGTGGCGCTCAATGAAAAGCGCATGGAATTGGCCCTCGATGGTGGTGAGCTGGCAACATGGGACTGGCATATCCCCAGCGGGGCGCTGGTCTTCAATTCGCGTTGGGCGGAAATGCAGGGCTTCACCTTGGAGGAACTAGCGCCGAGAGTTGAGAGCTGGGAAACGCGGGTCCATCCCGATGATCTACCCGGGGCGAAAGCGAGCTTGGACCTTCACTTTAGAGGAGTCACCGCGGTTTACGAATCAGAGCATCGTGTTCTGCACAAGGACGGCCACTGGGTCTGGGTGCAAGGGCGGGGCAAAGTCCTTGAACGAGACAGCAATGCCAACCCAGTTCGCGCACTGGGGACGGCCGTTGACATCAGTGATCGCAAACGCGCTGAATTTGAATTGCGCGAGAGCGAGAGCCGTTTTCACGCTATGGCTGATGGCGCTCCGATCCTGATCTGGATGTCTGGCCTGGACAAATTGTGCAACTGGTTCAATAAAGTCTGGCTGGACTTCACTGGACGAAGCCTGGAGCAGGAACTAGGCAATGGATGGACGCAGGGTGTGCATCCGGAGGACTTCCAGCGTTGCCTGGATACCTATATGGCTGCATTTGATGAACGACGTGAATTCACCATGGAATATCGCCTGCGGCGGCACGATGGGGCGTTTCGGTGGGTTGAAGACCATGGTATCCCAAGGAAGGAGGCCGACGGCACCTTCCTGGGCTATATCGGCACGTGTGTTGACATCACGGAGAGATTGCTCAGTGCAGAAAAGATTGACGCACTGATGCAGGAACAAAAGGCGATTCTGAACAATGAACTGGTCGGCATCATGACTGCCAAGGATAGGGTCATGGGCTGGGTCAATCCTGCATTTGAAAAGCTGTTTGGCTACGAGCGCGATGAATTGGTGGGTCTTCCTGTTCGGCTTGGGCATTGCAGCGATGAAGCGTATGAAGCCTTTGGCAGGGATTCGTACTCCGCTATCGCCTCTGGCCAGTCGTACCGGGCGGAGTACGAGTACCAGCGCAAGGACGGATCAAGGTTCTTTGCCGATGTTAGCGGCTCAATGTTGTCACCGGCGACCGGCGAGATGCTTTGGTGTTTTATTGATGTGACCGCACGTAAGCGCAATGAACGGGAGATTGAACAACTTGCCTTCTATGACGTCCTGACAGCTTTGCCGAACCGTCGCCTGCTGCTAGATCGGCTGGCCCAGGCGATCATCGCGAACAAGCGCAGTGACCGGCATGGAGCCGTCATATTCCTCGATCTTGACAATTTCAAGTCACTCAATGACACGCATGGACATGGCGTCGGTGATTTGCTGCTTGTTGAAGTGGCCGATCGGCTCAAGGGTTGTGTCCGTCAGATCGATACGGTGTCTCGCTTCGGCGGTGATGAATTTGTCGTGCTGCTGTGCGATCTGGCGTCTGATAAAGCTGAATCCACCTCACTCGCCAACGTCATTGCCGAAAAGATTCGTTCCAAGTTGGCAGAACCCTATGGGCTGACTGTAGAACCCCAAGGAGAAGTCCCCAGCAGAATCGAACATCGCTGCACTGCAAGCATAGGCGTCATCGTCTTTGCAAGTGACGAACTCAGTCAGGATGAGATATTGAAGTCGGCAGATGTGGCCATGTACCAGGCCAAGGACGCCGGTCGAAATTCAATCCGATTTCACGTCGAGTCTGCTGACGCAGGAACTGCCGCAAGTGGTATTACTGAATGACAATGACTGCCACGGAGAACGAAAATCTACTCCCGCACCTGGCCTTCACGCGAAGTCCAACATGCTGATTGCTGCAAGCACGACACCCAACCACCAGGGCATCATTGCGATGACGTCAAGCAGGTCTTCCAAAGGACTTCTTTTGAGGCGCCGTGCTATGGTTAAACTTGCAAGACTGGATTGACTCGCAGACCTATTGCGCAATTTGGGCGGTGAAGGCGTCGGTGAAGGCTAGTTCTGCAGCGCGCACTTTGCCTACGAGATGCCCGCGCGACGCAGCATCGTGTCAAAAATCAGCCTGTTCACCTCGCCACGTCCGGCGACTCGCGTTTCGGGCACCGTCTTGAGAATGTGATCTGGGATTTCCCGGTTTGGTCCTCGGCCGCCATCCGCCGCGAGCTGGATCTCGCAGGCCCGTTGCATGGTCCACAAACGGTTGAACGCGGTAGGTATATCAGGCCCCACTACTAACAAACCATGATTTCGAAGAATCAGGTGATTGCATCTACCGAGAGACGTGACGAGCCGGGGTTGTTCGTCTACGTTAGTCGTCACGCCTTCGTAATCGTGATAACCGACATCACCGTAAAGCATGGCACTGTAAAAATTGTCATGGCGCAACCCCTCTTCTTTACAGGAGACCGCGCAACCCGCAGTCGTATGGACATGCATGATGCAGTGAGCATCTGCTCTTGCGCGGTGTATAGCCGAATGAATGACAAAGCCTGCCCGGTTCACTTCGGCCGAACTCCCGTCTGGGGTGTCTCCATCGATGTCAATGCGCACCAGATTCTCGGGCGTGACCTCTGCATAGTGCAAACCAAACTGATTGATCAAGTATTCAGGTTTTCGCTCCGACTGGCCTGGTAGTCGAACTGTGATGTGATTGAAGATCAGCTCGGTCCAGTTGAGCCAGTCAAACAAACGGTAACAGGCGGCAAGTTCGGTTCGCAGTTGTCCCTCGGTCATCGTGCTCATGGTTTAGCACCTTTTGGAAGGTTTGCAATTACTTTAGCCCACCGCGCTGACTCGCCGTTGATGAAGACGGTGAACTGTTCCGCACCCATGGCTTCGGGTTCAGCCGCCAGGGCAATGATTTGATTCTGGACATCCGGCTTCGCCAAGACAATTTGAATCTCTTTTGCAAGCCTTTCAGTGATGGCAGATGGCACCCCTTTCGGTAGAAAGAGCCCCATCCAGGCGGGCGCTGCGTAGCCAGCCACGCCTCCTTCGGCCATGGTGGGAATTTCGGGCGCAAGTTTGGTTCGATTTGCGCTAGTGACCGCAAGCGCCTTGATGGTCCCAGCTTTGATGTGAGGCAAGGCCGCTGTCAGATCGATGATGGCGACTGGCAGTTGGCCGCCCAAAACATCGTTCACTGCGGGCGCGCTACCTCTGTATGGAACCGCAACAAGCCTTGCGCCGGTCATTGAGGCGAGGAGTTCCGCTGACAGGTGGTGCGCGGTGTACTGTCCTGAGTTCGCCATTGAGATGTCTGATGTCTTGGCTTTTGCCAGCAGATTGCCAAGGGAATCAAATCCGGCGTTCTTACCTGCGACCAAGACCAAGGGAATGTCGGCGAGTTTCGCGAGCGGTTCCAGTTGTTTTTGAGGATTCAGCGGTGCGGCATCTGGCAGGTGCGGACCAATGGTGATCGCTCCCGTCGCGCCGACACCAATCGTATAACCGTCAGCTGGGGCTTTGGCCACAGCAATCAGGCCTGTGGCACCGCCTCCGCCCGGGCGGTTTTCGACGACCACCGATTGCCCTAGCGCAGCGCTGAGTTCGCGTGCAACTATGCGCGCGATGCCGTCTGCCGACGCACCGGGCGCAAAGGGGGCAATGAGCGTAAGTGGTTTTTGAGGGTATGGCTGCGCTTGCGCCAGTGTCGATACGCCGGCCAGCACCATTAGTGCCAGCATTTTCAAGAAGAACGTTCTTTTCACTGAAAACTCCAGTAAGCGAATTGGGTGCCAAATCAGGCGGATATCCGCGCAGCTTCCGCCGTCGATCGTCGGTGCAAGATCAAGGGTTTTCCGTTGAATTTGCGCTTGAACATCCAATGCGCAAGCGCCGAATCTAGATGAGTCGCATGAACTGGAAACCAGTCAGCTAGTGCGTGGGCCAGCGAGCGGCAAACGTCGTGACGACCTTGATCGATGAGAGTTCGGACTTCGATGATGGATGTCAATACTGCCTCGTGTTGTTCTATATGACAGTCCCGCGGAGGGAATGCAGTTTCGTGCATCCACTTGTTCTCAACTTCGAAGTGTTCTCGTGTGTGGTCCAGAAGTTCATCCATAACCAAAGCCTGGTCTGCATCGACCGCAATTTGGAGCCGCGCAACAATGGACACGAACTGTTCGTGGATGCTGTCCATTGGAGCATACCCAAGCTGAAAACTGTCGTTCCAGGAAACAGGAAACGATGACTGCCACACTGGCACATCATGATTGCTTTTAAGACTGTTCACACCGACTCCAAGACCTTGAGGACTTCCTCGCAGTAGCACAAGTCTTCTGTGCCAACAATGGAAGGATCGTTCGGTGATTCCAGAAAACGACCCTTGACCCAGATGCCATCATCCAGGTTCTCAACGACTTCCGCGACCGACCTGTTTTTCATCAGGATTCGCTGACCAGGTTTGAGTTCAAACAGATTGACAAACATAGCAGGCTCCTTAAAAGAATATGCTCAAATTCTTGGCCAACAAAACCGTTTGCGGCAGCGTGATTTCCCTGCGGGCCAACTTCCAGCCTTGACTGGTGCGACGCAGGACATCGTTGCGCTTGCCGATAAAGGTGTATTGCTCGTATTCGCAACGGTTTTGGTAGATCAGAAAGCGACTGCGAACGCCCAATTCTTGCTCTCCTTGGGAATTCGTTTGAATGGATGTCACCTGCACATTGCTGACCGAGCGGCTCAAGCGTGAAAGAGGTTCTTCGGCCCAATGCACGCCGGTGAGGATTTGCTCAACACGTTTGGTCAGCGTCCATTTATCCTCGTTGAACCAACTCATGTCTTTTTCAAAGCGGGTACGCTCACCTTTGGCGTGCTCGCCAAATTTGACGTTGTACATCATGGGCATGAAGTACACGAGGTCTTCTGCGATGGTGTCGAGCCACTCGCGAAAACGACGCTCATCAAGCAGTTCTGCCTCATCGTAGAGGAACTCTTCAGCTTCAGAACGCAACTGGAAGTAGGCGCTGTCACGCACCACGGGTGCCAGTTCAGATTGTGTAATTGGTTCTATGGTCTCAGCCATCATGGTCTCCTGAAGTTCAAGGTGTAGGGGAAAGAGGGCCGCCTTGATTGGCAAAGCAACCCACATCGACAACGGTCCCGCTGACGGTTGCTGCGTCAGGTGATAAAAGAAAGGCCACAGTTCGGGCCAAGTCATTTCCATTGGCGGGTCTCCCGGCGACGGTACCTGCCACCTTGCGACTGGTGAACAGTGTTTCGTCACCACCGAACCTGCCAACACTCATGCCAGAGACAATGCCACCCCCGCCTGGAATGGCGACATTTACACGGACATGTTCGTGGAAATGGTCATACGCCATCGCACTGCTCAGTGCCAGCAGTGCGCCTTTGCTTGCGGCATACGCTGCCATGTTGGGCTTGCCATATCCTGCGCCTGAGCCAATGTTGACAATAGCGCCCCCTCCCTGCACGACCATGTGCGGAATGACGGCTCGGCACATCAGATAAACGCCCTGGACGTTGACCTGAAAAATGCGTGTGAACATGTCTGGCTCGGTGCTGAGCACAGTGCCCAATGGTCCAATGGCTGCGTTATTGACCAAGCCGTCAATGCGTCCATGGCGTACCATCGCTTCGTCAACAACGCGCTGCACGTCCGCTTCGTTTGACACGTCCGCAGCCAACACGCTTATCTTTTCCAGGACACCTGCCCGAGTTGCAGCCTCTTTGATGCGATCTAGTCCTTGCGCCAAGCTCGACACTTGCGCTTGCTCGAGACCGAATGCAATGACATGGTGGCCGCGCCGTGCAAGCTCAACACTGATAGCAAGTCCCAGTCCAAAGGTGCCGCCAGTCACAATCGTGACGGGGCCATTGTGTGAGGAGGGTGGGGTCGGGGTGGACACGGTTTGTCAGTCCTTCTTGCCCATCAGTACATCCCAGTCCGCTTCGTTCATATAGTCGCGCCAGCGTCGGTAGAACTGCCGCGGATTTTCTTCGCTTACTTGCAGGCTCACGTTACCTGGAACAGGGCCTGTGCCAGGAGCCTCTACTTTCCCAAGAGACTGCATGTAGTTGTAGGGATAGCGGCGGGAAATTGGACCGCGCGCGCCAGCGGTTGCGTAGTTCCAGTTTTCCATGTCATCTTGCTCAGTCATGCCAGCGGGGCCGGAGTAGCGCATGTAATAGTGACGCATAAAGTCCTTCACTGACTGAGGTGCATCTGCATCGACCAGGAAAAAGCGCCAGGCTTCTGTGCTTTCAGGTCCGTGCGGGTGCCACACGCAAATAGATCGCGGCTGACGACCGTGAAAGGATGTGTTCGGAAAAATCGTTCCGACAAAAGGCATCAATCGTGCCTTTTCACCCAGCCGTTCCTTTCTGTCCTCGTGGCACTTTCGGAAGTGCTCTCCAACCTCCACGTTGTTTTGGAACGTATTCACAAACGGGCTGTCTTCGGGAACGATGGCGCTGTGAATACCATGCCCCGCGGGATAGTTGACCCAAAGGTGTTTGGCAAATTCCAACTCATTGTCGCGGCGGCCTTTCACGCCAGCTTCGGCACTCGGGCCGATACCAACCAAATCGACAGACCGGTGACTGACGTTGTGATAGGTGTCACCCAGGAAGTTTTCAGCGGCAAACTTCCAGTTGCAGGGGATGATCCATTTGTGCACACCCAACAGCACTTCAGATCCCCCCTCACGGCCATCCCGTGCATCAAGTGCAAGATCCAGGTGCTGTCGTGCGTCGCCAAGGTAGGTGAAAAAGTCTGGCGCGTCTTCGTCCCAGGTCGCCCACACGGTACCCTTGTAGAGCGCCATCTGCGCCACCTCGACCAATGACCATTCATCCTTGTCCAGGCAGTCTTCGTAGAGATTCTTGTACTGAGGAACACCGAATAGTTTGCCTTCAGTGGTAAAGCTCCAGCTGTGATAAGGACACGTAAACAACTGGGTGTTGCCATGGTCATACTGCGCCACCTTCATGCCACGGTGGCGACATGAATTCAAGAACACGTGAACCTTGTTTTTCTTGTCACGCGTGAGAATCACAGATTCTGTCCCCATGCGGGAGACGAAGTAGTCTCCCGGTTTCGGTATCTGGCTTTCATGTCCCACGAAAAGCCAGGCCCGGGTAAAGACACGTTCCACTTCCTGTTCAAAGATATCTCGATCAGTGAATATCTCCCGGCTGACGACGCCGCGATCTGTATCGACCATTTGGGTGTAGTTCATTGGACTGCTCCTTTAGAAAATGAAGTGGAAGCTTGCTCGTCAGTTAAATCGTTCGCACAAGACATCGTTTTTGCGCGCACCGGCCTTCAGTACGGCAACCCGTGCAGCGTCCACCATGGGCGGTGGCCCGCACAGGTAGACCCGGGTACCTGGCAAGAGGCTGCCAGGGGTGATCAAGTCGGTCGCATAACCCAGGTGACTGCCGTCAGGCGCGATGGACTCGCAGGCAAGCGTCACGTGCAAATTTGGAATGGTGCGCTGGACTGCTCGAATCTCTTCTTGCGCAAAAAGGTGTGCACCCGATCGTGCGCCAACCAGTAGTCGCGTGGGGGGGGTGTTTGCGACAGGCGTTGAGGCGCTAAGCTTGCGCAACATGGCAAGGAATGGAGCCAACCCAGTGCCACCCGCCACAAATAGGCGTGGACGTGGCTCGTCTCGCAGGAAGAAGCTCCCGCGCGGTGTACCCACATCGACACCCATGCCCAATACGGCTTGGGTGGTCAGCCATTGGGAGAAGGCACCGCCGTCTACAACGCGCACAAAAAACTCCAGCTGTTTCTCGCCGGTCGAATTGGCCATCGAATACGAACGCCACCCAGTCACTCCTTGTGGTCGAAGGCGGACATACTGGCCTGGAAGAAACTGAACTGGCTCATTGACCTGAATGACCAGCCGCACCACTTCTTCAGCCACTGTCTCAATGGAATGAACATATCCCTGTTGTGGAGGGGCTTCCTCGGCGCAGGCTTCGCTGGCGTCATAGGGCAGTTCGATCACTGCAGGGGCCCTCACATGGGCCACGCAGCAGAGTATGGAGCCGTCGGCGCGGTCACCGTCCGGCAGAACTGCTTTGTCATAGTCTCCCAGTTCAACTTCACCGAATACGCACTGGGCAACACACGTGCCGCATTGCCCGTTCGAGCAGTCGGTGAGCAAGCCCAGGCCCGCGCCCGCAGCGGCTTCAACCAGTGTTTGTCCTGGGCTCGCATCGATGGTGTGCATCACACCATCAGAAAACAGCAGTTTGACGGGGATGGTTTCGCTCATGGATCTGTCGCTCCCTCATTCGCCTTTGATGCCAGCTGTTTTGGCAATCTCGGTCCAGCGGCGAATGTCCGTACTGATTCGCTTGCTAAGCGCAGCGCCGTCTGTGTTTCCAGGATCCATTCCCAGGGCTCGTAACTTCTCCACCGTGTCCTTTTCCGTCAATATGTCTTTCATTGCCGATCTGAGTCGCTGAAGCACGGCTTCTGGTGTGCCTTTGGGCGCCATAAAGGCTGTCCATATGGGGGCGTCGTAGCCCTTAAATCCTGACTCGGAAACGGTCGGTAAGTCTGGCAACGCTGCGGACCTGGTGGCCGTCGTCACAGCTAAGGCCTTGAGCTTTCCTGCTTTGACCTGACCCATCACGGCGGCGCTGTCGAGTAACGCGACTTGGATCTCACCCCCCATCAAAGCAGTGACCACTGGGCCCGAGCCACGGTAAGGTACGTGAGTGAACTTCACGCCCGTGGCGCCAGCCAAGGTCTCAGCGACCAGTTGGAAGGAAGAGCTTGCCACGCCATGATCGAGCTGCCCGCCTTTGCTTTTCTTGGCATAGTCAACCATTTCTGCCAAAGTGTTGTAGGTGGCATTTGCGGGAGCCGTTACAACCAGTGGAAATGTGCCTAGCAGTGCAATAGGCTCAAAGTCTTTTTCCGGCTGGTAAGGGAGGTTCGGCACCAACGCCGGATTGACTGTGAGCCCACCGCTGGAGGACACCAGTAAGGTATAGCCATCCGGCTTGGCCTTTGCAACGAAGTCAGTTCCAACTGCTGAGTTGCCACCCGGCCGGTTTTCCACCACAAACGCTTGCTTTAAGCGATCCTGCAGTTTGATACCAATTGTTCGAGCAACGATGTCGTTTGTGCCACCGGGAGCAAAACCCACAACGATCTTGACGTTGTGATCCGGGTACTCTTGCGAACGAGCGGAGTCTGGGCAAGTCAGCAGAACTACGCATGATGAAAGAAACGCAAAGAAGGCTGTTATGCGAGGACGGCAAACGGGTTGCAGTAGCTGATTCGATAGACTCATAATATGTCCGTCTGGTGGATTAAATATCCATAATACGGACGTATTGAATGTGTGGTATCGGGAGTAACCCGAACGCGTGGCATGCGAAGCTATGGCGGAATCAAAGTAAGGAGACCATTCAATGACAACAAACGATGAGACCCAGGCCCTGATCATTGGTGCGGTTTCAGCGGGCCCTCCTTTGGCCATGGACCGCGCCCAGTGAGGCATTCAGGTGTTGTGATGACAGAGATTCGCCATTGAGGCGAACCACCCAACGTCAAATGCAACCATGTGTCAGCCAAATCCTTGAGTGACGCTGGCTTGACTGCCGACTACTCGAACGACGTGGCTTACCGCACGCGTTTTGCCGGGCCAGAGCTATCGCTTATTCCTATTACTGTTCGAAAGGATCGCTACACCGCCACCGGCAGGCCAGACACCTGGTGGTCAATGCCAGAACCACTACACCGCGTGAATCAAATCTGCCTGGTGCCAATACTGTTTGCCCACGCTGAGGCCACAAGTGGTATGCGTATCTGAATCGAATGCACATAGTCGATTTGGTTCAGGATGCCAATGGCGTTATCGCGCAACGCGTGGATTTAGAAACTGGCAAGGCCTTCAACGTCCGGTGTCAGTTATCAATTGGCTGTGACGGTGGCAAGTCTGATGTGCGCAAGAAGATCGGCGCAACGCCAGAAGGTACGAACGTGGTTGGTCGGATTCAATTGACGTTCTTGGGATGGGTTACACGTTGCTGCGCTTCGATTCTGCCGCTTCAATTGGCGAACTGGAGAGATCAGCGCAGGCGAGCGGCGAGTCGCTCAAAGTACTTGATTTACCAACTGTAAATGGTGAACCAGCCTATCGGCAAAAATTGTTCCTGGAGCAGCATGTAGCGCTGCGGGGCAATCGATTACCAGTTAATGCCAGCGCTCTGGTTGACCGAAGATGCGGTGTGCCCTGATTTCTGACAGGTGTGTGATCACGCGTTCAGTAACTGCCAAGCGCACGAGACAAGTCTCGCGTACCTTCCACAAGCTCCGATGCGATGGTATCGATGCGTTCCTGGTTAAGTCGCACACTCGGTCCAAAGACTGCGAGCGAACCGAGCACGCGCCCATTTGCCCCAAAGAAAGGCGCAGCCACTGCGACGGCTCCTCGAATCAGTTCATCCCGGCTGGTTGCGTAACCAATTTCGCGTACGCGGTTTAGCTCACGCAGAAATGCTTCACGAAATGCACTCGAAATGGTGTCTGGCAAGTAATTCTGAGGATCGTCTAGAAATGCCAGTATGGCCCGACCACTGGCACCTTTGCACACATCTTCGCTATAGCCGTGGCCGCGGCGAAAGCTCAAGGGCTGCCGACTGGCAAGTTCGGCCAAGCACACGCGCTGCAGCCCCTGATGGACCAGTAAAGAAACTGTTTCTCCCGTTGTCTCCCATAAGCGTTGCATCACAGGCTGGGCCGCCGGTGTAATGCCCGATCGCGAAGTCCACAGGTTGGCAAGGCGACCCACCGACGGACCCAGCGCAAAACGTTGCGGATTGCCATTGGAAACAACGAAGCCCTTTTGATCCAGGGTTTGGAGCAGCCGGTAAAGCGTAGGTCGACTTAAATCCACCCGCTTGAGCAGTTCGCCAACGCTGAGGAACTGCTCGGCTGAATCCAATGCCAGCAGAATATCCAGAGCCCGTTCGACGGCCCTGACGCCATCACCTGATTTTTCTGTTTGTGCCAATTTTGTGCGGTCTGACATTTCACGCGATCACATCGACCAAACTATTGACGGGCAATGTATCGAATGGAGGTCAATTATAGAGTCGACTGCAAGCGGTCGAGCCTATTGAGCTTCCGACGTCCCAGCATTTTTAGTAGTGCTGGGCTTCGAAGCCTGTGGGACCTCGAGCACATCTCAGACGGTCAGGATGAGAACTCTTAGGACCGCTCCTGGCCCACTGCAGACATTCGAACTCACCAAGTGGTCGCCTGACAGCGGTCATTTAAGTACGCTCAGCTGTAGGCACTGAAAGGCAGCTTCAGTGAATCGCCCAGGGGCGATTCAGTACGCCGATGATCGATACTGTTGCAATAACCATTCGAAGTAGAGCAACCAGGGTGAAATCAATCACCTGAGTCAGGAGTTTCACAGCTGTCAGATTCAAGCCCCAGATCACCATGGTCAAGATCAGAATGATGTGGGCGTCCAATGAAACGACCTTCATTTTCAATAAGCTCAGGCCCAACATCACTCGCAAAGGCAGATCGCATAGCCTCCTCGGAGTCAAAAGCAAGCTGAGAGATTCCGTCAAGTTGTTCTGAGCCTCGCCGGAAACTAATTCCCCGCTGCGCCTTGTCGATGACATGGTTTTGGACATAGCTCCGAAGTGCAGGTAGCTTCCGAGCAAGTTGCGCGTGTTTGTTACGCCAATGGTCGCGGAACTTTTCGTTGCTCCGGTCTTCAAGTTGGTTGATCAAACCCATACGCACAATTGTCATGATTCAGTCCTATTTGGCAGTTTTTTCGACTCGATGCTGTTCATGACTGGCTTTCGCTTAGAAAGCCATATTTTGTCAGTTTGGGGGAACCAGGGGCCAACCATAGTTTTGTTGGTTGATCCCATCTATCCTTTGCATGTAAATCTGCGCACAGGAACGGTTATGTCACTTGCAGGAACCGCGACGGGTCGCTTGTTCGCGGCATATCTCCCTCGAAAATTGATTGAAACGTCGATGGCAGAAGACTACAAGCGCTTAGGCCCGGACATTGCGAAGCCACTTGAACCGGCAGAAGTCTAGCAGCGACTGACCGAATTTCGCAAGTACGGTTTGTCGCGGTCAAGGAACAATCCGACTCGTGGGGTGACGTCTTTTGCGGCTCCTGTTTTTGATTACTCCTGCAACATGGTGCTAGGCGTCACTCTGATGGGCTTATCAGGGGTATTTGATCCAGCGTGGGATGGTCCACAAGCACAGGCCGTCAGGGCGTGCTTTGAGGAGATATCAAAACGGTTGGGAAATGCGCCAGATCAGGCTCGCGCATGGAATGCCGCCAAAAAAATTCCGTTGAAATAGATATACCGACTTATAGACAGTTCGAACTTACATGCCAAGGGGGTATACAAACGTATTTTGAACTTTGCATATCAATCGCTAGTGAAACATCGGGACAAGCCGCCAATAGATTCATAAAGATGAGCAGCATCAGCCCGTAGATCACGGCCTCGAAGGTCGCATCTGGCATGTCTTCTTTGGGGGCTTTGTCGCTTTGAACATCTAGGTGCATCTGTAGCCTCCTCACACTGTGTTTCGCAAAAATGGGACATAAAGCTTTGGCAAAAGTGTACGTTGCATTTATAAGTTTGTGTGCCCCCATGGGGAAAGTCCCCATACGCTCTTTCTAATCAAATATGAGCAGGGAGCACTGTTCCGGTGCACTCGCCAAATCCAATGCGGGTGTGCCCGGGTTTCATACACCAACCTCTGAAAGTTACCTTGTCACCGTCTTCAAGCCATGAACGTGTTTCGTCGCTTGGCAGTTGGATTAGAGTTTTTCCGCCCTCCGTCAATTCAATCAAGGCAGACGCTTGTGCCAGGGTTGGTTCAGACATTGTTCCGCTCCCAAAGAGATCTCCTGCACGCAAATTGCAACCATTCACAGTGTGATGTGTTGACGCCGCACCCCCTTTCCATCGTCAAGGAGGTCGGCAAGACGCTTGAGAACGACTTGAGTGCAACGGACCTGACAGCTTTGGCCGAGCTGTACCTGAACCACGCCAGGTTCGAAGAAGAGGTGTTTCTTCCTGTGGCCAAGTCCATACTGGGTCGCAATGGCAATCACATGGAAGCGTTGGCCCCGTCGATGCACATTCGCCATCACGCTGAAGAGATTCGTCGAAACTTTGGCGTCCTTTAGGGCAGCGCAGTCCCGTTTCGATTTGACAGTCGGCGCAGGTCTTGGGCGCCCAATGAAAAAAGCGCCAACACGTTTGAATGCTGTTGGCGCCGAACTGGGAACCCCGGAGCTATTGGGTTCCCTCGGCTGAATATTACGGCGGCGGCATGCTGCTGTTCGTGGGAATAGCGGCACCATCCAGGGACAATTCGCCGTGGCGCCTTTGATCGCCCGCATGCAAGTCGCAGGAATCCCAGAACAGGCACAAGACCACCGCGCCGAACAGTGCGATCCAGACTTTCCGCATAAGCAGACTCAAGACGTCAACCATTTTTGATCACTCCGCAATTCTTCCGTGCTGGGGTGTGCCGGCTGATCCCGGGCCAGGTAACACCCTGAATGGGCACAAATAACAGGCAAGGCGCACGAAGTTCCATTTTGTATTGGTTTGATTAAAAAATGGAATTCTTGTAGGATCAAGCACGATTCACAAGCGCATTGCCATGACACATCCTTTTACCGGCGTCACCGTGCTGGACCTGACCCAGATCTATAACGGTCCCTACGCCACCTTTCTGCTCGCGCAGGGCGGCGCCGACGTCATCAAGATCGAGCCGCCGGGGGGCGAGCATTTGCGCAAACGCCAGGGGGCCAGCGGCGCGGCCATGCCGTTCGCGATGCTCAACGCGAACAAGAAGACCATGACCTTGAACCTCAAGTCACCCCAGGGCCGTGAGGTGTTGCTCAAGCTCGTCCCGCAGGCCGATGTGCTGGTCGAGAACTTCGCGCCCGGCGTCATGGAGCGCCTGGATCTCGGCATCGACGTGCTGCATGCAGCGAATCCGCGCTTGATTTACGCGGCCGGCTCGGGCTATGGCCGCACCGGCCCCTACCGGGATTTCCCCGCCATGGACCTGACAGTCCAGGCCATGACCGGCGTGATCGACACCACTGGCTATGCCGACCGACCCCCCGTCAAGTCCGGCCCGGCTATCGCTGACTTCATGGGCGGCGTGCACCTGTTTGGCGCGATCGCCTCGGCCCTCTACCAGCGTGAGCGCACAGGCAAAGGCTGCTCGGTGGAGGTGTCGATGATGGAAGCGGTCTACCCCACGCTTGCGTCCAGCCTGGGTCTGTACTACGGTTCTTCCGGGGGTTCCGCACCACGGACGGGAAACCGGCACACGGGATTGTCTTTGTGTCCCTACAACGTCTATCCCACCTCGGATGGCTACATCGCGATAATCACCAACAACGAGCAGCACTGGCTGCAACTGGTCAAGGCGCTAGGCCAGCCGCAGCTCGCTGAAGATCCGCGCTTTGGTTCGGTCAGCGGCCGCTGTTCCCACATGGACGAGGTCGACAGTTCAATTGCCGACGTCACACGCGGCTACACCAAAGCGGCCTTGTTCGACCTTCTGATCGGCCACCGCGTGCCCTGCGCACCGGTGCGCACACTGCAGGAAGTGGTGAATGATCCACACCTTCATGCGAGAGGCGCGCTGCGCTGGGTTGACCATCCCGAATACGGCCGTATCGTCCTGCCCACGAGTCCCTTGCGCTTCACAGACGAGGAGCCCGTGGCCTACCAACCAAGCTCACCGCTCGGCCACGACACCCTGTCTATCCTTGCCGATCGCCTGGGCCTGAGCGTGCAGCAGATGGACCAGTTGCAGGCGCAAGGTGCGCTTTAAAGGAACCACATGAATCAGCAAGTCCTTGATGCGCCCCTCCTGTTGAACAAACTCGCGCTCGTCACCGGTGCGGGTGGCGGCATTGGCAGCGCGATCAGCATGGCCTATGCGCGTGCCGGTGCGCGCGTGATCCTGACCGACCGCGCGGTCGAGGCCTGCGATCTGGCCTTGGTGCAGGCGCGCACTTACCGTGCCGACTGCCTCGCGTTTGCCTTGGATGTGACCGATTTCGACGCGGTCGCGGCACTCGCCGAGCGCCTGGGCGCCGAGGTCGGTGACCTCGACATCCTGGTCAACAACGCCGGCGTGATGATCCGCGAAGGGGTCGACAGCCCGCGTGTGCGCGAGAACGTGCGGCGCACGATGGAGGTGAATTTTTTTGGCACCTTTCACCTCACGCAGGCTTTCATTCCGGCCCTGCGGCACACGCGCGGCTGCATCATCAATATTGCCTCGGTGGCGGCGCTCAACGGCTCGCGCAACGCCGTTGGCTACTCTGCCTCCAAGGGCGCGATTAAGCTGCTCACGCAGTCCATGGCCGCGGACCTCGGGCCCGACGGCATCCGCGTCAATGCGATCGGGCCGGGCGTGACGCACACGGCCATGACCGACGCAACGCGCAACAATCCCGAGCGACTCGCGCGCTTTCTCGCGCGCATTCCGGCCGGGCGCATTGGCCAGCCCGACGAGATTGCCGGCGCCGCCGTGTTCCTCGCAAGCGACCTGGCCAGTTACGTCAACGGCGTGCTGCTGCCGGTGGACGGCGGCCTGCATGCCGTGTGATGTTCAAGTCTTGACGGGCAACGAGCCCATGCGCTCGCGCAAGGCGTAGATCGCATCCATGGGTGCGAGCGTCCCCACCGGCTGGCGCGGGCCGAACAGCGCCGCGCCTTGTGCGAAATCGGGCCGCTCGGTCTCTTCTATCCAGTCGTAGACGACGGTGCGCTCGGCCACGCGCCATTCACCGGAGCGCTTTTCAAAGCGGTCGGCATAGCGACCGGCTAGCAGGGTGGCCCGCACGGGATCCTGCACCTGCGCGGGCACGGGCGCCTGCAGCGCAATGAAGTAACTCTCGACCACCGCCTGCGCGCCGTGCAACTCGATCAGGATGTTGCCGATCACATGGCTGCGCAGACCGCCGCGGCGCAGCCGCTCAAGCGCCTGCGCGATGAAACCGTCGGCGCTGCCGCGGTAGGCCCCGTGGCAGTCGGTGGCGTCCGGCCAGTAGGCGCTGCGCAGCGCCGCTTCGTCGGCGCGGTCCACGCCGCGCGCGTAGCGAAACAGCACCTCGCGGATGGCCTCGCGGTCGAGCAGTTCTTCGAGCTGCCGGGCCTGCGCGGCGGAGAATGGGGAGGCTGGCATGGGGTTCACAGGATACGGTCCGCACGCAGGCTGGCGATCCGCGCTGCATCCAACCCGAGTTTTTCTTGCAATACCTCGTCGGTGTGCGCTCCCAGGGCCGGTGGCGCGCGCCGGTACTGAACGGGGGTGTCGGAAAACCGTATCGGGTTGGCCAGCAGCGGCATCGCTGCGCGCTCGGGGTGGGCCTGGTGCATGACCATGCCGCGCGCCTGCACCTGCGGGTCCTGGAACACGTCTTCGAGTTCATAGACGGGGCCGCAGGGCACGCCGGCCTCAGCCAGGGCTTCGATCCAGTGCTGGCGCGGTCGGCTGCCAAACAGGGGCTCCAGCACGGCGTTGAGTTCCTGCCGGTGGCTGATGCGCGCCTGGTTGTTGGCGAACCGCGGGTCGGCCGGCAGGTCGGGTACCCCAAGGGCCTTGCACAGGCGCTCGAACTGCGCCGCGTTGCCAACCACCAGCATGATGGGCGCGTCCGCGCAGCTGTACATCTGCGAGGGTGCAGCGGTGGGCGACGCCGTACCATGGCGCTTGAGCGGGTCGCCCGAAACCAGGTGGCCCACGCCCGCATGCGAGAGCGCAGCGACTTGCGCATCGAGCAGCGCCAGGTCGATGTACTGGCCACGGCCAGAAACCTGGTCGCGGTGTTGTAACGCCGCGAGGATCGCCACCGACGCGTACATGCCCGCGGTCAGGTCCGACACGATTAGTCCCACCTTCTGCGGCCCGCCACCGGGCTGGTCGTCGCTCCCTCCGGTCACAGCCATCAGGCCGCCCATGCCCTGGAAGATCGAGTCATAGCCGGGCTTGGCGCTGTAGGGCCCGGTCTGGCCGAAGCCAGTGATTGAGCAGTACACCAGGCGCGGATTGAGCGCCGACAGGCTCGCGTAGTCCAGGCCGTGGCGCGCCAGGTCGCCGACCTTGTAGTTCTCGATCAGCACGTCGCAGCTCTTGGCCAAATCGCGCACGATCTCCTGGCCTTGAGGCTTGGACAGGTCCACGCTGATCGACTTCTTGTTGCGGTTGGCGCTCAGGTAAAAGCCCGAATCCCGGGTGTAGTCGCCTGCTTCGTCGCGTAGGAACGGGGGGCCGAGCCGGCGCGAGTCGTCGCCCTGGCCCGGGCGCTCCACCTTGATGACCTCGGCCCCGAGGTCGGCCAGCATCTGGCCGGCCCAGGGGCCCGCAAACACGCGGCTCAAGTCCAGCACGGTCAGGTGCGACAGGGCCTGGCGCGCCGGTGGCGTCGGGTCGGGTGTTTTCATCAATGTTCCGTTCGTTGGAATAAATTCCAAATATATTACCTACTTGCCTTTGGTTCCGTCAACCTGGATGGGATCGCCGTTGCCTCGTTGCTGGCATGGATTCTCCACGATGCTAATTCCGAAATTGATAAAAAAACAAATAAAATGGAATTTTGCTTGACAGCGCTATGCAAGCTTCTTAACCTTGCATAGCATCCGCCAAAGCATGCCTTCCTCCTTCCAGTGAGACACCCATGACCACCGATTACTCCCGCTACCGCTACCTCGACATCCAACGCGAAGCCGGCATCGCCACGCTCACGCTGAACCAGGCGGAAAACCGCAACGCGATTCATGCCGAGATGCATGCCGAGCTCGAACAGGTCTGGCTCGACCTGGCCGCCGACCGCGAGGTCAATGTCATCGTGCTGACTGGCGCGGGCAAGATGTTTTCGGCCGGGGGCGACATCAAGCGCATGATCGCCCGCTTCGGCTCGGAAGAGGGCTGGCAGCATTCGCTCAACATTCCAGCCTCGACCAAGCGGCTGTTCCAGAACATCCTCGAGGTCGAGCAGCCGATCATCGCGGCCGTGAACGGCGACGCTGTGGGTCTCGGCGCGACCCTGGCCCTGTTCAGCGACGTGTCCATCATTGCCGACACGGCTAAGTTCGGCGATTCGCATGTCAAGGTGGGGCTGGTCGCCGGTGACGGTGGTGCCGTGGTCTGGCCCCTGCTGATCGGGCCGGCCCGGGCCAAGGAATTCCTTATGCGCGGGCGGCTCATCAGCGGCACCGAGGCCCATGCGCTTGGGCTCGTGAACCATGTGGAGCCGGTCGACCAGGTGATGGATCGCGCGATGGACATGGCGCGTGAGCTCAACGCCTTGCCGCCACTGGCCGTGCGCTGGACCAAGCTGTCGGTCAACAAATGGATTAAGCACCAGCTCAACCTGATCCTCGACGCCTCGATCGCCTACGAGATGCTGTCGATCAATTCGAACGACCACCACGAGGCGGCAAAGGCGTTCCTCGAAAAGCGCAAGCCCGTGTTCAAGGGCAACTGAGCGAACCCACCATGACAACACAGCCCACGCCCGCAAGCGACTGGAACCGGTATGGCGACGAGGAGTTCCGCGCCACTGCGCACGACTTCTTTGAAACCCATGTGCCCCAGCACCTGCGCCACCTGAGCCGCCGCCCGCGCTGGGCCGAGGTGCGCGAGTGGTACCTGACCTTGTCGACGCACGGCTGGTTGACGCCGGCCTGGCCCGTGGAGCATGGCGGCATGGGGCTGTCTCCGTCCAAGGTGCTGATCTATCTGGAAGAGCTCGAGCGCTGCGGAACGCCGCGGGTCATGGACCAGGGCCTCATGAACCTCGGGCCGGTGCTGATCGCGCGCGGCACGGACGAGCAGCGCCAGCGTTTTCTGCCCAAGATCCTGTCGGGCGAGCACCTGTGGTGCCAGGGCTATTCCGAGCCCAACGCGGGCTCGGACCTCGCGAGCCTGCGGACCGAGGCCGTGATCGACGGCGACGACTTCGTCATCAACGGCCAGAAGATCTGGACCAGCGTCGCGTTTGACGCCACCCATATGTTCGCGCTTGTGCGCACCGACAAGACTGTGAAAAAGCAGGCCGGCATCAGCTTTGTGATGATAGACATGCGCCAGAGCGGCGTGACGGTTCGTCCGATCCGCAACATCGCGGGGCACGAGGAATTGTGCGAGGTCTTTATCGACAACGTGCGCACGCCGCGTGCCAACCTGGTGGGCGAGCTCAACGACGGCTGGAACGTGGCCAAGGCCTTGCTCGGCTTCGAGCGCGTCTGGTCGGGCTCACCGCGCCAGTCGATGCTGGCGCTCAACCGTCTCAAGAAGCTGGCGCTGGCCAGCGGCAAGATGGACGATCCGGTGTTTGTCGATAAGTTCACGCAGGTGACGCTCGATGTGATGGACAGCGCCAGCGCCTACGAGCGCTTCGCGCAGATCATGCGCACCGGCGGCAGCTTTGGCTTTGAAGTGTCGATGCTCAAGATCTGGGCCACCGAGACCTGCCAGCGCGTGACCGAGCTGATGGTGGACGCTGCCGGCGACCTCGGGCAGCTCGCGGGCGAGGTGGCGGTCGGCGACGAGACCATGGACATCCTGTACCCCTTCCTCGAATGCCGCGCCTTCACCATTTACGGCGGCTCCAGCCAGGTGCAGCGCAACATTCTGTCCAAGAATGTGCTCGAGCTGCCTTCCTGAGGCGGCGCTGCGCACCCACCGAACCAAGCGAGAACACCCTTGACCATGCAAGCGACTGCAGACGAAAGCAGCGCTGAACAGATCGGCATGCTGCGCGAAAGCGCGCTCGATTTTGTTCAGCGCAATGCGGACATGAAGACTTACCGTGCGCGCCGCGAAACGCAGCCCGGCTACGCACCAGGGCACGCGCGCCAGATGGCCGACATGGGCTGGTTCGCGATCCTGGTGCCAGAGGCGCAGGGCGGACTGGGCCTGGGCTTTGGCGAACTCGCCGTGGTGCTCCAGGAACTCGGCAAGGGGCTGCTTGCCGAGCCGCTGGCGGCTGCCTGCGCGCTGGCCGGCCGGGTGATCGCGCTGGCTCCGCCCACCGATCTCACGCAGGACCTGCTCGCCGGTCTGGCCGACGGCTCGCGCCTGCCTGCGCTGGCCTGGCAGGAGGGCGTGGGCTCGATTGACGCCAACACCATCACCACCCGCGCGCAGCCGGATGGCGCAAATGGAAACGCTGTGCGCCTGTGCGGCAACAAGCGATTTGTCGCGGGCGCGGCCGCGGCGGCAGGCTTTGTCGTGGCCGCCCGCGCCGAGCAGGGCATCGGTCTGTACTGGGTTCCGGCAGACAGCGCTGGCCTGCAGATCGCGAACGAATGGCGCGCCGACGGTACGCCCTCCGGCCTGCTCACGTTTGACAACGTGCTGGTTCCGGCGTCGCAGGGCATCGCCGCGCCGGGTGAACAGACGCAGGCTATCCTGGAGCGCGCCGTGGACGAGGCGGCTATCTTGGCCGGCGCCGAAATGCTTGGCGTGATCGAGGCGGGCCTGGCCATGACACTCGCTTACATGCGCACCCGGGTGCAGTTCGGCAAAGCCATTGGCAGCTTCCAGGCACTGCAGCACAAGGCGTCGGACTTGTATGTGCAGCAGGAACTGACACGCGCCGTCTTGGCAGAGGCCGTGGCCGCGCTGGGGCAGGAGCTCGACGCCACCGACCGGGCCCTGATCGCCAGCCGCTGCAAGGCGCGCTGCAGCGATGCGGGCCTGCGTGTCACACGCGAGCTGATCCAGCTGCATGGGGCGATTGGCTTCACCGACGAATACGACGTGGGCCTGTACCTCAAGCGCGCGCTGGTGCTTTCCGCCTGGCTGGGCAACGCCAGCGCGCACCGGCGCCGCTTCGCGCTGCTCGCCCGCGACCGTCTTACGCTATAGTCTGGCACCCATTCCATTTACGCGAGCAGGAACCCTACGATGATACGTGCCGTTGGCCGAGCACTCGCCATCTTCGAAGCGTTCGACAGCGACCACACCAGTCTGTCGCTGCAAGAAATCGGTGAGCGCATCAAGATGCCCAAGACCACCGCGTTCCGCCTGGTCAACACACTGGAGCGCGCGGGTTTTCTGATCCGCATTGACAACCAGCGCTACTGCCTTTCGCTCAAACTCGCGCGCCTGGGCGGCATGGTGCGCAGCACGCTCAGCGTGCGCGATGTGGCCCGGCCCGTGATGTATGAAGTCAACCAGCACACCTCCGAGACCGTCACGCTCAACACCATCGTCGGCGCCGAGCGCATGGTGCTTGAGGTGGTGGACACACCGCTGCCGCTGATGTCGATGGCCCGACCCGGACAGCACATGCCGCTGTGGCTGGGCGCGAGCAGCCGCATTCTGATGGCCTACATGGGCTCGGAGGACCTCGACAAGGTGATCAAGGCGAACGCAGGCGGCCTAGCCGTGGACCGCGCCGCGCTCGAGCGCGAACTCGTGCACTTCAAACGCCAGGGCTATGCGATCACGCGCGGCCAGCGCGTGCCCGGCCTCACGGCGATCGCCGTGCCCATCATCGATATCGAAGGCAAGGTCACGCATTGTCTAGCGCTCACCGGTCCGAGCGTGCGCGTGGACCACCGCGATCTGGAGTTCGCCGAGATCATGGTCAACGCCGGCATTGACCTCTCCAACCGCCTGGGCGCCAGCCCCCAGGCACTGGCCGAGCTCAAGCACGCGACCGAGCACGAACTCAACACCCAGGCTAGCGTGCGCGCACCTCGCAAGGCGGCCACGCCAAGCAAGACCGCAGCCGGTAAGTCCACCGCCGCGAAGACCGCAAGCGCCAAAACCGCAGGCAAGAAAGCCTTGGCCGCCAAGTAGGCGGCCAAGGCGGACTGAGCGAGCCGCTGCGCAGACCGCCGCCGCTGTTTCTGGCAGCCGCAAGACCTATTCGAACAACTTGTCGGTCAGGGCCAGCTCGCGCAGCAGGGGCGCGGGCTCCCAGAACTCGCCCTGCTCGGCGTGAAATGCGCAGATCCGCTCATACACCTGTCGCAGGCCGACCGTGTTCGCGTAGAACATGGGCCCGCCGCGCCAGGCTGGAAAGCCATAGCCGTTGACAAAGATCAGGTCGATATCGGACGCGCGCTGCGCAATCCCGTCCTGCAGCACCTTGGCGCCTTCGTTGATCAGCGCGTAGATGCAGCGTTCGGTGATTTCCTCGGCCGTGATGGCGCGCCGTGCGATGCCGGCCTCCGTCGCACAGGCGGCGATGACTTCATCGACCAGCGGATCGGGCAATGGCGCACGGCTGCCCGCCTCGTAGCGGTAGAAGCCGGCCCCGGTCTTCTGGCCCAGCCGCCCCAGCTCGCAGATGCGGTCGGCTACCTTGGAATAGCGCAAATGGGACGGGCGTGTGGCCGCCAGGCGCTTGCGGCTCGCGTAGCCGATGTCCAGGCCCGCCAGATCGGCCATCGCAAAGCGCCCCATGGACAAGCCGAATTTCTGCAGCGTCTGGTCCACCTGCTGGGGACTGGCACCTTCCTCGAGCAGGAACTCGGCCTCACGCGCGTAGTGCGCGACCATGCGGTTGCCGACAAAGCCATCGCACACGCCGACCAGCACCGGCAGCTTGCCGATGCGCCGCGTCACGTCCATGGCCGTGGCGATGACTTGCGGTTCGGTTTTTGCGCCACGCACAACCTCGACCAGACGCATCACATTGGCCGGACTGAAGAAGTGCAGGCCGACCACGGCGCCGGGGCGGGCGGTGCTCGAGGCGATCACGTCCACATCGAGCCGCGAAGTGTTGGTGGCCAGGATGGCGCCCGGCTTGCACAGGCCGTCGAGCTTGGCAAACAGTTCCTGCTTGACGGCCATGTCCTCGAACACCGCCTCGATCACGAGGTCGGCCGTGGACACATCCGCAATGGCCAGTGTGCCGCAGATGCGGCCGATGCGGGCCTCTGCCTCGGCCGCGTCCAGGCGTCCCTTGGCGACCGTGTTTTCATAGTTTCGGCGGATGGTTGCCAAGCCCCGCTCGAGCGCCTCGGCGCGGGTCTCGACCAGGACTACCGCGATGCCGGCGCTGGCAAAACTCATGGCAATGCCGCCGCCCATGGTGCCGGCGCCAATCACCGCGACTTGACCGATCGCCTGGGGCTTGATCTCTGGCGCCAGGCCCTCGATGCGGGCGGCTGCGCGCTCGGCGCGGAACAGGTGGCGCATCGCCTTGGACTCGGTGCCGTTGACCAGCACGTCAAAGCGGCTGCGCTCGAACGCGAGGCCCTCGTCAAACGCGAGCGTTAGCGCGGCCTCGACACAGGCCAGGGCCTCGAGTGGGGCGGGGAAGCCGCGCTGGCTCTTCTTCAAGGCCGCGCGCTGCGCGTCAAGGAAACCGGACTCATCGAACGCGGGCACGGCGCGGCGCGAGGTGACGGGCAATGCAACCACGCCGCCTGCACTGATCAGCTTGTCCGCAAAGGCCAGGGCCCCGGCGAGCAACTCGCCCTCGATCACCACATCGACCAGGCCCAGGGCCAGGGCGCGCTCGGCGCTGACGGGTGCTCCGCCGACCACCATGGCCAGTGCCTCCTTCACGCCCACCAGGCGCGGCAGGCGCTGCGTGCCGCCACCCCCGGGCAGCAGGCCGAGCTTGACCTCGGGCAAGCCCAATTTGGCGCCGGCTTGCGCGACCCGGTAGTGGCAGCCCATGGCAAATTCCAGCCCCAGGCCCAGCGCCTGGCCGTGGATCGCCGCGATCACGGGTTTCGTCGCCGCCTCGATGCGCCCAACCAGGGTGCGCGAGCTTGGCTCGGCCCGCGACAGCGGCGTGTTGAAGGCCTTGATGTCGGCCCCACCGCAAAACAGTTTTCCGCGGCCTGCGATCACGATGGCGCGCACGGCCGGGTTAACCAGCGCCTCATCGAGGTGGGTTGCAATCGCCTGGCGCACCTCGAAGCCCATGCCATTGACGGGCGGGTTGTTGATGTAGATGACGGCCGTGTGGCCATGGATTTCATAGTTTTCGCTCGACATCCTGATCCTGTTTGTGTGCAAGGTTGAAGCCGTTCAAGGCATGCCGCGAACCGGAAATAGACCGGGGCGGAGCCTCGAAGAGTTGCCCGAAGTTTACAAAATGGAATATATTCCGTCAAATGAAACTGGAGCATTCATGTCGATCACGGTAGAAATAGATGGCGCTGTCGCCATCGTCACCATCAACGCGCCCGAGACCCGCAATGCCTTGACGCTGGAGATGCGCAAGGACCTGCTGCAGGCCTTCCAATCCTTTGCCGAGGACCAGGCGGTGCGCGCCGTCGTGCTCACGGGTGCGGGCGAGGCGTTTTGCGCGGGCGCCGACGTGCGCGCCATGGGCGGGCGGGGGCTTGCCGAATCGCGCCAGCGCATGCGCCACATGCATGCGCTCATCAAGGCCATCCACGGCCTCGACAAGCCGGTCGTGGCCGCCGTGCGCGGCCCGGCCGCGGGCATGGGCTGGAGCCTGGCGCTGGCCTGCGACGTCGTGCTCGCAGGCGAGTCGGCCAGGTTCACGCAGGCGTTCACGCGCATTGGACTGGCGCCCGACGCCGGCGCGATCTGGTTCCTTGCGCGCCAACTCGGCATGGCCCGGGCGCGTGAGCTGGTCTTCAGCTGCCGCGCCGTGCCGGCCGCCGAGGCGCAGGCCCTGGGCCTGGTCCACCGCGTGCTGCCCGACGCCGAACTCGCGCAGGCCGCCGTGGCGCAGGCGCAGGTTTACGCGAAGGCCCCCACCTTTGCACTGGGAATGGCCAAGCAGCTCTTTGCCGCAAGCGTCTCGCCCAGCCTCGACCAGTACCTCGATGCCGAGCTGCTCGTGCAGCCGCAGCTGATGCAAACCGAGGACCATGTGGAGGGCCGCACGGCCTTCAAGGAAAAACGCCAGCCAACGTTCAACGGCCGCTAGCGCGCGGCCCCGTCTCAACGGGTAGAGCGCCGTGGTGCTTCACCCGGACGCGTCCGGTCGACACCGGCCGGTCCGTCGTGTGCGCCCTCAAACCGTCGACGGCCCACCGAGGATGACCGTGCTCTGGCTCGACAACACGCCGCCGTTGCCGTGCGCGATGGCCGTTGCGCAATTGGGAATCTGGCGCAGCCCGCATTCGCCGCGCAGTTGCCGCACGGCCTCGATCAGCAGGAAGATGCCGTACATGCCCGGGTGGCAGTACGACAGGCCGCCGCCATTGGTGTTGACCGCGAGCCGCCCGCCCGGTGCGATCGCGCCATCGGCCACAAAACGCCCGCCCTCGCCCTTGGGGCAAAACCCGAGGTCCTCGAGGAACAGCACGGTGTTGATGGTGAACGCGTCATAGACCTCGACGGCCTGGATGTCGGCCGGGCGCAGGCTGGCCATCGCATAGGCCTGCGCGCCCGAGCGCTGGGCGCCGGTGGTCGTCAGGTCTGCCATGTTGCTCACCGTCAGGTGGCTCAGGGTCTCGCCCACGCCCAGCACATAGGCCGGTGTCTTGCGCAACGTGCGCGCACGCTCGGCCGAGGTCAACACGATGGCGCCGCCGCCGTCGGTCACGAGGCAGCAGTCGCGCACGGTGAGCGGGTGGCTGACCAGGCGGGCGTCGAGCACCTCGCGCACGGTGAGCGGGTTTTTCTCCCAGGCCGCCGGGTTCAGCAGCGCCCACTGGCGCGCAGCCACGGCGACCTCGGCCAGCTGCTCGCGCGTGGTGCCGAATTCATGGAAATGGCGCGAGGCCGCGAGCGCGTAGGCCGTGGCCGGTAGGACCGGGCGCAGCGGTGTTTCATACGGGTTGTATTCTCGCGGCGCGACGTTCTTGCGCCCGGCGCTGCGCTGCGTGCTGCCGTAGGCGATGACGGCAACCTCGCACAGCCCGGCCTCGATGGCACCCTGTGCGTGGGCCACGAGCGTCATGAACGAGGAGCCGCCCATGAAGGTGCCGTCATGGTATCTGGGATGGATGTTGAGGTACTCGCACAGGGCGGTGGTCGGCATGCGGCTCTGGCCGGCAGCGGCGAACACGCCGTCCACATCCGCAAGCGATAGCCCGCAATCGTCCAGCGCTCGCTGCACCGCCTGCGACATCAGGTCGGTCACGCTCATGCCGGCCGCGACCTCGCCCAGGTCCGACTCGGCCGCGCCGACGATGGCCACCGAGCCGCGTTGCAATGCGTGCGCGCTCATGCTGTCACCTCCGGGGCCAGCACCGGATCAATCACCGGATCGAACACAGGATACGCATCCTCGTCGCCCGTGCCGGGCTGGATGCGCACGCGCACGCGCTGGCCGATGCACACCTGGTCAGCAGGAGTCGACTCAACCCTGCTCATCAGGCGAAAGCCTTCGTCGAGATCGACCAGCGCGATGTTGTAACTGGCCTCGCCACGCGGGCTGATCCAGGTGGTCGCGTACACCGTGCCGAGTCCCTGGCTGACCTGCCAGCGCAGCGGACCTCGAAACCCAAGTGGCGCGGTCAGGCGCGGGTAGAACACGGCCTTGCCGTCCTGGTCGATCTGGAATGCGAGTTCGCCGCGCGCTAGGTGCGCCTGGTATTCGGTCAACGGGGATGTCGTTTGCCGCGGCGGCTCGCTGGTGTCGATGGGTTTGGTCATGAGGTGTTTGGTGGACAGGGTCCAGGTGGAAAAGATCAGCGCGCGGTCCAGCCGCCGTCGATCGACAGGGCCGCGCCGCGGACTTCGGCGGCCGCATCGCTGCACAGGTACAGCACCATCGCGGCCACTTGCTCGGGCAGAACCGGCCGGCGCGTGGGCATGTGGTTGGCAGCAACGCGCTGTTGGGCTTCCTCGCGGCTGATCTGTTCGCGCTCGGCGAGCAGCTTGGCGCTTTTGTAGAAGATGCGCGTGGCCACGTCGCCGGGGCAGACGGCATTGCAGGTGATGGCAGTCATCGCGGTCTCCAACGCAACCGCCTTGCTCAGGCCCACAAGGCCGTGCTTGGACGCAACATAGCTAGAGCGGTCCACACCACCCGCCAGACCGTAGGCCGAGGCGATGTTGACGATGCGGCCCCAGCCGCGCGCGCGCATGCCGGGCAGCGCCGTTCGGATGGTGTGGAACGGCGCGTTGAGGTTGAGCGCCATCACGGCGTCCCAGCGCTCGGGCGGCTGGTCTTCGATCGGTGCCTTGTGCTGGGTGCCGGCGTTGTTGACAAGGATGTCGACCGGGCCCATTGACTGTGTGACCCTGCCCACGAGGGCCGCAGCCTGGTCGGCCTGCATCAGGTCGGCGTCGAAGTATTGCACGCGTGCGCCGAGTGCGCCGAGTTCCGCGCACAGCGCGTCGATGCGCGCCGGGTCGCCAAAACCGTTGAGTGCGACGGCCGCGCCTTGGGCCGCGAGCTGGCGCGCGATTTCGAGGCCGATGCCATCGGTGGAGCCGGTGACCAGGGCGATGTGGTTGGCCAGTGCGCCGCTCATGCGAAGTGGCCCTGGACAGCTGCTTGTCTGACGATCAGCGCATCGACGGCCATGATGTTGGATCCAGCGCAGATCAAGGGATTCACGTCGAGCTCGGTCAACAGCTCACTCTGGTCCGCCGCCAACTCCGAAACGCGCGCGATGATGTTGGCCAATCTGTCCTGGTCCACGGCCTGCATGCCGCGAAAACCGTCGAGCAGCGCGCGGCCCTTGAGCGATGCGAGCATGGCGCGTGCCTGCAGTGGACTCACGGGCGCCGGGCGCACGGCGGTGTCCTTGAGTAGCTCGACAAAGATGCCGCCCAGGCCCACGACCACGAGCGGGCCGAACTGCGCGTCGACGCGCGCGCCCACCATGATCTCCACGCCTTGCGGCACCATCGGTTGCACGAGCACGCCGTTGATGCGCGCCGGTGGCGTCACCTTGGCGGCGTTGGCCAGCACCTCGGCGTAGGCCGCGCGCACCTGGTCGGGTGTGCCGAGGTTCAGGCGCAGCACGCCGGCTTCGGTCTTGTGGGCGATGTCGGGCGACTCGACCTTGAGCGCGACCGGGCAGCCCGCCGCCAGTGCCGCGGCCAGGGCCTCGTCGAGCGACAACGCGAGGGTTTCGGTGACCACCGGCACGCCATAGGCCGCGAGCACCTGCTTGCCCTCGCGCTCGGTCAGTGTCGTGTTGGCGGCGGTCGCGATCAGTTGCGCGGCGTGCGCACGCGCGGCCACGCTGGACAAGCGCGCAGCCTTCTGGTCGCGGCTGGCGAGCCAGTCGGTGCGCCGGTGCCAGGCGGCGATGGCCGCCATGCAGGCGTCCTGGCTTCGAAACAGCGCGACATGGTCGTGGGCTTCGGTCTCGAGCGCGCCGGGCCCTTCGAGGTGTTGCGTGAGCCAGGTCGCGCAGGCGATCTTGCCGTGGCGTGCCGCGGCCTCGCCGAGCGTCATGACGCGGGCCGTTGCCGGCGCATAAGCAAAGGTGTGGGGGACAATCAGCGTGCCGTACTGCGGATCGGCCAGCAGCGCGTCAAACGCCTCGGTCAGGTGGCTGGGCGTGGCCAGCACCTGCGCGGTCAGGTCGCAGGGGTTGCCCGGAGCGCCGTATTCGGGCACCACGCGTTCGAGCACCTCCATGGTCTGGGGCTGCGGGCGGGGCAGGGCCACGCCGTGGATCTCGGCGCGGTCGGCCAACATGATGCAGGCGCCGCCCGACACGGCCGCCACGGCCACGCCGCGCGCTTTCGGTGGCGGGGCCTTGGCAAAGAAACTCGTGGTTTCGATCAGGGCCTCTACGGTGTCGACCATCACGATGCCGGCGGCCTCAAAGCTTGCGCGGTAGGCGGCCTGCGAGCCCGCGACCGAGCCCGTGTGCGAGGCCGCAGCCTGCGCGCCGCGCTCGCTGGTGCCGAGCTTGAGCACCACGAGCGGCTTGCCCGCGCGCGTGCACAGCTCGGCCGCTTCGAGAAAGCGGCGCGGCTCGGCCATGCCCTCGAAGATGCAGGCCACGGCCTTGCAACCGGGGTCGCTTGCGAGGTAGGCCACCTGGTCGGCCACGTCCACATCGCTTGCGTTGCCGCAGGTGAGCATGTGGCTGAACGACACGCCGTGTTCCATGGCCTGGGCCAATGCCGCGCCGACCGCGCCGGACTGGCTCACAAGTGCGATCGCCGTGGGGCGCGGCGCGCCCTTGAAGGAGGCCGTGCCGAAGGTGCCGATCACCCCGAGGCCGTAGTTCATGTAGCCCACGCAGTTGGGGCCGAGCAGGCGCATGTCGGCGCCAAGCGCAATGTCGATCAGGCGCTGCTGCTGAGCCTGTCGGTCCGCAAACCCAGTTTCGCTGTAGCCCGAGGCGAACAGCACAACGCCCCCCACGCCAGCCTGCGCGCACTCGCGCACCACTTCTTCTACTGCCTCGCGCGGCACGGCGATGAAGACGCAATCCGGGGTTTCGGGCAACGCGCTGATCGACGCGTAGGAGGCCTGGCCGTCGATCTCGGTGTAGCGGCCGTTGACCGGGTAGACCGGGCCCAGAAATCCGCCATGGCGTACGATGTTGTTGTAGGTGACGGCGCCAAACGCCGATTTGTTGGGCGAGGCGCCGACGACAGCCACCGAGCGCGGTGCGAACAGGCGCGTGAGTTGGGTGGCGCGATACAGGGGACGGCAGGCGGGCAAGGTCATGGGATTCGGCGGATGGGCTGTCTGGGAGTGAGCGCAGCGCAGGGCGCAGCGGCGCGGGCAGGGCTGGAACGCGGTGCGCGTTGTTCAGTCCAGCTGGATGTTCAAGGGCTTGACCACGCGCGCCCAGGTTTTGGTCTGCTCTTCGATGAGTTCGGCGAACTGACGGGCGTTCAGGAGCGGTGCGGTGCCGCCCGCGGCCTCGAGTTGCGACTGCACCTCGGGCAGGCGCAGCACCTCATTGACCACGCGGTTGATCTGCTCAACCACGGCGGGCGGCGTGGCCGCGGGCGCCACCAAGCCATACCAGGACACGGCCACCATTTGCGGCAGGCCTGACTCCTTGAAGGTGGGCAGCTCGGGCGCGATTTTCAGCCGCGACTCCGAGGTCACGCCAATCCCCTTCACCTGACCCGCGCGCATGCGCGGCAGCGCGGTCGAGATCGCGTCAAAGTTCAGCTGCACATGGCCGGCCAGCAGGTCGATGTTGGCCGGGCCCGACCCCTTGTAGGAGATGTCGACGATGTCGACCTGGGCGGCAGCGCGGAACATCTCGTCGACCAAGTGCGTAGACGAGCCCGCGCCGAGCATCGCGAAGTTCAGCTTGCCCGGGTTGGCGCGCGCGAATGCCACCAGGCCTGCGACGTCGCTGGCGCCGACGGAAGGGTGCGCGACCAGCACAAAAGGCGTCTGGCCGACCAGGGCCACGGCCGTGAAATCGCCGGGCTTGAACGGCATCTTCTTGAACAGCAGCGGGTTGGTCGACAGCGTGCTGGTGGTGGCCATCAACAGGGTGTGGCCGTCGGGCGCGGCCTTGGCGACCACGTCGGCGCCGAGCATGGTCGAAGCCCCGGGTTTGTTGTCCACCACGACGGCCTGGCCGAGCCGCTCGGAGAGCTTGACCGACAGCAGCCGCGCGAGGATGTCGGTGAAGCCTCCGGCCGCGTAGGGCACGACGATGCGCACGCTGCGCTCCGGGTAGGCAGCATGGGCAGCGGGGGCCTGCGCGCACAGGCCGACGGCCAGGGCCAGCAAAGCGGGCAGCGTCCGCAGGGATGACAGGATTTTCAAGACAGTCTCCTTGGCGGGCCGTGCAGGGCCGGTCCGCGGGTTCAGGCGGTGATCGATCGGTGTTCCATCAAAAGGAACTAAGTCCATTATTCGTGTATTCGGCTTTCCGGTCAAGCCTGTTGGCCGTTCTTCTAGCCTGACTAGGAGGGTCGACAGGTTCCGCTTCTACCCAGTGACGCATCAGTGACGCATCAGTGACGCATCAGTGACGCATCGTTGAATGGACTTCGATTCTTGGGCACAGTTCCACTTGACGAATCTGGTTCCAAATGCAAGAATTGTCGAAATACTGTCGCTTCCAGCCCCCGTGAGGCCGCCGCGACGCCCCTTCACCCTCACCACCAAGCACATCCATGAGCAATGACAGCTGGGAGCTTTCCGAAGAACTGCGCCAGATCCGCGACACCGTGCGGCGTTTCATGGTCAATGAGGTCAAGCCGGTCGAAGACCGCCAGCCCCACGACGCCTACGAACTGCCCACCGACGAGCTGCTCGCCCTGCAGAAGAAGGCGCGCGACATCGGCATCTGGTGCGTGCGCTCGCCCGAGCAATACGGCGGCGCCGGCCTGAACCTGCTTGGCCAGGCCATGGTGGCCGAAGAGGCGGCCAAGTGCCGCATGGGCGCCTATGTGCCGGCCTGCAACGCGTTTGGCGCCGATCCACCGAATGCCATCTACCTAGGCACCGATGACCAGATCAAGCGCTATGCGCTGCCAGCGATCGAGGCCGGCCGCAAGATCTATGTGGCCATCAGCGAGGCCTCGGGCGGCGCCGATCCGGCGCGCTCGATCCGCACGCGCGCCGTGCGCCAAGGCGATCGCTACATCCTCAACGGCAGCAAGATGTGGATCACTGCGGCTGACGGCGCCGACTGGGGCCTGGTGTTCGCGCGCACCGGCGAGCAGGGCGACCGCGGCGGCATCACCTGCTTCATCGTCAACGGCGTGCCCAAGGGCATGAGCATGAAGCCGATTCCCGTGATCCGCTCGTACTCGCCGTACGAGATCACATTCCAGGATGTCGAGGTCCCGGTCGAGGACCGGCTTGGCGCCGAAGGCGAGGGCTTTGCCGTCTGCGAAAAATGGCTGGTGGAAGGCCGCGTGCCCTACGCCGCGGGCACCATCGGTATCGCGCAGGCCGCGCTCGACATCGCGATCGAATGGGCGCGCCAGCGTGAGACCTTCCGCTCCAAGCTCGCCGACAAGCAGGCTGTGCAGTGGATGGTGGCCGACTCCGAGATGGAGTTGCGCGCCGCCCGCCTGCTGGTCTACCAGGCTGCCTGGCAGGGTGACCTGGGCCGCGACATGAAGGTCGACTCGTCGATCGCCAAGGTCGTTGCGACCGAAACCGCGGGCCGCGTGGTCGACCGCTGCATCCAGATCATGGGTGCGCTCGGTGTATCGCGCGAGCTGCCGTTGGAGCGCTGGTACCGCGAGCTGCGAATCAAGCGCATCGGCGAAGGCCCGTCCGAGGTGCACCGCATGGTGCTGGCGCGCCATTTGCTGGGCAGCCGCTGAGGCGGAAGAAAGGCAATCCATGTCCATCGACTTTGAACTGCTCGAAGGCGGCACGGCCGTCATCACCATCAACCGGCCGGAAAAGCGCAACGCGCTCGATGCCGAGCACTACCAGGCGCTCTCCGAGGCCTGGATCCGCGTGCGCGATGACGACGCGATCCGCGTGGCCGTGGTCACAGGCGCGGGCGACAAGGTCTTCAGCGCGGGCGCCGACCTCAAATCCTGGATCGGCCGCAAGAGTGCGCTGGCCGAGATGTGGCAGACCCAGCGCGGCATGTTGCTCAACCGCGGCCTCGAAGTCTGGAAGCCGGTGATCGCCGCGATCAACGGCCATTGTCTGGCCGGCGGCATGACGCTGATGCTCGCGACCGACATTCGCGTGACGGCCGACCACGCGACCTTCGCGCTGTCCGAGGTCAAGCGCGGCATCATCGCGGCCAATGGCGGCACCCAGCGCTTGATAGAGCAACTGCCGCATGCGATCGCGATGGAGCTGCTGCTCACGGGCGACGCGATCGACGCCGACACCGCAGCGCGCTGGGGTCTGGTGAACCGGGTCGTGCCTGCCGCGCAGGTCATGGACACGGCGCTGGCCTATGCGCGGCGCATCGCCGCGAACGCGCCGCTGGCCGTGCAGGCCGCCAAGGAACTGGCCTTGCGCCGCAGCAACGACGGCCTGGCGACGGGCCTGCGCCTCGAGCAGTTCGTGAACCACATCCTGCGCCAGAGCACGGACGCGGTGGAGGGCCGCGAGGCCTTCGCCGAAAAGCGCCCGCCAACATTCACGGGAGAGTGAGATGGGCTTGAGCGGAACCCATGTGATCGCCGGCGTAGGCCACACCGCCTTTGGCAAGCTCGGGCGCGACACGGTGTCGCTGAACGTCGAGGCCTGCCGCCTGGCGCTGGCCGATGCGCAGATCGACAAGGCGGTGGTCGACGCGGTGTTCGTCAAGGTGCCGACCTCGGCCCATGAATTCATGTACGGCCAGAAGATTGCCGAGGCGCTGGGCATCCAGCCGCGCATGGGCGGCTGCTGGGACCAGGGGGGGGCTGCCAACATCACGTTGTTGTCGTTTGCCATCATGGCCGTCGAGGCCGGGCAGTGCGAGGTCGCGCTGGTCTGCTACGCCGACAACCCGCGCTCGGGCAACCGCGCGGTTTACGCCCGCCCGCGCGGCGACGACGCGGTCTACGGCTGGCTGTCCACCGCGGCGGGCTACGGCATGGTCCAGCGCCGCCACATGATCGAGTTCGGCACGCGCGCCGAAGACTTCGGCGCCGTGGCACTGGCCGCCCGCCGCAATGGCGCGGACAACCCGAACGCCCAGTTGCGCAAACCGCTCACGATGGACCAGTACCTCGCCTCGCCCTGGATCGTCGACCCGATCCGCCGCGACGACTGCGCCCTGGTGTCGGACGGCGGCGGTGCCATTGTCGTGATGAGCTCCCGCAAGGCCCGCGAGCTTGGCGTGCCCATGCCCGTGCCGGTGCTCGGGTTTGGCCACGGCCAGACCTCGTGGGAGGTGGCCCAGCGCCCCGACCTCACCTCGACATTGGCGGTCCAGGCCGGCGCGACCGCGTTCGCCATGGCCGGGCTCAAGCCCGAAGATGTCGACGTGGCCCAGCTGTATGACTGCTTCACCGTGACCGTGCTGATGACGCTAGAGGACTACGGCTTTTGCCCCAAGGGCCAGGCCGGAAAGTTCGTGGCCGATGGCGCGATCGAGATCGGCGGACATTTGCCGATCAACACCAGCGGCGGCCTGCTCTCCGAGACCGGCATGCCGGGCATGCAACTCATCATTGAGGGCGTGCGGCAGATGCGCGGCACGGCCCGTCTGCAGGTGCCCGGCGCCAAAGTCTGCCTGGTGTCAAACCAGGGCGGCACCATGCACACACACGCCACGCTGCTGCTGGGCAACTGAACCAATGGCCGACCCCATGGAAATACCGAAGCCCCTTCCCAATGAAGTGACCAAGCCCTACTGGGACGCGCTGGACCAGGGCCACCTGGTGTTCCAGCGCTGCAGCTGCGGCCACGCCTGGCTGCCGCCACGGCGCCAGTGCCCGCACTGCCTGGGCGACGACGTTCGCTGGGAGCGTGCCAGCGGCCGCGGGCGCCTGGTCAGCTGGGTCGTCTACCACCAGGCCTACCACGAGGCCTTTGCGCATCGCCTGCCCTACAACGTGGCTGTGGTTGCGCTCGATGAAGGCCCGCGCCTGATCACCAACATCACGGACGACAGCAGCGCCCTCACGGGCGACGCGTCGGTTGTGCTCCAGATCGAGCGCGAAGACGGTTTTGCGCTGGCCCGCTTTCGCCTGAAGGACCAGGCCTGACCTGGCCTTGCAGTTCCCCTTTTCCACCCAAGACTGAAAAGAAAAAAATGCGTGAAGCTGTTTTTGTGTCCACCGCGCGCACGCCGCTGACCAAGGCGCACCGTGGCGAGTTCAACCTGATCGCCGGCCCGAGCCTTGCGGCCGCCGCCGTGCAAGCCGCCGTGCAGCGCTCGGGGCTGGACCCGGCGCGGCTCGAGGACGTGATCCTCGGCTGCGGCTTTCCGCAAGGGCGCACGGGCCGCAACATCGGCCGCCAGACGGCCATTCGCGCGGGCCTTCCGATCGATGTGGGCGGCGCGACTGTCTCGCGCTTTTGTGCCTCGGGCCTGCAAGCCGTGGCCAGCGCCGCGGGGCGCATCGTGGCCGACGGGGCGGACGCCGTGGTGGCCGGCGGGATTGAAAGCATCTCGGGCATCGAGGCGCCGCGGCCAGGCGCTGCGAGCGGCACCGATCACTGGATCGAGCAGCACCAGCCGGCGCTGTACATGAACATGATCGACACGGCCGAAATCGTGGCCGAGCGCTATGGCATCACCCGCGAAGCGCAGGACCGGTTCTCGCTGCAGAGCCAACAGCGCACCGAGCGCGCCCAGGCCGAGGGCCGGTTCAAGGACGAAATCATCGAGGTGCGCACCCTGATGAGCGTGAAGGACAAGCAGACCGGCGAGGCGACGCAGCAGGAGGTGCGCATCGCGCGCGACACCTGCAACCGCCCGGGCAGCAGCTACGAGAGCCTGGCCAAGCTCGAGCCCGTCACGCCGCAGGGCCGCTTTGTCACGGCCGGCAATTCCTCGCAACTCTCGGACGGCGCGAGTGCCTGCGTGCTGGTCGAGGCGCGCGTGGCCGAAAAGCTCAATCTCAAAGCGCTGGGCGCGTTTCGCGGCATGGCGATCGCGGGCTGCGCGCCCGACGAGATGGGGATCGGCCCAGTGTTTGCCGTGCCGCGGCTGCTGGCGCGCCACGGGCTCACGGTCGATGACATCGACCTGTGGGAACTCAACGAGGCCTTTGCCTCGCAGGCCCTGTACTGCCGCGACCGCATTGGCATCCCCGACGAGCGTCTGAACGTCAACGGCGGCGCGATCGCGATCGGCCACCCCTACGGCATGACCGGCGCGCGCCTGGTCGGCCATGTGTTGCTCGAAGGCCACCGGCGCGGCGTGCGCTGGGCGGTGGTGTCTATGTGCATCGCGGGCGGCATGGGCGCGGCCGGTTTGTTCGAGATTTTCTAGTTCCATCGCGCAGCATCGGGACCACGGCATCGCCATGCACCAGCATCCAATGCACGGAACCTGCGACCGCTGCGGCGCGCGACGCCGCGCACCTGCAGGCGTTGCGGCTGGCCGGCGCGCGCTTCCGCACGGGCGCCAGGGTAAACCTGGATTTGGTGTAGTTCTGCTTTACGGAATCAGTTCCATTAAATATACTTGCCGTAGATCATTCCGCCCCATCCCAGGCACAACCCTTCGCGGCCAGCGCCGGCTGCAACCTCAGGAGACAAGACATGACTGAATCAATATTCAAGCGGCGCACGGCCCTCGGCGCCGCGGCTGTTGCATCGTTTGGCACGCTGCTGGCAACGCTTTCGCTGGGCGCAGCCGCCGCCGACGAACCCTGGCCTAACCGGCCCATCAAGCTCGTCGTGGCGGGCCCGGCCGGCGCGGGCATGGACATCTTCGCGCGCCTGCTTTCCGCGCCCCTGCAGCAGGCGCTCAAGCAACCGGTGGTGGTGGACAACAAGGCCGGCGCCAACAGCATCATCGGCAACGACGCGGTCGCCAAGGCCCAGCCCGATGGCTACACGTTCCTGTTCACGCCCTCGTCAGCGATCGCGATCAACCCGATTCTGCAGGCCAAGATGCCTTACGACACCCTGAACGATTTGTTGCCCGTGGCGCAGATCGGCGCGGCCGGGATCCTGCTGGTGGCCAATCCCGCCAGCGGCTTCAAGAACCTCGGTGACATGGTGCGTTATGCCAAGGCCAACCCGGGCAAGCTGCAATACGGCTCCTGGGGCAATGGCTCGACCGGCCACCTGGCGATGGAGGGCATTAAAGCTCACTACGGCCTGGACATGCCGCACATCCCCTACAAGGGCACGGCCGCCGTGGTGCAGGACCTGCTGGCCAACACCGTGAGCGTGGCCTTTACCGACATCGCCTCGCCGATTCCGCATATCCGCGGAGGCAAACTCACCCCGCTGGGTGCGACCGGTTCGGGCCGCGGCCCAGCCCTGCCCGATCTGCCCACCGTCACCGAACAGGGGTACAAGTTCGATACCGATGGCTGGTACGGCATCTTCGCGCCAGCAGGCACGCCGCGCGCCATCGTTGCGCGCATGAACGAGGAGATCAACCGCATCCTCGCCACCGACGAAATGCGCCAGAAGTTCAGCGCCCAGAACATGGGCCTGCCGCGTGCCAAGAACGCCGACCAGTTCGGCTCCACGGTCAAGTCCGATGTGGAGGTATGGCAATCGCTCGCCAAATCGGCCAAGCTCAAGATTGATTAACGCGCTGGGAACAGGCCAATCAGCCTATTCCCAGTTTTTTTGTATCTAAAAATATTTGTGAATCGGTTCCGCAGGGTGGTTTATTGGCTGCTTGCGGGCCGGGCAAAGAGGTCACGATGAAAGCTGCAGTACTGCACCAGTTCGGTGAGTCCCTGGTGGTCCAGGATGTCGAGATCGGCTCACCGGGAGCCAACGAGGTGCTGTTGCGCACGGCGGCCGTGGGCCTGTGCCACAGCGACCTGCACTACATGGATGGCATGCGGCCGTTTCCGCTGCCCGGCGTGCTCGGGCATGAGGTGTCGGGCGTCGTGAGCGCGGTCGGCCCAGGCGTCACCGACTTGCGCGTAGGCGACCATGTGGTCGGCGCGCTGTCGGTTTTTTGCGGCTGCTGCAAGCAGTGCCTGGGCGGGCGCTTTGCGCTGTGCCTGGACACCGATGTCAAGCAGCCCCCGGGCAAGGCCAAGCGCCTCGCCCACGCGGGCCAGCCCGTGAGCCAGGTGTTCAACCTCTCGGGCTTTGCCGAAGAAATGCTCGTGCACCGCAACGCGCTCGTGAAGATCCGCGACGACATGCCACTGGACCTGGCCTGCCTGCTCGGCTGCGCCGTCATCACGGGCACCGGTGCAGTGTTTCGCACGGCGCAGGTGCGCGCGGGCGCATCGGTGGCGGTGATCGGCTGCGGCGGGGTCGGACTGGCTGCGGTCAATGGCGCGTCCATCGCCGGCGCGGGCCAGATCATCGCGGTCGACATGGCACCCGGCAAGCTGGAACTGGCCAAGCGCTTTGGCGCGACCCACACGGTCGATGCGCGCGATGGCGATGTGGTGGCGCGCGTGCAGGAACTCAGCGGCGGCGGCGTGGAGTTCTCGTTCGAGTGCATCGGCCTGCCCGCCACCTTCGAGCAGAGCTTTCGCATGTTGCAGCCCGGCGGAATATCCACCGTGGTTGGCCTGTTCGCGCCCGGTGTGCGCGCCGGCATGGAGGGCTGGGAGTTCTTTCTCGAGAAGCAGGTGCGCGGCTCGGCCCTAGGCTCGGCACGCATCCGCGAGGACATCCCCAAACTCGTCGAGCTCTACATGCAGGGTCGATTGAATCTGCAGGACCTGGTTTCGCAGCGCATCAGGCTCGAGGACATCAACGCGGGCTTTGCCGCCATGAAGACCGGCGAAGTGGCGCGCAGCGTGATCGTGTTTGACACGCCTTGAACCCTCAGCCCATGAACATCGATCCCAAAGACGCCCACGCGGCAACCCGCGCGGCCCACGAGCGCACGCGCGCCGAACTCGACTTCTCCGATACCGTCAGCTTTGACGACGCACGCCGCGGCTTTATCGCGACCATCCCCGACGCCCACATTCCGGCCGACAGCGGTGGCGTGGCCTGGACCATGCGTGAGCACGGGTTTCTGGACGGGCAGGCGAGCGATACCGTCAACCCGAGCCTGTGGCGCCAGGCGCAACTCAACCGCATCCACGGCCTCTTTAAGGTCACCGAGCGCATCTACCAGGTGCGCGGCTTCAGCCTGGCCAATGTCACCTTTGTCGAGGGCGACAGCGGCGTCATCTTGATCGATCCGCTGACCTTCACCGAGCACGCGCGCGCGGCACTTGCGCTCTACACGGCGCATCGCGGCGAACGCCCCCTCAAGGCCATCGTCTACACCCACAGCCACCGCGACCACTACGGTGGGGTGCGTGGCGTGGTCAGCCCCGAGCAGGTGCAGTCCGAGGGCATCCTGGTGCTGGCGCCCGCGGGCTTTACCGAAGAGGCGTTTTCCGAAACCATGCTGGCCGGTGTGCCGATGCGCCGCCGCTCGCTCTACCAGTTCGGATCATCGCTCGCGGCCGGTCCGCGCTCGCATGTGGACAGCGGGCTCGGCAAGGCCGCCGGGCGCGGCGGGGACGGTTTCATCACGCCTAACCAGCTGATTACGCAGACGCGCGAGCGGCATGTGATCGACGGTGTCGAGATCGAGTTCCAGCTCACCCCGGGCGCCGAGGCTCCGGCCGAGATGAATTTGTTCTTCCCCGGCCTGCGCGCGCTCAACCTGGCCGAGAACGCCTGCCACACCATGCACAACCTGTGCCCATTGCGTGGCGCCAAGACGCGCGACGCTCTGGCCTGGGCGCGCTACCTTGACGAGGCGCTTGCGCACTATGTGCCACGCGCCGATGTGGTGCTGGCCCAGCACCACTGGCCGGTCTGGGGCGAGGCGCGGATCACCGAATACGTGGCGGGCCAGCGCGACCTCTACCGCTACCTGCACGACCAGACCCTGCGCCTGATGAGCCAGGGCCTGACCCCCGTGGAGATTGGCGAGCAGCTTCTGCTGCCCAACCGGCTGTCGCGCCAATGGTTTGCGCGCGGCTATTACGGCGCTGTCGCGCACAACGTGGCCGCGATCTACGCCCACTACCTGGGGCCCTATGACGGCAACCCCGTGCACCTGAACCCGCATCCGCCCCAGGCCAATGCCGAGCGCTATGTGCGCTACATGGGCGGCGCGGACCGGGTGCTCGAGCGCGCGCGCGCGGACTACGCGGCAGGCGACTTCCGCTGGGTCGCCGAGGTGACCAACCGCGTGGTGTTTGCCGACCCTACGCACCGCGGCGCGCGCGAGCTGTGCGCAGACGCCATGGAGCAGATGGGCTACCAGGCCGAGTCCGCCACCTGGCGCAACACCTATTTACTGGCCGCGCGCGAACTGCGCAGCCAGCAGGCGCCTGCCGTGCCCAAGGGCATTGCGATCAGTCCCGATGTGGTGGCGATGCTGCCGCTGGAGAAGTTTCTGGAGTTCCTCGCGATCCGCGTGAACGGTCCACGTGCGCAGGACATCAACGCCCGCATCGACTGGATCCTCAAGCCCGAGGCCGCGGCCGCTTCTGAACGCCAGCGCGTCACGCTCTCCAACGGCGCGCTGAACCACCGCGCGGGCAGCCACGGCGACGCGGCGCAAGTCACCGTCTGCACGCCGCGCGCGCAGCTTGCCCAACTGCTGCAAGGGCCTGCCGAAATGCTGCGCAGCCTCGACGCGGGCGAGATCGATGTGAAGGGCGACCGCGAGCTGCTGCGCGCCTTCGTGCGTGCGCTCGACGACTTCAACCCGATGTTCAACGTTGTCGAGCCTTGAGCCAGACATCGCCTTGTTCAAGATCAAGACCTATCCAATCAGACACACCACAGGAGACACCATGAAAAGAAAGACCATCCTTGCCGCCGCCACTTTGGCACTCGCCACCATCGCATCGGCCCAGGTCAGCGACAACGCCGTGCGCGTGGGCATCATGGCTGACATGACCGGGCCATATTCGGGCAACGGCGGCCCGGGCTCGGTGATCGCTGCGCGCATGGCCGTCGAGGACGCAGGCGGCAAGGTCAACGGAGTGCCCGTCGAAGTGCTCGTGGCCGATGACCAGAACAAGCCCGACGTGGGCCTGAACCTGGCGCGCAAATGGATCGAGAGCGACAAGGTCGACGCGATCATCGGCGGCTCGGCCTCGTCGATTGCGCTCGGCGTGCAGACGCTCATGAAGGAAAAGGAAAAGCCGTATCTGCTGGCCGGCACGCTGAGCTCGGACCTGACCGGCAAGGCCTGCTCGCCGATGGCCGTGCAATTCCTCGTCGACACCTACGCCTCGCCGCGGGCGGGCGTGCACAACATGATGAAGCAGGGGCTCAACAGCTTTTACTTCGTGACCGTCGATTACGCGTTCGGCCAGGCCATGCAGGCCGAGGCCACCAAGTTCATCGAAGCTGCAGGCGGCAAGGTGCTCGGCTCGGTCAAGCACCCGATCGGCAGCGCTGACTTCTCGTCCTACCTGCTGCAGGCCCAGGCCAGCGGCGCCAAGGCCATTGTGCTGATCAACGCCGGGCTAGACCTGTCGAACGCGCTGAAGCAGGCGGCCGAGTTCCGAATCTCCCGTGGTGGCCAGGTCGTGACCACCTTTGGCATGACCATAAACACCATCACCGCGATGGGCCTCGACGTGGCCCAGGGCTTGCAGTTCACCGTGCCGTTCTACTGGGACCGCGACGCCGATACGCGCGCCTGGGCCAAGCGCTACATGGAGCGCAGCAATGGTGTCGTGCCGACCTGGATTCATGCTGCGACCTACAGCGCCATGGCCCACTACCTGAAGGCCGTGCAGGCCACACGCAGCGACGCGGGCCCGGCCGTGATGGCCAAAATGAAGAGCACGCCGATCAACGACTTCCAGATGAAGAACGTGAGCATCCGCGAAGACGGCCAGGCCCTGCGCGCCAACTACGCGGTGCAGGTGAAGGCGCCGGCCGATTCCAAGTACAAGTTTGACTTCTACAAGGTCGGCGCCGAGATCCAAGCCGACCAGGCCTTCCGTCCGCTGTCCGAGGGCGGCTGCGAATTCGTCAAGGCCGGCAAGAGCTGAGCTTGACGGGCGCCACATGCCAGCAGGTGACTACATCCTCGAGGCCCAGGGCCTGAGCCGGACCTTCCACGACTTTCATGCCGTGCGCGACGTGAACCTGCGTGTGCGCCGGCATGCGGTCCACGCGCTGATTGGGCCGAACGGCGCGGGCAAGACCACCTGCTTCAACCTGCTGAGCACCTTTCTGCCGGCCACCAGCGGGCGCATCGTCTTCAACGGCCGCGACATCACGCGCGGCCACCCGGCACAGGTGGCCGCGCTCGGTCTCGTGCGCTCGTTCCAGATCTCGGCCGTGTTCGGCCAGATGAGCGTGCTCGAAAACATCCGCCTGGCCCTGCTGCGCCGCCAGGCCAACAGCTACGCGTTCTGGCGCAACGACCGCACGCTCGAACGCCTCAACGCGCAGGCCGCGGAACTGGCCGAGCGCGTCGGACTGACCCACTGGCTCGCGCACCGGGCCGGCGACCTGTCGTACGGGCGCAAGCGCGTGCTGGAACTCGCCACCACGATCGCGCTCGACCCCCAGATGATCCTGCTCGACGAGCCGATGGCCGGACTCGGGCAGGAGGACATCGCACCGGTCATGCGCTTGATCGCTGAGGTGGCCAAGGGCCGCACCATCCTCATGGTCGAGCACAACATGAGTGTGGTGGCCGAACTGTGCGATCGCATCACCGTGCTGCAGGCTGGCGAGGTGCTGGCCGAAGGACCCTACGAGGAGGTCTCGCGCGACCCGCGTGTGGTCGAGGCCTACGTGGGAGGCCGCGATGACTGACGCCCTTCCATCCTCCGGCGCTGTGCCCCACAGCCAGCCCCTGGTTTCGGTACGCAAACTGTCGGCGTATTACGGCGAGACGCAAGCCCTGCACCGCGTGGATCTCGACGTCTACCCGGGCGAGGTAGTGTGTCTCGTGGGCCGCAACGGCGCGGGCAAGACCACGACGCTGCGCGCCCTCATGGGCCTGATCGCGCAGCGCGAAGGTGAGATACTGATCCACGGCCAGTCCACGCGTGGGCTTGCTCCCGAAGAGATCGCGCGCCTGGGCGTCGCCTATTGTCCCGAAGAACGCGGCATTTTCGCGAGCCTGACCGTCCAGGAAAACCTGATGTTGCCGCCTGTGCTGATGACCGGCGGCATGAGCGTCGAAGAAATCCACGCGCTGTTTCCGAATCTTGCCGCACGTGCGCGCAGCCACGGCACCAAGCTGTCGGGTGGCGAGCAGCAGATGCTGGCCATCGCCCGCATCCTGCGCACGGGCGCGAAGCTGCTGATGCTCGACGAGCCCACCGAGGGCCTCGCGCCTGTCATCGTGCGCAAGATCGGTGAGGCCATCCAGTCTTTGCGAGCGCGCGGCTTCACCATCCTGTTGGTCGAGCAGAACTTCCGTTTCGCCGCGCGAGTGGCAGACCGCTTTTACGTGATTGAAGAAGGCTGCAGCGTCGAGACCTTTACCCGTGCCACGGTCGACGTTGAGCGCGCGCGCATAGAGGCGATGCTGGGCATCTGATGGAATTCCATGACTGACTTTCTGCCCGCCGCCCCCGTGTTGATCACCCAGCTGATACTGGGTGCGATCAACGGTTCCTTCTACGCGCTCATGAGCTTGGGCCTGTCCATCATCTTCGGCCTGCTGCGGGTCGTGAACTTCGCCCACGGCGCGCAATACATGCTGGGCGCCTTTGTTGCCTGGGGCCTGCTCGAGTTTCTCGGTGTGGGTTTCTGGTGGTCGCTGCTGATCGCGCCGCTCGTGGTCGCGGGCTTCGGCATCCTGCTCGAGCGCACGATGCTGCGGCGTCTGTACAGCGTGGACCATGTCTACGCGCTGCTGCTGACCTTTGGCATCTCGCTGGTGCTCGAAGGGCTGTTTCGCATGCGCTTTGGCGCCACCGGTCAGCCGTTTCCCAACCCGATTCAGGGCGGACTCGACACCGCCATCGTCTACCTGCCCTGGTACCGGTTGTTCGTGATCGGGATGTCGCTTTTCGTGTGCCTCGGGACCTGGTTTGCGATCGAGCGCACGGCGCTGGGGTCCTATCTGCGCGCGGCCCAGGAGAACCCGTCGCTGGTGCGCAGCTTTGGCATCAATGTGCCGCGCATGCTTATGCTAACCTACGGCCTCGGCGTCGGCCTGGCGGGCCTCAGTGGCGTGATGGCCGCCCCGATCTACCAGGTTAGCCCGCTGATGGGCGTGAACCTGACCATCACGGTATTTGCCGTGGTGGTGATTGGCGGCATGGGGTCGATCATTGGCTCCATCGTCGCGGGCTTTGGCCTCGGTCTGCTCGAGGGCCTGACCAAGGTGCTTTATCCCGACGGCGTGGGCATCGTGGTTTTCGTCGCGATGATCATCGTGCTCGCCCTCAAACCCAATGGCCTGTTTGGCGCCGCAGACTGACAGGAGCGCGACGTGAATTCCCTGACCCAACGCGTCCATCCCTGGGCCCTCGCCGTGGGCATCGCGCTGATGCTGGTGGCCCCGGCGCTGCTGTATCCCATCTTCTTGATGAAGCTGATGTGCTTTGCGATCCTCGCGGCCTCACTCAATCTGCTCATGGGCTATGGCGGCTTGCTGTCCTTTGGCCACGCGATGTTCTTCGGATCGGCCGCCTATGTTTGCGCCCATGTGGTCAAGGTCTGGGGCTGGGATGTGTCGCTGGGTCTGCTCGCGGGCACGGCCACGGCGGCGCTGCTCGCGCTGTTCACGGGGGTGCTCGCGATCCGCCGCCAGGGCATTGCGTTCTCGATGATCACCCTCGCGTTCGCGCAACTCGTGTACTTCATCGCGCTACGCGCACCGTTCACCGGTGGCGAAGACGGCATCCAGAACGTGCCGCGCCGTCCGCTCTTCGGGCTGCTCGACATCTCCGACAACCTGGTGCTGTACTACGTGGTGCTGGCGATCACGGCAGCCGCGTTCTGGCTGGTGTTTCGCATCGTTTATTCTCCGTTCGGCCAGGTGCAACGGGCGATCCGCGACAACGAACCGCGGGCCTTGTCGCTGGGCTACCCAGTGCGGCGCTACAAGTTGCTCGCCTATGTGCTGTCGGCCGCGCTGGCAGGCGTGGCCGGCGCGACCAAGGTGATCGTGTTCCAGATCGCCACGCTCACCGATGTGGGCTTTGGCGTCTCGGGCGAGGCCGTGCTGATGACGATCCTGGGCGGCATCCAGACCCAGCTCGGCCCGGTGATTGGCGCCTTGGTGATGGTGACGATGGAGAACTACCTCGCCAGTTTTGCCGAGTGGGTGTTGCTGCTGCAAGGCGTGGTTTTCATCGTGGTCGTGCTACTGGCGCGCCGCGGCCTGGTCGGGGAATTCCGGGCCTGGCGCGAGCGGCGCGCTGCGCCTGACGCCTCTTAGCTGGTTTAGGTCCCTCGCTGTTAGTGCCGATCTAAGACTGACCAGCAGGGAACGACTACATCGCTGCATCCATGTCTTCGCGTGGGCACCATTAATACCCGTTCTGGATTCATGATTGGCTTCCACATACCAGCCATTCACCTATGACCGCAACTGGCCCGCAGTGAATATTCCCATTCGACCCACTGCAGACATTGAGACCATTTAACTCGCCGCCTTACAGCCGACATTCATCGGCTCCTAAATCTGACCATCGGAGATTTGGCGGCTAAACGATAGGTTTCCAGCCAGAAAAATAGACTTCCGTTTGCCTATTCCTTCGCCCGACTCAAGTCCATAGAAAACGTGAACCGGTCAGCAGGATGCACCGATACAGAGATTTCAAACACCTCGTCTGACTCGTCCAGATACCGTCGAGTCACTTTCAGGGCTGGGGAGCCTACTTCCGCACTCAGTTCATCACTGAGTTTTTTGGGAATCAATACGGCCTGAATATCCTGGCGTATGCGTGCAATTCGGCGCCCATAGCGATCCTCGATAAGCGCACTGACCAACTTCTCAGGGGACTCGCGAACGAGGTCCTCAATATCGCTGTACGCCGGATCGATATAGACATCAGTCCAGCTAATTGGACGCGGGTGTTTAGCGGTATCCATACGCAGGCTGGAAATACGTAACCACCGCATGCCACCTAAGCAGCCCAACTCCTTGGCCGTCGCAAGATCGACAACAACCTCCTCTATTGCACGCACCGAACGCACATGGGCTGCACCAAACTGCGTGAGGTCGCCGACGGTAGCGATTGACTGTGTAAATCCAGTCACTGGGCGAGCCGCCTCCACCCGTGTGCCGACATTCTTGCGGCGTGAGATGAGGCCAAGATCCTGCAAGCCATCCAGCGCCTTGCGCACCGCGTAGCGGCTTAGACCATATTGCTCACACAAAGTGAATTCAGTTGGCAACAGTGCGCCGACCGGGAATTTGCCGCTTGCAATGCCCTCGGACAGGTCGCGGGCTAAGTCTATGCCTTTGGATTGGGCCATTCGAAACTCCAGATGAAGACACCAAGGGTAAACCCTTTGTTTAAATTTGTTCGAACATATTAGACTTATTATGTTCGAACATTTGTATATGTTCGTATTTTATCAACATATTCGTACCGCCATGTCACCCTCCAGCTTCACGCCGTCCAGCACGGTTCTTGACTCAGTTTTGTTTCGCGACGCCTTTGGCACGCCACGCATGCGCGAGGTGTTCTCGGACCAAAACCTCGTTGCTCGCTACATCGAGGTCGAAGTGGCCCTGGCTCGCGCCGAGGCAAAGTGCGGTGTGATCCCTGCCGAGGCTGCAGAAGTCATCGCGCGGGAGTCAAAACTTGAACGAATCGACTTTGAACACATGCGGCACGAGACCGACATCGTGGGCTACCCGATTCTTCCCCTCGTGCATCAGCTGGTAGGTATGTGTGGCGACGCGGGCCGCTATGTGCATTGGGGCGCGACCACGCAAGACATCATGGATACGGCCAACGTGCTGCAGGTGCGTGATGGTCTGGACGTAGTGGAAGCGGACATCAGGGAGCTGCGCCAGATCCTCACCGACTTGGCCAAGAAACACCGCGACACACCCATGGCTGGTCGCACCCATTTGCAGCAGGCGCTGCCGGTGACCTTTGGCTACAAGGTGGCCATCTGGTTGGCCATGTTCGACCGTCATCAGGAACGGTTGACTGAACTCCGCAAGCGCGTATTGGTGGTCGAGTTCGCGGGTGCGGCTGGCACGCTAGCCTCCCTGGGCACCAAGGGCTTTGAGGTTCAGGCGGCCATGGCTGCAGAGCTCGAGCTAGGTGTGCCTGCGACCACTTGGCATGTGGCGCGGGACGGCTTTGCTGAGGCGGTGAACCTGCTGGCTTTGGTCACCGGTTCACTTGGCAAAATTGCGCTGGACATCATGATCATGGCGTCAACTGAGTTTGCCGAGGTCTACGAGCCCTTCGTCAAGGGGCGAGGCGCGAGCAGCACCATGCCGCAAAAGCGCAATCCGATCTCGAGCGAACTGATGCTCGCCGCTTCCAAGGCCGTGCGTCAGCACGCGGGCTTGATGGTCGATGCAATGGTTCAAGACTTCGAACGTGCCACGGGTCCCTGGCATGCCGAATGGTTGGCCCTGCCTGAGAGTTTCATCCTCACAGCGGGTGCTTTGCACCAGGCCAAGTTCGCCCTGGGCGGTTTGATCGTTGACGAAAAACGCATGCGCCACAACCTTGGCATCACCAACGGCCTGATCGTGGCCGAGGCGGTGATGATGGGCCTGGCACCGGCCATTGGTCGTCAGCAGGCACATGACGTGGTCTATGACGCCTGCCGCACCGTGAATGAAAAAGGTGGGACGCTTGCCGATGCTCTTGCGGCGTTGCCCGCCGTGACTGACCACGTGACACGAGCGGAAATCGACCGCCTCACCGACCCGACCAATTACCTTGGCCTCGCCCCTCAAATGGTCGACCGCGCGGTAGCCCTGTCGGTTGCGCAAAACACCTGATATCTCACCGAAACCCTATCCCAGCCCTATTGGAGAAACCTGATGAAACTGTTATCTGCATTTCGCTTCGCTGTCACCGTGGCTGTCTTGGTCGGCAACTCTTCCTTTGCTCAAGCGCAGACCTGGCCAACCAAAAATTTGACGTGGATCGTTCCTTTCGCCGCCGGTGGTCCGACAGACGCGATGGCCCGCGACATCGCTGACAAGGTCAGTCGGCAGATTGGTCAAACCATCATCATTGAAAACGTTGCCGGAGCGGGTGGTACGCTGGGCGCAGGCAAGGCCGCCAAAGCCAATCCAGAGGGTTACACCTTCCTGGTCGGGCACATGGGCTACATGGGTGCCGCGCCTGCGTTGTACAAAAAGCTCAGCTACGATCCAGTGAAGGATTTCGAAGCAGTGTTCCGATTCCCCGACACACCGTTGGTGCTTCTGGTGCCTAAGACCTCGCCTTACAAGACGGTGGAAGACCTGATCGCAGCGGCCAAAGCCTCGCCCAAAAAGATCAACTTCGGCAATGCTGGCGTAGGCTCGACCTCGCACCTGATTGCAGCCTTGTTCGAGTCCAAAGCTGGCATCGACGTGACCCCTGTGTCCTACAAGGGCGCGGCGCCCGCAATGAATGACCTCGTTGGTGGCCAAGTGGACGCTATGTTCGATCAGAGCAATACAGCGCTGCCCCAAGTTGTGGGTGGCCGCCTCAACGCGATCGCACTGACCTCACTTACCCCGATGCCACAGCAATACCCGAACGTACCGGCGTTGGCAGAGAAGACCCTGCCAGGTTTTGAAGCGGCCACCTGGTACGGTCTTTACGCGCCCAAGGGCGTGCCGAAGGAGGTTGTGCAAAAGCTCCATCTGGCGTATTTGAAGGCGCTTGGCGACAAAGAGTGGACCAAACGGATGGCATCACAGGGCATCAACTTGTTACCGGAAGCTCAATATGCGCCCGATGCGTTTGCAAAACACACAGCAGCTGAGGTCGATAGATGGCGCAAAGTGGCCGCTGACGCCAAGATTCAAATCGACTGACGCCCAAACGATCGCTGTGACCACAATCGCTCAAGAGGACGTCGTATCCAGCATCGCTGAAGCACTCCAACACATCAGCTATTTCCATCCAGTTGATTTTGTTCGTGCGTTACGTCGCGCATATGAATCTGAAACTCACCCACCCGCCAAGGCAGCAATTGCGCAGCTTCTGGTGAATAGCAAGCTCTCAGCCATTGGGCGAAGACCGCTCTGTCAGGATACTGGCGTTGCTCAGATTTTTGTGCGTTTGGGCTGTGGTGTCACGTTTGTGCGCCGCGATGGGCAGTCACCGCTCTCTTTGCAGACAGTTGCCGACGAGGCGGTTCGCCTTGCCTATGGTGAAGTGAGGAACCCACTGAGGGCGACAATGGTTTCTGATCCATTGGGTGCACGAATCAACACACGTGACAACACACCTTCGGTTGTTCATGTTGAACTGGTTGACGGTGACATCGCGGAAATTCTTGTGGTGGCCAAAGGCGGCGGCGGTGACGTGAAAGCACGCTTCGCCACATTGAACCCAAGCGACAGCGTTGCAGATTGGGTTATTCAACAACTCCCTGGCATGGGGGCCGGTTGGTGTCCGCCAGGTGTACTGGGTATTGGGATAGGCGGGAGTCCTGAGCAAGCGATGTTGATGGCAAAGCTATCTTTATTTGATCCTATTGATATTGATGTACTTGGGCACACAGGTGCTACGACGCCCGAAGAATTTCTGCGTCTTGAGCTCTACCAGCGTAGCAATGCATTGGGCATTGGCGCTCAAGGCCTTGGCGGCGCATCGGCCGTACTCGATGTGAAAGTAAAAACGGCATCTTGCCACGCAGCAACTATTCCAGTTGCACTGGTGCCTAACTGTGCGGCCACACGATATATGCGAATACGCTTGGATGGTTCTGGTCCAGCACAGATTGAATTGCCTTCATTGACCACTTGGGAAGGAATTCCAGATACCTTCGACGTGGCTGGCGCAGTGCGCGTCAATGTGGATCTGCTTGATCGGGACGGGGTTGGGCATTGGAAGGTTGGACAGACCCTTTTACTGACTGGAAAAGTCTTGACGGGTCGAGACGCTGCTCACAAACGAATCCTGGATTTGCTAGAGGCTGGAGAGCCACTTCCAGTTGATTTGAAGGATCGAATCATCTATTACGTCGGCCCCGTGGATGCAATCGCTGGTGAAGCAGTCGGTCCAGCTGGCCCAACCACAGCTACTCGGATGGATAAGTTCGTTGAGCCGTTGCTTGCAAGAACGGGTCTGCTGGCAATGATTGGAAAGGCAGAGCGTGGTCCAAATGCAATTCAGTCAATTCGAAAACACGGTGCTGCGTATTTGGCAGCAACCGGCGGCGCCGCGTATTTGCTATCAAAGTCGATTTGCAATTCCCGTGTACTTGCCTTTGCGGATTTGGGTATGGAAGCAATTCACGAATTCGAATTGGTGGACTTCCCAGTCACGGTTGCCGTGGATTCACAAGGGCATTCAGTTCATCAATTCTTGAAAGTTTCTTGAGCTCTGGTCATATGACTCTGAGATTAAGGTCCGAGGGTGTCCCGGGTTTTGTGGACTCCCCAAAGCCTCAAATCGATATCGGTTAGCAGTGAACGTTCGTGGCCCGGTCCTGACATTGGAATATGGGGGCCAGTCAGGCGATCCAACGTTACCCCCGCACACCTTAAATCCTGTTGAATACGGCGGAATGAGTTTATTGCCGGGTTTGTTCAAACCAATCACTTTTTGGCAATGGCCTTAGCGCGCAGAGTCGTCCTTCAACCTTCTCCGACCACTCTTAATAGAAATGCCTGAACTGCTTGGCACAACCGTTGCTTGTGATCGGACATGCTGTCAGCAACATCACCATTTTCCGTTTGCCCCGACAAGGGAGCAAGTGCCCTTTGGCAACTCCAGCTCAATTTGCTGCTGGATTCCACGGGCGAGGGAATTTTTGGCATCGACCTGAGCGGACACTGTGTTTTCATCAACCGAGCAGGTGCCAGTATGCTGGGCTGGAATGCGGCTGAAGTGCTGGGCTCTAACATGCACGAGCTAACCCACCACTCGCGCGACGACGGCTCGCATTACCCCGATACCGAGTGCCCCATCTTCAATGCCTTTCGGCAGGGACTGGCGTGCCGAATTGACACAGAGGTGTTCTGGCGCAAGGACCACAGTTCTTTTCCAGTTGAATATTCCAGCTACCCCATCATTGATGGCATCGAGGTGCGTGGCGCGGTCATTACCTTTGTCGATATCACCGCACGTCGGCAGGCAGCCCTGGACCTGCAACAGGCCAACGCCAGCCTGGCCAGGGCCAACGACGAGTTGGAACTGCGGGTGGGCGCACGCACCCGCGAGCTGTCGGCAGCCCTGGGCCAGTTGCGCGAACTCGCCGCATATTCGGAAACGATACGGGAGGAAGAACGAACCCGCATCGCCCGCGAGGTCCACGACGAACTCGGTAGCCTGCTGGTAGCCCTCAAGATGGACGTTAACTGGATGGACAAACGTCTGGCAGAACAACAGCAGCGCAGCTCGCTCGAAGCGCAGTCCATGCGTGACCGATTGCGCGGCAAGTGCCAAAGCATGAGTCGGCAAATTGAGAACGCAGTGGTCAATGTGGGCCGTATCATCACCGACCTGCGCCCCAGCATCTTGGACCACCAGGGCCTGTGGGCCGCGCTGGAATGGCAAGCACTCGAATTTGCACAGTCAGCAGAGCTTTCGCTGGACTGGCGCATGGTCGGCACCGAGCACATCGAACTGCCGGAAAATCTGGCCATGTCCGTGTTTCGCATCTTTCAGGAAATGCTCAGCAACGTGGCACGCCACGCTCGCGCGACAATCATTTTGGTCACTGTTGAGGTGAGTGATAACGCACTCAATCTCCAGGTGCGCGACAACGGCTGTGGCGCATCAGCCGAGGCATTTGACGCGGCGACCGCCTACGGTGTCATGGGCATGCGGGAACGCGCCCGCCACCATGGCGGATGCCTCTCCATCAGCAGCCAAATCGGCCAGGGCTCCCTGTTCCAACTGCGTATACCGTTGCGGCATGCCTATTGCGGGCGCAGCACATGATTCGTTTGCTCTTAGGTGACGACCACCGCATCGTACGCGAAGGTCTCAAGCAAATTTTGGCCGACGCACCAGATGTGTGCGTTTCGGCTGAGGCGCAAAACGGCACTGCGGTGCTGGACCAGGTTCGCACGCTAGGCGGCAACGATGGACTGGATCTGGTGCTACTGGATATAGCAATGCCAGGGGTCGACGGACTCGAGGTGCTGCAAATCCTGCGTCGGGAATACCCCACACTGCCGGTGCTGATGCTCAGCACCTATCCAGAGAAGCACTACGCGGTACGCTGCATCAAGCTGGGCGCGGGGGGCTACCTCAACAAAAGCGCTGACCCGGACGACATGGTAGCGGCCATTCGCAAGGTTGCAGGTGGGGGTATGTATGTCAGCCCCGCCACGGCGGAAGCCCTGGCGGTAACGGTAGGCTCTGTCGCTTCACGCAGCGGCGCGGGCGATGTAGAAGCACTTTCGCACCGGGAACATCAGGTGTTTCGATTGCTTACCGCCGGCCACACGGTGAGCGAAATTGGTGCAGAGCTCAAACTGGCCCCGAATACCGTCAGCACTTACCGCGCCCGCATTCTGGAAAAGACCGGTGCAAAGAACGACGTGGAGCTGGCTCTTTTTGCTGAACGCCAGACCCGTGCTAGTCCAACCATCCCATAAGTCGCAGTTTTTGTAGGGCTGGCCCTACACAGTGTCGTAGAGCGTGGGGCGAATTGCTGGCTGCGGCGCTCAAAACTTGAATCTGGCCCGCACCTTGCTGAGTGATCTGCATCACTTCACCGAGGTACACCATGTCCGAATTCTTCTCTCCCTATGATGCCGACCGTCCCCTGATGCTCAAGTGCAGCTGTGGCCGAGAGCACTCGGTGGTTGACCACCAGGCCGAAGTGGCCGCCGATACAGCCGCAATCGAATTGCGCCGGCGCAGCCTTAGCAGCACGTTCGAGGCATACAGCAACGAATTCATTGAAGCCACGCTTGTCAAGGCCATCTTTCCGCAGGATGCCGTGCGCCGCGGCTTTCTGAAAGCTGTGGGCAAGAGCACCGCCATGGCGGCCATTGCCAGCGTGCTGCCCGTGGCCAACATGCAGGCCATGGCACAGGAAAAAGGTACGTTGGAAAAAACCAACCTGAAGATCGGCTTCATCCCAATCACCTGCGCCACACCGCTGATCATGGCGCACCCACTGGGCTTCTATCAAAAGCAAGGCCTCACGGTGGAAGTGACCAAGACGGCAGGCTGGGCGCTGATTCGCGACAAGATGATCAACAAGGAATACGACGCCACGCACTTCCTCTCACCCATGCCGATTGCAATTTCCATGGGACTGGGGTCGAATGCCACACCCATGAATGTGGCCACGATCCAGAACGTCAACGGCCAAGCCATCACGTTGGCGCTCAAACACAAGGACAACCGCGACCCAAAGAACTGGAAAGGGTTCAAGTTCGCGGTTCCGTTTGACTATTCGATGCACAACTTCCTGCTGCGCTACTACCTGGCAGAAGCAGGCATAAACCCCGACACCGATGTGCAAATTCGGGTGGTTCCACCCGCCGAGATGGTGGCCAACTTGAAGGCCGGAAATATCGACGGCTTCCTCGGGCCCGATCCCTTCAACCAGCGTGCGGTCTACGAAGAAGCTGGCTTTATTCACCTGCTGACCAAAGACTTGTGGAATGGCCACCCATGCTGTGCCTTTGGCACCAGCACAGAATTCATCCAGAAAAACCCAAACACATTTGCCGCGCTGTACCGCGCTGTTCTTACGTCCGCAGCCATGGCACGCGACCCGAAGAATCGCGAACTCATTGCTAAGGTCATTGCGCCTGCCCAGTACCTGAATCAGCCCGAAGCCGTGCTCAACCAAGTACTCACCGGAAAATTTGCCGACGGTCTGGGCAACATCAAGAACGTGCCCGATCGGGCCGACTTTGACCCCATGCCTTGGCAGAGCATGGCGGTGTGGATGCTCACCCAGATGCAACGCTGGGGCTATATCAAGGGCGAAGTCAACTATAAGCAGATTGCGGAAAAAGTGTTCCTGCTGACCGACGCCAAGAAGCACATGAAGACGTTGGATCAGAAAGTGCCCGATGGCGCCTACCCCAAGTTCAAGATCATGGGTAAGGAGTTCGACGCCGACAAGGCAGCCGCCTACTCCAAGAGCTTCGCTATCAGCAAGGCTGCCTGAGATGGGTACATCGCGTTCCCTCAGCTTTCGGGCCGGGTTGCTCTCGGTACTGATCCTACTAGTGCTGCTGGCCACTTGGTATGCAGCCACTGGCTCTACGGCTACAACTACGAGCTCGGCCGGCATGACCCCAGATCAGATCGAGTACGCCAAGATGATGGGCAAGGACCCCGGCAACGCTAAGACAGTCGGGTTTCCCACTCTGGGGCAGATGGGCGCCACCGTGTGGGGGCATCTGGCCAACCCGTTTTACGACAACGGGCCAAACGACAAGGGCATTGCCATCCAGTTGGCGCATTCTTTGGGGCGTGTGAGCTTGGGCTTTGGCCTGGCCATGCTGGTGGCCATTCCCCTCGGTTTTGTGATTGGCATGTCACCCCTGATGCGCAAGGCGCTGGACCCATTCATACAGGTACTGAAGCCCATCAGCCCGCTGGCGTGGATGCCGTTGGCCCTGTACACCATCAAGGATTCCTCGATTAGCGGCATCTTCGTCATCTTCATCTGCTCGGTATGGCCGATGCTAGTGAACACCGCTTTTGGCGTGGCCTCGGTCAAACGCGAATGGCTAAATGTGGCCAGCACCCTAGAAGTCAGCCCATTGCGCAAGGCCTTTCAGGTAATTCTGCCGGCTGCCGCGCCCACAATTCTGACGGGCATGCGCATCAGCATGGGTATTGCCTGGCTAGTCATCGTGGCGGCCGAAATGCTGGTTGGCGGCACCGGCATTGGCTACTTTGTGTGGAACGAGTGGAATAACCTGTCGCTGACCAATGTGATCTTCGCCATCGTGCTCATTGGCGTGGTGGGAATGCTGCTGGACTTGGCCTTTGGCCAACTGCAAAAGGCGGTGACCTATGTGGAGTGATGTGTCATCGCGTGTCACGGCGGCAAAGATTCCGGTCAAGCTCTTTTCCCCCGGAAGCCCACAACAAACCAAGGCAACTTCCATGAATGCTCTACTCAGAATCGACAACCTCGGCAAGACTTATGCGCCGGGCAAGCCGGTGTTCTCCAGCGTGTCCTTCACACTAGAGCGCGGCGAGTTCGTCTGCATCATTGGCCATTCGGGTTGCGGAAAAACCACTGTGCTTAACGTGCTGGCCGGACTGGACACTGCGTCAGAGGGCTATGTGTTCATGAATGGCCGCGAGATCTCCGGCCCCAGCCTGGAGCGCGGCGTGGTGTTCCAAAGTCATGCGCTCATGCCATGGCTCACGGTGCGCCAGAATATTGCGTTCGCCGTAGTGTCGCGCTGGCCCGATTGGTCGCGCGCCCAGGTCAATGCGCAGGTTGAAAAGTTTGTCACTATGGTGGGGCTAAACGCTGCCATTGACAAAAAACCCAGCCAACTCTCCGGCGGCATGAAGCAGCGCGTGGGCATTGCACGTGCGTTTTCCATCAGCCCCAAAATGCTCTTGCTGGACGAGCCCTTTGGCGCGCTGGACGCACTGACCCGCGGCACCATCCAGGAAGAGCTGACGGGCATCGTGCGCGAAACGCAACAAACCGTTTTCATGATCACGCATGACGTTGACGAGGCCATTCTGCTGGCCGACCGCATCCTGCTGATGAGCAATGGTGCCGAGACTGACGCCGGCTACAAGCCCGGTGGCATTGCCGAAGTGGTGGTCAACCCCTTGCCACGTAGCCGAAAGCGCGCGGAATTGCACCACATGGACGGCTACTACGACCTGCGCAACCATATCGTGGACTTCCTGGTAAGCCGTGCCAAAGCCCACTAACTTTTCTTTTTCTTTCTTTCCCCAACTCGTTTACCAGGAGCCCTCTATGAACCGATTAGAAGTCACCGAAAAAATCATCAGCACCAAGGTTGCCAAAGGCATCCAATGGGCCGACGTCGCCAAAAAAGTGGGCCTATCCAAGGAATGGGTCACCGCGGCCTGTCTGGGCCAGATGACGCTGGACGCCGCGCAGGCCAAAATCGTCGGCAAGATCTTCGGCCTGACCACCGAAGAACAGAAGTGGCTGCAGGTTGTGCCCTATAAAGGCTCACTGCCCACGCCAGTGCCGACCGACCCGTTGATCTACCGCTGGTACGAAATCGTCAGCGTGTATGGCACCACCATCAAGGAACTGATCCACGAAGAGTTTGGCGACGGCATCATGAGCGCCATCGACTTCTCCATGGATATCGTGCGCCAGCCCGACCCCAAGGGTGACCGCGTTAACGTGGTGTTGTCGGGCAAGTTCCTGCCCTACAAACAGTACTGAGCCGGGTCGAGCACGCCACGATGGACGCCAAGCCGCCATTGCCGCCGTTCACCCAGCAGACCGCAGTCCAAAAGGTTCGCATGGCCGAAGACGCCTGGAACTCACGAGACCCGGAGCGCGTCGCTCTGGTTTACACCGAAGACACCCGCTGGCGCAATCGCACGGAGTTTCCGGTCGGACGGGAGCAGGTGCGCCAGTTGCTGGTGCGCAAGTGGGCAAAGGAGTTGGACTATCGCCTGATCAAGGAGCTGTGGGCCTTTGCCGGCAACCGCATTGCCGTGCGCTTTGCCTACGAATGGAGCGATGACTCCGGGAACTGGTTTCGCTCTTATGGCAATGAAAATTGGGAATTTAATCCACACGGTTTCATGGCCTACCGGTTTGCCAGCATCAATGATCTCCCGATCAAGGCCGCAGACCGCAAATTCCACTGGCCTCTGGGTCGGCGCCCGGGCGACCACGCCTCATTGAGCGATCTTGGGCTCTGATCTCGTCACACGGGCGCGTTCACACGGGTGCGCCCATCTGGCGATGCGGTTGAGCTTAAGCAAACGCAGGAAGCGCGTCGCATTGGACCATGATGCGGGATATGGTTGGTGTGTCGGGCATGTTGATGTTCAACACCCGCGTTACCGCACTTGGACTGCCTAGGCAAACATCGGCCATCGAGACTTGGTCGCTGTGGCAAAACAACCCGGTGTTCGACTCGTTCGCAAAACCTTGCTCCACGGCGTGCAGTCCGGTAGCAATTCAGTTCGTTAACCAGGCTCGCGAGGCGCGCATCGCCAGAGCAGGATTGAACGCCTGTCCGGTCCATTTGCATGTCGGCTTACAAGACGCCACGCTTCGCTTGCAACTGATCGCAATGGGCACCCATGTGTCACCGCCCAACGTCTGCTGTCAGGCATTTCCAATGCAGAGACGGGATTGACTATTGGCGTGGTCGGTCCACAGTTGCTTTCCCTTCAACTTAAGGAGAGCATCATGGACAGCGAAACTGCAGCCCCTGTCAAAGTTCCGTGGAACAAAGGGAAGATTGTTGGCCAGAAGGCCCCGCTGAAACTTAAGGACATCTGGGCCATCCGCATACGACTTCAACTTGGCCATCGCACACGGGAGCTTGCGCTCTTTGATCTTGGATTGGATAGCAAGCTCAGGGCCTGTGACCTGGTCCGTTTACGTGTTCGGGATATTTGCCATGGCGATTACGTCTCAACGCGTGCGATCGTCATGCAGCAAAAGACGTCGCAGCCGGTTCAATTTGAAATCACGCCGCCAACAAGAGATGCTGTAACTGAATGGATCAAGGAGGCGGAACTGGCAAATGACGATTACCTTTTCCCTAGCCGGGTCCATGATTCCCCACACTTGGAAACCAGACAATACGCACGAATATTGGATTCCTGGATTAAGGAAATCGGACTGGATCCATCAGCCTATGGCACTCACACCATGCGTCGTACCAAAGCGTCCTTGATCTACCGGCGTACCAAAAACATCCGTGCCGTGCAATTGCTTCTGGGACACACCAAGCTGGAAAGCACCGTGCGTTACCTCGGAATTGAGGTCGAGGATGCCTTAGAAATTTCAGAACAAACGGAGATTTGAAAGAACTTGCCAGGCCGGCGACCTACGCCAACTTAGGCTTCCAGTTACCGGCCATTCGTGATTGGCCGCACTTGGCCCAGACCCGTCAAGCTGAGTCCACTTTTTGCAACTGAGCTACCCGACCACCTTTTGTGAATAGGGTTAGGCTTACCGGCGCGCTCATATTCACTTGATTGCGTGTCTAAGCAACCAGCCGATTCGTTGGCTCGTTTGACGCTAACCGCCGCGTGACAGGCTTGAATTCAGGCAGAACGGGATGCTTTACCTGACTTCTACCAAGGCGCAGGTCCTCAAGGAAATCCGCCCAGACTTGCATCATTTCAATCCGTTTGATCAAAAACTGAGTTCTGTTGTATGCCGTTCCATTGGCATCCTTTACGGAGTGTGCCAACTGCATTTCAACGATTTCCGCAGGGAGCTCCAGCAATTCAACAATTAAGGTTCTGGCTGTGGCCCTGAATCCGTGAGACGTAACAACATCACTCGTGTAGCCCATTGACCTGAGGGCCATATTCGTCGTGTTTTCAGACATGAAACGTCCAGGACGGCCTTCGCACGGAAACACTACGCCTGTTCGCCCCGTAAGCTGAAACAACGACTCCAGGACGACAACTGCCTGTCGGGCCAGTGGAACGAGGTGTGCCTCGCCCTTTTCTTTTTGCACCTTGGTTCGCTTCATGCGTGCTGACGGCACATACCAAAGGCCATTATCGAGGTCGAACTCGTCCCACTTGGCCTGCCGCAATTCACCTGGTCGAACCATAAGCATGGGTATCAGTTTGAGAGCACAGCCAACCACAAAAGATCCGTTGTAGACGTCGATTGAACGCAATAGAGACGCCAACTCGTCCGGCTTAACGACGGCCGCGAAATGGTTCACTTCAGGTCGTTTAAGAGCGCCAGCAACGTCCCTACAGGGGTTCTGAAGGGATTTACCTTCTGCAATCGAAAATTTGAATACGTCTGAACACAATTCAAGCACTCGGTGAGCGGTTTCCAGCGTTCCACGCTTTTCAACAATTCGACATGCGTCCAAAGCAATCTTTGGCGTGATTTCTGCGAGGTCGAGTTCGCCAAAGCGCGGGAAAGCGTGCAGTTCTAGCCGTCGGATGACTTTTTGGCTGTAGCTCTCCATCCACGTTGCTTTTTTAGTTTCAAACCACCGACGTGCAACCTTCCTCAAAGCTGCCAATACGTGCCTCACCAGCGTTGTACCGGCGCTCGGCTTCGTTTCGCACTGCCACGGCCTCTCGGATCTCTTGGCGCTCGGCACTTGGGTTGATACCAGCGGCCACTTTGGCTCGCGCTTCGGACGCTTTCTCACGCGCTAAGGCAAGGCTTACCTCTGGAAATACGCCAAAACTGATTGTTTTGCGTTTGCCCTCCCAGGAATAGTCGAACCGCCATCCATGGGATTTGCTCCCTTTAACAAAGGGAAGCAAGTACAAGCCGTCCCCATCATTTAACCGCCCTGCGCCAGGTTTCAGCGATTCAATCGTACGGTTGCTCTTTATAAGATTCAAAGCCATTTTCAGTCCTCTTCCGCGCCTTGGCGCATCACACAAGTTGATGAGTGATGCAGTAACTTTTTTGTTGCAACCTGTATTCTTTCAAGTTACTGCAAAAGTTACTGCAAAAGTGACTGGATTGGGCCGAAAGATTTCGGACGTCCCCGGACAAAAAAAAGCCCTAACGCATTGATTCGTAAGGGCTTTTTGGACTTCGCGGGATCTCCGCGAATTTGTTCGTGGTGGCCTGGGGCGGAATCGAACCACCGACACAAGGATTTTCAATCCTCTGCTCTACCGACTGAGCTACCGGGCCACGCTAAGCCTTCAATTATACATCATATTCAGCCACGTTTTCCGCGCGACAGATCTACACCCAATTGTTTTAGTTTTCTGTACAGGTGCGTGCGCTCCAGGCCCGTTTTTTCGGCAACACGGGTCATGGAGCCGCCTTCTTGGGCCAAGTGAAATTCGAAGTACGCTTTTTCGAACTCGTCGCGTGCGTTGCGAAGCGGTTTGTCGAGATCAAATTTTTGATGCGACTGTGGGCTATGCCCTGCAGGCTCAAGTTGTGCAATCGGGGCATCAGTTTCAGGGCTACTGACCGTCACCAAGGGCTGTCCGGATTGATTGACGCTTTTGTTAGCCCATTCGGGCAACTGCGCAATGCTGGCCAAGGGGGGAGGTTTGCGTGCAGCGGGTACCACCAGGGCTTGCGAAACCGCTTTGAGCAGTTTTTGCAAGGTAATGGGTTTTTCTAAAAATGACTGTGCCCCTATTTTTGTGGCTTCAACGGCGGTATCAATGGTGGCGTGGCCACTCATCATGATGACGGGCATGTTGAGCAGGCCAGCACTGGCCCACTCTTTGAGCAGGGTGACACCGTCGGTATCGGGCATCCAGATGTCCAGCAACACCAGGTCTGGCCGACTGAGTTGCCTCGCGGCGCGTGCCTGTGCGGCGTTTTCGGCCATCTCAACATTGTGGCCCTCGTCATTCAATATCTCAGACAGCAAGTCGCGAATGCCGTGCTCATCATCGACCACCAGGATGTTTGCCATGTTGAAGTGCTGTTCCGAATTACGAGGGCGCTGTGCGGGAGGCGTGCATCAAGCCGCGCCTGTGTTGGAGATATTGAATGATAACGATACTTGCGCGCCTTTTACAAAGCCGCCTTCGACCACATTGGAGATGTCGATTCGCGCGCCATGGTCATCGGCGATTTTTTTAACAACCGCCAATCCCAAACCAGTGCCTTTGGCCTTGGTGGTGACGTAGGGCTCAAACGCTCTTTTCAAAATCGCATCGGGAAACCCGCCGCCTTGGTCTTGCACACTTAAGCGAACGCGTTTGCTGGTTTTACGCCACTTGGTCGTCAGTAACACGGGACGTAACTCGTTGATTTGCGTTGCCGCATCGGGCGACTGGAGCAAAGTGGCTTCGGTGGCATCTTGCGCGTTTTGCAACAGGTTGTGCAGGACTTGTCGAAGCTGCTGCGCGTCTGCCAGGATTAAAGGGCAGTCGGGGTCCAAATCGGTCCGAATAGGAATTTGTGTGCTCGGATAGTTTTGAGTTGGTGCATCGCCATAAAGTTGTAGAACCTCAACGATGAGTGCATTCAAGTCAAGCGGTTTCAGCTCCGCACTGGGCAGCCGCCCGAAATCACGAAAGTCATTGACCAAGCGCTTCATCGCATCAACTTGATCGACGATGGTTTTGACGGATTTGACCAAGATAGCGCGCTCTGGCCCCGTCACTTTGTCGCTTAACTTCATTTCCAGCCGCTCGGCCGAGAGCTGAATGGGCGTCAATGGGTTCTTGATTTCATGGGCCAATCGGCGGGCGACTTCACCCCATGCCTGAGAGCGCTGTGCCGACACAATTTCTGAGATGTCGTCAAACACAAGCAAACGCGATTCGCCGGGCAACTCGGCCCCGCGCGCCACCAGGGTGATGGCATTGTGATCCATGCTGGTCGTGCTGGCGTTCAGTTCAAACGACTCCTGCCAATGGTCCGGCCCGTGCACCGCTTGCTCACCTAAGAAGCTGTCAAAGCGGCGCCATACGCCCTCAAAAAAGGCTTGTAATCCCGGCACATCTGCCAATAACTTGCCCTCATACGCCGCCAGGGGCGCGCGCAATATGCGAGTAGCCCCCGGATTTGAGGTCAGGATATGCCCTTGCGCATCCAGCACGATAACGCCTGCCGTGAGGTTATCCATAATGGTTTGCAGATTCGCGCGAGCGGCATCGACCTCCACCATGCTCTTTTCCACGGCAGACCGGGCGTCCGCCAGCTGCTGCGTCATATCCGCAAACGCACGCGTCAAGCCACCTAATTCGTCCTTGCCTTGCAGGGCTGCTTTGGGCCGCAAGTCGCCCTCGGACACCTGCCGCACACCCTCGGCGAGCACCAGCAACGGCCTGGCCAATTGATTCCCGAGCAAAACCGCCAGCAAGACTGCGCCAAAGACGGCCAAAAACAGACTCAGCGTCAAGGTACCGATATACATGCGTCGCAGGCCATTGCGAGCGAGCGCACGCTCTTGGTATTCGCGGTTCACATCCTGAACAGCAACGGCATTGGCGACCAATGTTGGTGGCAAAACTTGGGTAATTTGAAGAACGCGTGGCTCCGCCCTGAGCCCAAAACCATTGGTGTTGACCAGTGCCTGCACCTTGATCCGGGCATTGGAAGACCCCGTCACAGCGAGTTCATCAAAGCCTTCAATTGTTGCGACAACCTTTTGGGTTCGTAAGGTGCGCAATTGCTGGGGCGTTGGTCGGTCTGGATTCAGTTGAAAACGTGACTGGCCCGCGCTGGCCAGCAATTGGCCGTTGGCGTTCCATAAGATCACATCGCCCACCCCCAGCTGCTCGCGCAGGCGCTCCACAGCTAGGGCGGAAGTGGAGTCGGGCGAATCTGCCAACTGCGTCGCCGCAGCTCTGGCCTTGTTCGAGAGGTCCTCGCTCAAGGTATCCAATGTGGCTCGCCCCAGGCTTAAGCCTGCCTCTAGCGCACCTTCAACCTTGACGTCAAACCACGTTTCAATGGAACGCGAAACGAATTGATAAGACACCACATAGATCAACCCGCCCGGAATAACGCCCACCAGCGCAAAAATGGCGGCCAGCTTGACAAGCAATCGACTGCCGAATTTGCCCGCACGCAATCGCAATGTGAGCCGCACCGCAATCCAGCCAATGGCGGAAATCAACAGCACCGCGACCACCACGTTCAGAACAAACAGGCGGTTGTAATTGCGCTCGTACATCTCCCGGTTATTTGTGGCCTGCGTCAGCAAGAACAGCAAAACCAGGCCCAGTGCGACCATGGCCGACGCCGAGATGCCTAGCGCCCAACGTTTGGCCCTTCGTGATGTACTGGTGCTCGCAGGTTTCCCAGCAGGCGTCACTTCGCAACACCTTCTGATTTGGTGGAATCTGCCTTGCCAGCGTCTGACTTTGCGGAGTCAGGCTTGCCAAAGTCTGCCGGGAGCTTTTGGTTGCGTGATACGGCAATGCTCCACTCCGTTTGGCCCACCACCCCGATCTGAAACGGGCGCGGTAGCTGGGCAACGTCTAATCGGAAGCTGAAACCGACGTTGTAGCGCTCATCAGCCTCAATGTCTTTGGCGTCAGCAATGCGCCAGCGAGAGAACCGTTGAATGGCCGTCATGGCGTCAGCCAGGGATTCAAAATTTTGACTCAAGGTCACACCCAGACCATTGTTACCAATGGGTGATGAGCCCACTTGTAACTTCCACCGGCGAACCAGCGGTTGAAAGGCCAACTTCATGTGACGAGTGGTCCTGGCGATGCGTTTGTCGGACCAGTACCAACGGTCACGCATGAGCTCGGCCTCTGCGACAAAATGAACCGCAATGCCCTTTCGCAGTACATCATCAACAACGCTGGGCAATTCAAAATTCACGGTGGTACTGAGGTAAACACCGTCTTCTGTTCGCTCCATGATGAAAGGCGTGGCGTCTGCCGCGACAGCTTCGGCATGCGCAGCCTTTGATGCACCAAGCAACACCAAAGCGAGAAGCAGTACAAAAACGGGCAGCAATATGCGCTGCGCCAAAGAAGGCGTGCACGCCCCCCCCCAAGCCCTATGCCCGTTGTTTTTCCAGCAACGCGAAAAAGAAACCATCCTCATCTACGGATGCATTGTCCTGGAGGGCTGTGCCGTTTTCACGGCCTAGGGGTATTAAATGACCAGGAGACGCCAGCAATTGCGCGTCGGTGTTGTGCGCAAGAAACGTTTGTATCTGATCCTGCCCCTCGGCCTGAAAAACCGAGCAGGTGCAATACAGTAAGCGCCCGCCCGGTCTGACCAAGGGCCACAGCGCTTTGAGCAGACGCCGCTGAATCGTTGCCAGCTGGGTAATGTCAGCTTCCTTGCGCAACCAGCGCACATCGGGGTGACGCCGAACAATGCCTGAAGCGGTGCACGGGGCATCAAGCAGAATGGCGTCGAAAAGCTGTTTATCCCACCAAGATGTGGTGTCGCCTGCATCGGCGACCACAACTTCTGCGCGCAGGTTAAGGCGGTTTAGGGTTTCGTGGATGCGATCTGTTCGCCTGGCGTCCATCTCAATGGCCGTCACATCGATCGCCTGATTCAAGACACCTTGCGCAAATTCGATCAAGTGCGCGGTCTTTCCCCCAGGCGCGGCGCAGGCATCTAACACCCGCAGGGGCTTTTTGGGGTCGAGGGGCATCAAGCCCTGAAGCAAAAGTGGTGCGGCACGCTGCGCCGCGCCATCCTGCACAGAGAACCAACCGGCTTCGAATCCGGGTAAGGACTGAACAGGCTGAGGCTTGTGCAGTGTCACGCCAAAGCTTCCCGCCAAATTTGATTCAATATTGATAGCAGACAATGCAGATTGGTACTGCCGAAGATCTGTTGTTAAGGCATTAACGCGAAGCGTAAACGGCGCATGCCGATTGTTGGCTTGCAAAATTTGCTGCCATTGCTTGGGATATTCCTTCTTCAGCCTAGAAATCCACCATGTTGGATGGTTCCACTTAGCCGTTTCATCTTGATCGGCTTGAGCGCGCAAAGCGTCCGACTCGCGTAAGTAGCGGCGCAGGCAGCCGTTGATAAAACCGGCTTGGTGTTTGGTGGACGCTTGCCGTTTTGCGGCTTCCACACTTTGGTCAACCAGGACAAAGCCGTCATAGGGCAACTCATCCCCGCAACACAAGGCAAGGCTTGTACACAACAACGCATCCACGACGGGAGCTGGTGCTTTTTTGGCCAATAGCCGCCTGAGCGCCTGTGCTTGTCCCAAGTGCCGCAGGACATGGAACACCAATGACTGCACACCAGCCCGCAGACGTGGCTCTACAGCGGCCAGTTCAGCGGTCGCTGAGCGGCCTTGTCGGACCGCCAAAAGAATCGCCGCCGCGATCTGCAACTGCTGCCACAAGGGCGGCAGGTTTGCAGATGGCGGCGGCGAGTTCGTAGGCACGCTGATGATGCTTGCCTAAGGTCGCTTAGTCAGCTGACTCGTCAGCAACGGTCGCGTCAGAGGCAGGCTCGTCAGACGCGCCTTCAGCCAGGGCCATGTCTTCAGCCTCAGCAATGGCGCGCCGCTCGGCCTCATCCATTTCGTCCTTGGCTTTACGCGCCTTGTGATAGGCCATACCGGTACCGGCAGGAATCAAACGACCCACGATGACGTTCTCTTTCAGACCACGCAACTCGTCGCGCTTGCCCATGATGGCGGCTTCGGTCAGAACACGCGTGGTTTCCTGGAAGGACGCAGCGCTGATGAAGCTGTCTGTGGACAAAGATGCCTTGGTAATACCCAACAGCAAATTGGTGAAGGTTGCGGCCATCTTGCCTTCGGCATGCAGCGCATCATTGGTGTTGAGGATCTCTGAGCGCTCAACTTGTTCACCGTTGATGTAGTTGGAGTCACCGGCGTTCTCGACCACCACACGACGCAACATCTGACGCACGATCACTTCAATGTGCTTGTCATTGATCTTCACGCCTTGCAGACGGTAAACGTCCTGCACTTCGTCAACGATGTAGCGAGCCAACTCTTCGATGCCCAGCAGGCGCAAGATGTCTTGTGGGTCGGCAGGGCCGTCCACCACGGACTCGCCCTTGTTGACGACTTGACCTTCGTGCACCAAGATGTTCTTTTCCTTGGGGATCAGTTCATCCCAGACATTGCCTTCTGGATCGGTGATCTGCAAGCGGACCTTGCCCTTGGTTTCCTTACCGAAGGAGATCGTACCGGTCATCTCGGCCAGCATGCCCTTGTCCTTAGGTGTACGCGCTTCAAAGAGCTCGGCCACACGTGGCAGACCACCGGTAATGTCTCGGGTCTTCTGACCTTCGATGGGGATACGCGCCAGCACTTCGCCTGGCCCCACATCCATACCGTCACGCACTTGAATGAGCGAGCCGACTTGGAAGCCAATCGTCACCGAGTGGTCGGTACCGGGGATCTTGACCTCATTGCCGGATGCGTCGATCAGTTTGACCTGAGGACGAATCACCTTGGTAGAACCACGGCGCTTAGGATCGATCACCACCATGGTGGACAGCCCCGTCACTTCATCAACCTGCTTGGCAACCGTCAGGCCTTCTTCGACGTTTTCGAAGTGAGCCTTACCCGCAAATTCAGTGATGATGGGTCGCGTCAACGGATCCCAGTTCGCCAAAATGGCGCCAGCTTTGATGGTTTGATCAGACTTGATGGTCAAGGTCGCGCCATAAGGCACTTTGTGACGCTCGCGCTCACGACCGTGTTCATCATGAATGATGATTTCGCCGGAACGGGAAATCACAACCAACTCACCCTTGCTGTTACTGACGTAACGCATGGTGCTGTTGAAACCAATGACACCACTGGACTTGGCTTCCACGCTGGATGCAATCGCAGCACGCGAAGCGGCGCCACCGATGTGGAAGGTACGCATGGTCAGCTGTGTACCCGGCTCACCAATCGATTGAGCTGCAATCACGCCAACGGCTTCACCGTTGTTGACCAAGCCACCGCGACCCAGGTCGCGTCCATAGCAGGTTGCGCACAGACCAAAGCGAGTTTCGCAAGTCAATGCAGTACGTACTTTAACTTCGTCCACGCCAGCAGCTTCCAGCATCTCGATGGTGTCTTCGTCAAGCATTTCAGTGGCTTGCAAAAGGACAGAGCGGTTTTCCGGGTGCAGGATGTCTTCGGCTGCAGTACGACCCAAGATACGGTCGCGCAGCGATTCAATCACTTCACCGCCTTCAACGATGGCGCGCATCAGCGAACCATTGCTTGTGCCGCAATCGTGCTCGGTCACGACCAAGTCTTGCGTCACGTCCACGAGACGACGTGTCAGGTAACCAGAGTTAGCCGTCTTCAACGCCGTATCCGCGAGACCCTTACGAGCACCGTGGGTGGAGATGAAGTACTGCAACACATTGAGGCCTTCGCGGAAGTTCGCGGTAATGGGCGTTTCAATGATGGAGCCGTCAGGCTTGGCCATCAAACCGCGCATACCGGCGAGCTGACGAATCTGAGCGGCAGAACCCCGGGCACCAGAGTCGGCCATCATGTAGATGGAGTTGAAAGACTCTTGGTCCACCATGTTGCCATGGCGATCCTTGATCTTCTGCTTGGCCAACTGGGCCATCATGACCTTGGAGACTTCGTCGCCGGCCTTGCCCCAGATGTCGACCACCTTGTTGTAGCGCTCACCAGCGGTCACGAGACCGGAGGTGTATTGCTGGCCGATTTCCTTGACTTCGGTTTCCGCACGCTCAATGATGCCGGCCTTTTCGGTCGGGACCAACATGTCGTCCACCGCAATAGAAATACCCGCCTTGGTTGCCAGACGGAAACCGTTTTGCAGCAACTTGTCAGCAAACACCACGGTCTCTTTCAAGCCGCACTTACGGAAAGAAACGTTGATAAGCTTGGACAGCTCTTTCTTCTTGAGCGCTTTGTTGATGTTCGAGAACGGCAAGCCCTTAGGCAGGATCTCGGACAACAAGGCACGCCCTGCAGTGGTTTCCCACAGCTTGGTCGCAGGAATGAATTCGCCAGTTTCTTTGTCCTTGGTCCACTCGGTCAAACGGACATTGATCTTGGCGGTGAGTTCTACTTCACCGGCATCGAGCGCGCGCTGAACTTCATCGGTATCGGAGAAGATCAGACCTTCGCCTTTGCCGTTGATGCGTTCGCGGGTTGTGTAGTACAGACCCAGCACCACGTCTTGCGAAGGAACAATGGAAGGCTCACCGCTGGCGGGGAACAGCACATTGTTAGAAGCCAGCATCAAGGTGCGGGCTTCCATTTGCGCTTCCACCGACAAAGGAATGTGCACAGCCATCTGGTCACCGTCGAAGTCGGCGTTGAAGGCCGAGCAAACGAGTGGGTGCAGCTGAATAGCTTTTCCTTCGATCAGGATAGGCTCAAACGCCTGGATGCCCAAACGGTGCAGCGTAGGCGCACGGTTCAACATGATGGGGTGCTCTTTGATCACCTCTTCCAAGATGTCCCAGACCACGGGCGTGCCAGATTCGACTTCCTTCTTGGCAGCCTTGATGGTGGTGGCAATGCCACGTGCTTCAAGTTGCGCAAAGATGAAAGGCTTGAACAGTTCCAGCGCCATCAGCTTGGGCAAGCCGCACTGATGCAGTTTGAGGGTTGGGCCCACCGTGATCACGGAACGACCAGAGTAGTCCACGCGCTTACCCAGCAAGTTCTGACGGAAGCGACCTGACTTACCCTTGATCATGTCAGCCAGCGACTTGAGGGCACGCTTGTTGGCGCCTGTCATGGCCTTGCCACGGCGGCCGTTGTCCAGCAAGCTGTCCACGGCTTCTTGCAGCATCCGCTTTTCGTTGCGGGCGATGATTTCCGGGGCCTTCAACTCCAGCAGACGGCGCAGACGGCTGTTGCGGTTGATGACGCGGCGGTACAGGTCGTTCAGGTCGG
>ERZ724524.27-NODE-27-length-98280-cov-8.136666_pt1 | contig 98280 bp, 90 predicted proteins | sample MGYA00376057_ERZ724524 | MGnify/ENA primary metagenome ERZ724524 (study PRJEB28724, sample SAMN07190888) | wastewater metagenome | isolation source: influent of sewage treatment plant in Hong Hong | place: USA: Christiansburg, Virginia | collected 2016-03-01 ...
TGAATTTTGTTGCGATGGCCGAAAATAAACGGGGCCATCTTAGGGTTCCAGAAGCGGGTTTGGTGACCGAAATGGACACCAGCTTCCAGCATTTCGCGCATGGTAACGGACATAAAAACTCCAAAAGGTTGGTTCTAAAATCCAGTCCGATTTGAGCCACTCCGTCCGGGGTTGCCCAGCACCTTAGGTGGACTGGTTTGCGATTAGCCCTCTAACTCAGCACCTGAATCTGGCACCAAAAATGTAGAGAGCCTTCTATTATAGCATGCCGAGGGTAAACACCGTAGCGATTCATGCGCAAGTTCGTCGCCGTGCATGCTAACGGGGCGTCTTTTGCCCCAGTTGCGCAAGCAATTTCGCAACTTCATCAGGTTTAGGAAAATCCACCGTCCGCAGCACCAGTTCAGCCCGGTGATTGAAAAAATACACCTGCCCTGTGTGTTTATCAGCACCAACCGCTCTACCCGCAAGGAAATCCAGCCAAGGATCGACAGCCTTAGCGGCAGGAATAACCCCATGCCAACGGCTTCCCGCCGAAAACTGCTTCAGCCAAGCTTGCATGGCTGATGGTGTGTCGCCTACGGGGTCGATGCTGGCGGATACCAGCTGTAGTGGCCAATGCGATGTGGCTGCCAATTTGGCCTGGACTTCAGCGAACAAGGCCCCTTGGATCGGGCAAGTTGCGCTGCATCCTGTAAACATCAATTGCAGTGCTGTTGCCCGCCCTTTGAACAAATCACGCATCGTCGTCGCTCGACCCAAGTGATCTTGCACTGGCAACGCGGGCACCACTTGCGGTGGATCCACACGTCCAGCCGCGTTGTGTGCCGTTGCGGGGATTTGCCACAGTGCGCTGACTGTGGCCTATAGACTCAAGGTCTGGCGACGACTCACATAGACCGGGGCTGCAATAAGCGCCATGGCGGTCAGGGGCCGTAGATCACGCTAATGGCATGCAAATAGGTGCCGCTTCTTCCCGCAAAGGCCAGAATTCGGTTACCCGCAGGCACGGTGAAATCAAACGGCGTGTAGGTTGATTGACCTATCCCCAGGCCGTACGGACCAAATACTCGCCCAGTACTGCTAACAAAACTGAGTTGAGCAATCGCCGTGTCCCCCGCTTTGCCATACATCCGAACCAAATGTTCGCCAGGCGCAAGGGTGACCGTATTCAAATTGCCGCCAGCTCCACCATGAACCGGGAGGTTGTTTGGCGTCGCCAGACCTTGTATGGAGTCTAGCCACCATCCACCGCGAACATTCAAACCAGTCAAAACTTGACTGATGTCCCCACCGTTAACAACAACCCCATTCACAATGGTTGGAGCGGTTCTTGCAATGGTGTCAACAAATGCCGTCCCCTGCGTAGTGGAGCCAAAATTAGGTGAACGTCCAGTTGAACCACTAGGAGTGGTCACAACTTCCTCGCTACCGATTTGAGCGGTATATGCCCCCACCGCCGCCAGCTCAGTTGCCGTCAATGTCACATTGTTGTGCGCGCTGATGGCCGCCTCAATGGTCGCAGCAGAGCCGTCATGCAAATACGGTGCAGTTGCCCAGACATCGCGCAAGGTCGGTGTATCCAGCCCAGTCAGGGTCGCATTCAAGCGCTTGCCACTGCTGGGTTTTATGGTCCCTACGTTTTGCAGAACACCGGAAGCACTGTTAGTGAAGTCAGTGCCGCTGTGACAGCTGGCGCATTTAGCTGCGAAAACAGTTTTGCCTGTGGCCGCAACCGTCGTCAACGCACCCGTTGATGTCCGCAGCGGGCTGGGGCTAAAGGTGTTCAATGACCCAACGTAAGCTGCCAAAGCGTCCAAATCGGTACTCAGGCCCGCCTTTTTATCGCCCAAGGGTTGGCTGCGTGTTCCAGTATTGAAGGCGGCGTTTGTCATCAGGCCCGTGCCTTGTGCAAAGTTGCGGATTTGTCCTTCAAAGTCTTGGACTTCATCAAAGTTACCTGTCCAATGCTTGTTGCCCTGCAGGCCCGCTCTGCCCTTCAGACTGATGGTGTTGCGAAGGCCTTCTCCGAAGCCAGTGAAGTCCCAAGTGCGGCCGTCATGCGCGCCGTCGTTGTGGCAAGAAGCGCAGCTGACGTAGCTGTCACGCGACAAGCGTGCATCTTTGGCGTCGTAGAAGAGTTGCTTGCCCAGCAGGACATTTGCTGCCAGCTTTTCTGTGGCGATGGTGGCAAGGGTGGCTGTTTGAGCCACAGTGCGCTCACCATATTGCAGCAAACGGGTCAGGTCGTAGACGCCTACCGCGCGGTCCATGAAGTTATGAACGTACAGCTTGTTGCCGTCTGACGATACCCGCAGGCCTTCCGGCGCACGACCCGCCTGGATTCGCAAGATCTCGCGCTTGCCAGCCACGTCGATAACGGCGACTTCACGGGATGTTTCCAACGCAACGAAAACATAGACACCGTTAGGGTGGTACACCGCAGCACTGGCCAAGCCACTGTTGTCATGATCCACGCGAGCAGCGTAGTCTTCGGTATTGGCCGTCAAGTCCAGGCGCGAGCTGATACTGCGCACCGTGTTCTGGAAATCGAGTTGGTTGCCATCGCGCAGCACACCGCGCTTGATGTTGTCTTGCTTGGAGGGAACCCAGGCACTCTTGCCGTCCGGCGAGATGGCTGGAGCGCCCAAATAATTGGGCACACCGCGACCTTGAACCGTCGAATCGGCCTTGTCGCTGTGCTGTAGAACAAACTGGCGTGCTTTAACCAAAGTTGATGCGTTTAGCTCGACGACGATGCCGCCTGTTTTGACGCCGTTCAAAGATGTTTGAACGACAGCGGTGGCTTCACCTGGTTGAGTGGGCGTCACAAATTGTGTAACGAGCAATCGTGCACCATCGGCACTCAGCGCCAGATGACGCGCACCAGGAACCGTGGCACTGGCCGTTTGCGCCCAGGCACTGCTGAACTTCAAGACCTGTCCTGTGGCCTCCAACGCGACGAAACTGCTGCCGTCGGCAGCTACCAAGACGCCATAAGGCTGGGAAGCCCGTGGCAAGGTAACTGTGCGTGTAACCGCCAATGTTGCGGGGCTGATCACGCTGAGTGTCGCCGCATCTTTATTCGCCACCACAACTTGGCCTGCGTTGACCGCGACGGTGCGCGGTTGTGCACCCACAGCGATTTCTGCAACGCGGGAGTTCATGGCGGTATCAAAGACAGACACGGTGCCAGTGTCGGGGTTAGCTACCCAAAGTCGGTCGCTTGCACCTGTGCGCTTTTCGACTGCAATATTGCTGCTGCCCAAAGCCGTCGTAGCAGGTGCCGCCCCTGAGCTGACGGCCTGCATGAATTGGCGAGTGGTTACCGTGCCATCTGTGGCACGGACGGAGACTGTCACGTTGTAGACGCCTGGATTGGCATAGACATGGCTTGCCGTATTGCTGGTGCTGAACGCTGTCACAGGCGTGCCGTCACCATAGTCCCAGGCGTACTGGAATGCCCCTGTGCCAGCATTGACGGTATAGCTAGCAGAGCTTCCACTTGCAATCACGGGCGCAGCAATCGGCTGAATCACGGGCAAGGAATTGAGCACATTCCAGGTGAAGCTCAAGTTAGCACTACCGCCTTTGCTATCAGTAACGGTCACACTGACGGTGTACGCGCCAGCCGCTGCAGGTGTCCCCGCAATGGCTCCAGTGGTGCTGTTGATGATGGTGCCAGCGGGTAAGCCCGTTGCGGCGTAAGTCAATGCATCGCCGTCCGGGTCACTGGCCGAAACCGCAAATGATGTCAGCAGCCCTGCGTAGCTGGTAGGGGGCGTTGGTGCTGAAATCGTTGGAGCGCGATTAACAGGAGGTGTCGTCGTGGCTTGAGCGTAGACCAGCCCGAGCGCGCTCAAATAGCCGCCCACTCGACCCGTAAAGCCAACGGCCTTCATGCCTTGGGGCACGGTGTAATCAAAAGTCGACGTGCCTTGGGTCGTGCCATAGGGGCCAACAACTCGTCCGAGGTTGGTGACGAAGTTCAGCTGGGTGATGGCCGTGGTGTTATAGGTTCCATACATGCGCACCACATACTCTGTCGCGGGCCAAGTGGCCGTGAACAAGGTTCCACCGTTGCCGCCGTGCAATGACAACGAGGTTGGAGTGGCAATGCCTTGAATGGCATCCAACCAGGAGCCTGCCCGGACATTGATCCCTGTCATGGTCTGTCCTGCAACAGATGTATCGGTAAAGACCGTTCCTGCGGCTGAGCCAAACACAGGACCCACACCGCCTGTTGAAGGCTTGCCAATCTGCCAATCAAATTGCGAACTGACTTTACCGCTGCCATTGGCTGCAGTGATGGTGACACGGCTGGTGCCCTCCACGGTCGGTGTACCAGTGATTTGACCGGTTGCGGCATTGATACTCAAGCCAGCAGGCAATCCTGTTGCGTTGTAAGTGATGGCGCTGCCACCGTTTGCGGCTGCCGTGATGGCCAGATTGACGGCGGTGTTGACCACCGATGTCTGCGTGTCTGGTGGCGTGAGCAAAGGTACGCCGTTGTTACCGATCGTCACCATCTTGGCAATCGATGGTGTGCCGTCGGCATTCATGGCGAACAACATGTACACACCTGGCACAGCCCAGCCAGGATTGCTCGGCACATTGACGTTGTAGCTGTTCGTGCCTGAACTGCTGAACGTCAGTGACAGGCGGCGCTGGTCGTTATTCACTGTGTGAGTGGTAGATGCCACACGCACCAATGAGAAAGAAGTGACCGTCGAATCGGTGTTCACGGTCATGCTGCTACCGTAGGGCCCATAGCTTGGCGCGCTTGTAATGACGGGACGCGTAGCCGCAGTGCCATCAGGCTTAAACAAGTAGTTGGGCGACAGAATTTGTACATCACCATGGTTGGCAGCACAGCCAGCACCACACAGACCGCCACCGGATGAAAGCACCCGGCCATCAGGCAGCAACAATGCGACGCTGTGATAGTTGCGTGGAACCGTCATGGCAGGCAATGTGGTGAACGTCTCCGTGACGGGGTCGAACATTTCAGGGATCAATACCGAGTTGCTGTCTGAGAACCCTTGCGCAACGGTTTGACCGCCCAACACAATCACTTGCCCAGTGGGCAAAACCACTGAATTGTGAAACGCGCGGGCATAAGCCATGGGGTTGATCTTGCGGACAGAAACGCCCGCATTCAAATCAATCACATAGCTCAGTTTGTTGGCTGGCGCACCTTCGTTGGAGACCGCTCCGCCCACTTTCAATACTTTCCCGGTGTCGTACATCACCGTATTGCCGAGAATGCTGAACTCATCATCTGAGCGCATGCCTGCGTCTGTCACAGAGCCATTGCCCTGTGTATTGATCCAGTGCATGCTTTTTCCAGGCCCCGCATGGAACACTTTGCCATTGCCGGCGGGGATCAGCCATAAGTGGCTATCCAGTGCCCAGCCATTGACGGTATTGAGGGTTTCAAACGGTCCAATGGGCACGCCCGCTAGCTTTCGCCAGCCGCCCGCCTCCGTCCAAACCTCAGCATCTTTATTTCCAACGCCGCCATTCCATGAGCCACCCAGTGTCATGACAGATCCGTCTGCCAGAACGGTGTTCGCGTTATACGCTCGCGAAATATTGAGTTTGGCTGCTGCCTTCCAGGTATTGGCAACCGGGTCGTAAAGACTGGTAGCTGAAGCCGCGCTTCCGCCCGTCACCAACAATCGCCCATCGGCCAAATTACTGGTGCCGGAGCAAAACATGCCATGCCCCGTGTTGCTGACAAACTGCTCTGTCGCGGTGTTGGTTGTCGGATCAAACAACGTCGTATAGGTGGCCGTGCTATTGGTTGCAAACCCAAATCGTTGTTCTGCGGACCACAAAACCACTTTGCCATTCGGCAATGCCGATGCGGCGGCAGGCACGATGGATAAATTGGTTACCGCCGACCATTTGGCCTGCGACGGTGTTCCGATGGCCCGCTTGGCTTCACGCTGGTTTTCGTAGTCGGTCACAAAATTGCCGGTGGGCTTGACACTGACCGATTGGGAATCAGACGAGGAATCGCTGGATCCACCGCAAGAAGCCAAAACTGCAGCGGCTGCGACAACTGCAGGCAGAAAAAATACACGCATTCTTTAATCTCCGGTATGACATTGGCTTTACTTGCCAGCGTCATGCAAAGCATTCGAGCACGGCCAACTTCAATCCAAGCGTCTTCAAATAACGAGGCGCGATTATCACTTTAATCAATTAATTTGACATGGAAATAGTTGTCAAATATCAAAATTATCATATTTGTCCTAGACAAAGGCATGACTTGGTTCGTTAGACTTACCGTCCAGTCGTACGAATGAAGAGCCAATGAAAATTGCAGTGATAGGGGCAGGCATCGTGGGGGTTACCACCGCCTATGAGCTCGCAGCGGATGGGCATCAGGTCACCGTTTTTGAGCGCCGAAGTGCGGTCGCCGAAGAAACCAGTTTTGCCAATGCCGGTGTCGTGGCACCTGGCTATGTCACCCCGTGGGCAGCGCCTGGTATGCCGAGCAAAGTGCTCAGCTACCTGTTCAGTAGCCACGCCCCAGTGCGCGTGAGAATGCCCCTGTCCGCCAGTGAAATGGCCTGGATGTGGCGTTGGCTACGGGCTTGCAAGCTGCCGACCTACATGGCGAACCGGGCCCGGATGCAGCGTTTGGCGTTTTACAGTCGGACCAGACTGCATACCCTCAGCCAAGACCTGCACCTCGATTACGAGCGCGCTGAAGGCTACATGGTGTTGCTGCGTTCCGAGAAGGAACACAAATTGGTGCAACCGGGCCTTCAGGTTCTGCGTGATGCCGGGGTAGGATTCAAAGAGCTGAACGCGCAAGCGGCTCGCCAAATTGAGCCAGCCCTGAACCCCGACACAGCCTTGCACGCCGCAATCCATCTGCCTGAAGATGAGGTTGGAAACTGTCGCCAGTTTGCGATGCTGATCAAGGCAGAGGCCCAGCGCTTGGGTGCAGAATTTAAGTTCAATACCTCTGTAGCGGCAATAGACAAGTCATCTCCCGCTACGCTTTGGATAGCAAATGAGGCCTTGCCTCAAAAATTTGATGCCGTGGTGATGTGTGCGGGGCTCGACTCAGCCACCTTGTTGCAAAGCTTGGGCATCAAGATTCCCATGGCGGCGGTTTACGGCTATTCCGTCAGTGCGGCCATCCGGGAGCCTTTGAATTCGCCGCGCAGTGCCTTGATGGACGAACGCTACAAGGTGGCCATCTCTCGCATCGGTCAACGCGTGCGCGTGGCTGGCAGCGCAGAGATTGGCGGGTCATTGGGCGTGCACCGGGAATCTGCCATCCAGACGCTCTACAAGGTGCTGGGCGACTGGTTTCCTGGCGCTGCCCAACTGGCATCCCACCGCCGCGGCAATGCCGTTGGCACAGGCGTGCAGGAATGGAAAGGTGCCAGGCCCATGCTGCCAGACGGCCCGCCAGTCCTTGGCGCCAGTGGCTTACCTGGCCTTTGGTTGAACTTAGGCCATGGCTCCAGTGGCTGGGCCTTGAGTTGCGGTTGCGCACGCGCAGTGACCGATCTGATTGCCGGACGCAAGCCGGACGTGGACCTAGAAGGCTTGAACATCGAGCGCTTGTTGCGTTGATACCCCGCCTGCACGCATCTGATCAGGCACTCTAGCCTTGCAACCATTCATCATTCACATCAAGAGCAGCGGGTGCCCGCAGGCGCGCGGTGGCGTCAGCGTCACTCATGAGTTTTGAGCGCCACCAGTCACTGCTGATTTGCGCCACCACCGCATGATGTGCCGCTTGCTTTTCTCGCGACACAGCTTGTCTGGGCACAATTTCAATCGACCGACCCGTTTGCCCGGCAAAGGTCATGTGATCCGCATTTGCCAAGACCAACATGGCCTTTTGGCCCGCTGGCAATGCCTCATAAACGGCGCGTCGGCGTTCGGGCGAAGCGCCGTTTCCCACAACGTCACCGTCCAAGCTACCCGTCATGCAAAGTGTTGGGCGAGTAACGCCAGAAAATGCTTTGGTCGCATCGACCGCTGGTGCCGCTGGGGATAGGGCCAGAAATGCAGCCAATCGCGGCTCTAGCACGCCCTGGAAACCGGGGTAGCTTTGCCCGGCCATGCCCAGCGTAGTGTGTGCGCCAAAGGAATGCCCACTCATACCCACGCGGCTGGCATCAAGGTCCCGCCAACCGGGCAAGCCCGTGGAACAACGCCGAGCCACCTCATCCAGCACAAAACGGACATCCTCCAGCCGATTGACCAGCTGTCTGGGGGCCATCGCCTCGCGCAGATTTGCTCGCGCTGCGGGCGTGTCGCTGCCAGGGTGCTGCAGGTGAATGACGGCAAAACCAGCGTTGGCCCACGCTTCACCCCAAAGCGCGCCACCGTCGCGAGATCCCCCCAAGCCATGTGAGAACAGGATGACGCTGGTGGATTTCCCTGCGGATTGCATTGGCCAGCGAATGCGCACGGGCAGATCGCGGCCACGTGACAGGTCTGACCAGGTTTCATCATCCACCCGAGTTGCAGCAGACCCAACTGGCGCAAACCCTGTCAAAGCATAGGCAGCGGCCCCCTTCACGAGCATTCTGCGGTTCAGTTCAGCATTCATTTCTGCCCTCGGATCATCACTTCTGCCGCCATATTGCCACGCTATGCTGTCGGGCATGCAACGACTGGATTACACCCAAGCCCTTCCACTGTTCAATGTGAACAGGCTTCGCGCATTGGAAGCCGAACTGGCGGCCAGTTTGCCCCCCCACAGCTTGATGCAACGCGCAGGCTTGGCGGTTGCGCAGCTGGCCATGGCCATCGCACCCCATGCCCGGTGCATTTGGGTGGCTTGCGGCCCGGGCAACAACGGAGGTGATGGGCTAGAGGCCGCTCTGCACTTGCACCATTCGGGAGCCCAATGGGGTAAATCGGTGGTGGTCACCTGGCTGGGCGACGAGCACAACATGCCCGCTGATGCTCGCGCTTCTTTGGCGCGGGCACGCCAAGCGGGTGTTGTCTTCAGCTCCTCCCCGCCCGACAACACAGATCTGTGCATCGACGCCCTGCTGGGCATTGGTGGCACCCGAATTCCAGAAGGCACGATGGGCGACTGGCTGGCCTTGATGGCCCAGTGCCGCGCACCGGTGCTCTGTGTGGACTTGCCCAGCGGTCTGTGTGCCGATACAGGCAGGAATTCATCTATTTTGATAGCAAACAATTCAATCGGGTTATGCCAAAAGCAGGTATTTACACTTACTTTTCTTGGCTTGAAACCCGGAATGTTCACCCACCAGGGTCGCGATGCCTGCGGAGAAGTTTGGTGTGATGACCTGGGGGCAACGCGCCTGCATGGCGACCGATCGCCCAGCGCCTGGTTGGCAGGGCCACCGGCCTCCCAAGCTGTGCTGCACACAAGCCACAAGGGCAGCTTTGGTGACGTACTCGTCGTCGGTGGAGACGTCAGCATGGCGGGGGCAGCCATTTTGGCCGCAGATGCAGCATTGCATGGCGGTGCGGGTCGGGTGTATGTCAGCCTGCTCGACCCGAACGCGGATCAACTCGACCGTGCCCGACCTGCCCTGATGTTTCGTCACTGGGCGGAGCTGGATTTAAGCCAGTTGACTTTGGTGTGTGGCTGCGGCGGTGGTAAAGCTATTCGTGCAGTTTTGCCTCGTGCGATTGCGCAAACCGCTCATCTGGTTCTGGACGCCGATGCGCTCAATCACATCGCAGCGGATGCTGGCTTGCAAGACATGCTCAAAGCACGTGGGCTGGCTGGCCATGCGACCGTCCTGACCCCGCATCCGCTTGAAGCCGCGCGCTTGCTGGGCATTAGCACCGAAGCTGTTCAGTCAGACCGCTTGGGAGTGGCTCAGCGCCTGGCCGATAAGTTGGCCTGTACCTTGGTGCTGAAAGGCTCCGGCACCATCATTGCTAGCCCTGGGTGCATTCCAGTGATCAACCCAACGGGCAATGCGCGTCTGGCCACTGCAGGCACCGGCGATGTGCTGGCCGGGTTGATCGGCGCACGATTGGCACAAGGCCGTTCGCCGCACGACAGTGCGATGGCAGCCGTCTGGCAGCACGGTTGGGCAGCGGACCAGTGGCCAGTAGGCACGGCGTTAACCGCAGATCAGTTAGCGAGGGCCTTGACAAGGTAAGGTGAAGGCGAGGTTGCGCCCTCCCCCAAGCTCTACACTCGGCGGCATGTCAAAAGCACCTGAAGCGGCCAAAGCGCCGGTTAAATCCCTGTCGGGACTCGTCCCCTTTCTGCGCCCCTACCGTGGGCGCATTGTCTTAGCGATGGTTTTCTTGGTGCTGGCTGCGGTCAGTACGCTGATGTTTCCGATTGCTCTGCGCAGCTTGATTGACGGTGGTCTGGCCTCCGGCGACAAAGGCACACAAATGATGGCATTGCAAGGCCACTTTTTTGAGCTCTTCGGCGTAGCGGTTGCATTGGGGGGGTTTTCAGCCGCGCGGTTTTACATGGTCAGCTGGTTAGGTGAACGTGTCACTGCCGACCTGCGCAATGCGGTGTACGGGCATGTGCTGGAGCAAAGCCCTGCGTTTTTTGAAACCACTCAGACAGGCGAAGTGCTCAGCCGCCTGAGTGCGGATACTACGCTGGTGCAGACGGTGGTGGGTTCGTCTCTCTCCATGGGTTTGCGCAACGCTGTGATGGGCCTGGGGGCGTTGATTTTGCTGGTCTGGAACAACCCCTATGTCATGCTGCAAGTGCTTGGCGTGCTGGTGCTGATCGTGCTGCCCAGTCTTTGGTTTGGCCGCCGCGTCAGAAAGTTGTCCCGCGCCAGTCAGGACAAGCTAGCGGATTCAAGCGCCATTGCGGGCGAGGTACTGAATGCCATCAACACGGTTCAGGCGTATACCGCTGAGGGCAGAGAATCAGATCGGTTCTCCCGTTCGACCAATGAGACGTTTAACACCGCCGTTCGTCGCAGCAAGGCGCGCGCGGCGCTGGTGGCATTTATCATCATTGCGACCTCAGGTGCTCTGCTGTGGGGCCTGTACCAAGGCACACAGGCGGTGATGGCAGGCAGCATGACGGCGGGGCACTTGGGTCAGACGGTGGTGTACGTGATCATCCTGGCGGGCGCATTTGCTGTACTTGGCGAGGTGTATGGTGACTTGCTGCGTGCAGCGGGCGCGACCGAGCGTTTGATGGAGTTGCTGGGGAGCTATTCGCCCATTCAATCGCCGCAGCAAGCTGCGCCTGTGCCTCAGTTACAAAGCGGCAGCACCATTGACTTTGATGGCATTCAATTTCACTACCCTTCTCGGCCTGCGCAGGCCGCACTGTCAGCTTTCAATCTGAACATTCGTGCGGGTGAAACCGTGGCATTGGTCGGCTCAAGTGGTGCGGGCAAGAGTACCGTGTTTCAAATGCTGCTGCGCTTCTATGACCCCCAAAGCGGTACCGTACGGATCGATGGCCTGGACACCAAACAGTGGCAACTTCATGACCTGCGCCAGAGAATGGCGGTGGTGCCGCAAGACGCGGTGATTTTCTCGGCAAGTGCCTTGGAAAACATACGCTATGGGCGACCCGATGCCACCGATGAAGAAGTCAAAACCGCAGCCCACGCTGCTTTCGCTCATGAGTTCATCATGGCACTGCCAGAAGGCTATGACAGCTTTTTGGGTGAACGTGGGGTCCGGCTGAGTGGTGGTCAGCGTCAGCGCCTGGCCATTGCAAGAGCCATGCTAAAGAATGCACCCATCTTGCTGCTGGACGAAGCGACCAGCGCGCTGGATGCTGAAAGCGAACGCATGGTTCAAGCCGCGCTGGATTCGGCGATGCAGGGCAACAATGGCGAACGCCGCACCACGCTGATCATTGCGCACCGTTTGGCCACAGTGCAAAAGGCGGATCGGATTGTCGTGCTGGATCAAGGGCTGATCGTGGAGCAAGGTACCCACACGAGCCTGGTGGCCGCCAATGGGGTGTATGCGCGCCTAGCTGCCCTGCAATTCACTCAGTAGTTTTGCAAAAACCAAAAAACGACTGGGCGTACCGATTATTGGATCGTGCCCTTAAGCGCTGCAGGCAGGGGCAAGGGCATGACTGAAATGCCTTCGTCCAGAAGTGCTTCCGTTTCTTCTGGTGAGGCGTGCCCACGTATGGCGCGCTCTTCCGATTCCCCGTAGTGAATCTTGCGCGCCTCTCGCGCAAACTGCTTGCCAACATCTTCCGTATTTGCCATCACGTGCTGAACCATTTTCAGCCAAGCAAGCTGCATGTCTGCCGTCGGGGCTAAAGTGGCCGCCACGCTTTCGGAAGACGTGGCGGCGGCTGTAGGTAGGTTCTCAGGTGCCTTCTCGGGAGTTCTACCGGCCCCCAAGTTCAAGCGCGGGGCAGACAGCATCTTGACAACTTCTGCGCTGCCACACATAGGGCATTCAACCAGACCACGCGACAGCTGACTCTGAAAATCTTCCTCAGAGCCAAACCAGCCTTCAAATGAATGCTGCGCCGCACATTGGAGGTTCAGAACTTTCATGGGGTTGAAGCCGCGCAAGGCTGCCAGTCAAGTTTCCAGGCGCCACTGTTGACGTTTTGCAACCAAAGCGCTGCCACCAGCGTTTTGGCATCAGTCACGCTACCGTCAGCGCACCACATCATCAGTTGCTCTGCTGTGGTGGTGAACACATCCAGAAATTCACCGTCGTCCAACTGCTGGGCACCCAACGTAAGACCCTTGGCAAACCAGATATCAATGAATTCTGTGGAATAGGAGATCACCGGATGAGTCTGTCCGGCTCTGGCCCAATGGGTGGCACTGTAGCCAGTTTCTTCACGCAATTCTCGTTGGGCGCAACTCAGCACCGATTCGCCAGGATCGAGCTTACCCGCAGGAAATTCGATCATGACTTGCTGTACCGGATAGCGAAACTGCCGCTCCATCACAATGCGGCCATCGTCCAGCATTGGGACAATCATCACCGCACCTGGGTGGACGATGTATTCGCGGGTGGCCAGACAATCATTGGGCAAGCGAACCGTGTCCTGCAAGACCTTGAGAAACTTGCCATGCAGTAGCTCGTGGCGCTCCACAAGCAGTTCTGTCAAATGGGAGTCGTCACTCATGCGGTGAGTGTAATCAACGAGATAAAACTTAGCCTGTAAATTTGACTGCCCCACCGAGTTTCACCCGGCAGGCAGTTGTTTACAGTCAAGAACCCAGCGTCTTCACAATGGCGCTGGCGCACAGCGACATCAGGCCATTGGGCAGCAAGCCCAGAATCAGAACCAGGGCGCCATTGATGCACAACACGACACGCACGTCACCGGGAGCGGAAACAGTCGTCACGGTGATAGGCTGGTCAAAGTACATCACCTTGACAACGCGCAAATAGTAAAACGCGCCAACCAAGGACATCATCACGGCAAAAATGGCAAGCGTCAGGTAGGGGCCATAGCCCGTCGTGATCAAAGCCTGCAGTACAGACAGCTTGGCGTAGAAACCAACCAAAGGCGGGATACCTGCCATGGAGAAAAGGCAAATCGCCATCACTCCGGCGTACAGAGGACTGCGCTGATTCAGACCTGCCAAATCACTGATTTCTTCGCTCTCAAACCCTTCACGAGCCAACAACAAAATCACGCCAAAGCTTGCCAGCGTGGTCAGCACATAGGTGATGACATAAAACATGGCGGAACTGTAGGCATTGGCCGCAGACAAAGTATTGCCATTCACCACGCCTGGGATCAAGCCCAGAAGCACAAAGCCCATTTGAGAAATGGTCGAGAACGCCAACATGCGCTTTAAATTGGTCTGAGCGATAGCTGCGAAATTACCTACTAACAACGAACCCACCGCCAATACCACCAACATCTGCTGCCAATCAATGGCAAGCGGCAGCAAGCCCTCTACCAACAAGCGAATGGTGATGGCAAATGCGGCCAACTTAGGGGCGCCGCCAATCATGAGCGTGATTGCTGTCGGTGCGCCTTGATAGACGTCGGGCACCCACATGTGAAACGGCACCACACCCAGCTTGAAGGCAAGACCGGACACGATAAAGACCAATCCGAACACCAATACTTGATGCTTGATTTGACCCGATGCTACTGCCTGGAACACTTTGCCGATGTCTAACGAACCCGTCGCACCGTAAACCATTGAAAGGCCATAGAGCAGAAAACCCGATGCCAATGCGCCAAGAACAAAATACTTCATGGCGGCTTCGGTCGCCGTTACATTGTCACGGCGCAGTGCCACCAGGGCGTAGCTAGACAACGTGAGCAATTCAAGGCCAAGGTAAATCACCAGGAAGTTGTTGCCGGAGATCATGACGAACATGCCCAGCAACGAGAACATGCTCAGCGTAAACATTTCACCACCGCGCAACATGTTGCGGTCACCGGCATAGGGACGCCCATACACCAGCGTGATCATCATGGCAATGGTGGCAAAGCATTTGAGCCAGTTACCCATAGGATCGCTGACAACCTGGTTACCGAAGCCATAAATGGTCTGCTCGCCCGCAGCGTATAGCGCAAGCAATACAGCGACGCTACCCAAGGTGATCAAAGTCAAACCATAGGTTGCAGTGCGTCGTGGACTGGTCACCGCGAGGTCAACCATCGCAATCACGCAGGCCATGACCATCAATACGATTTCTGGGTAAATCGCGATCCAGCTGAGTTTGTCAATCATCTCGTATCCTTCGTTCTCACTGCAGCTTGGACGTTGCAACATGCTTAAGCAAATCGGCCACCGAGGCGTTCATCACATCCGTGAACTCCTTGGGGAAGATGCCCATGTACAGCACAGCAATGGCCAAGAGGCTCAGCATCAAAAATTCGCGGGCGTTGATATCCGTCAGTTCTTTGACATGATCGTTGCCAGCTGCGCCCAGGTAGACCCGCTTGTACATCCACAGCGAGTAGGCTGCACCAAAGATCAGTGCACTGGCTGCTGCAAATCCGAGCCAGAAGTTGGCCTTGACCGCACCCAGAATCACCATCCATTCACCCACAAACCCTGCAGTCGCTGGCAGACCGCAGTTTGCCATCGTGAACAACAACGCAAAGGCCGCAAACTTGGGCATGTGATTGACCACACCACCGTAGTCTGCAATCTGGCGCGAATGCATGCGGTCATACAGCACGCCAATCGACAGGAACATCGCAGCAGAGACAAAACCGTGGGCAATCATCTGAACAATGCCACCGGCCACACCAATGTCATTGAAGATAAAGAAACCCAGGGTGACAAAGCCCATGTGCGCGACGGATGAATAAGCCACCAGCTTTTTCATATCTTGCTGCACCATGGCAACTAAACCAACGTAAATCACCGCAATCAGCGAAAGCGCAATGATGAATCCGGCATGTTGATGTGCAGCATCAGGCGTGATCGGCAACGAGAACCGCAGAAAGCCGTAGGCACCCAGTTTCAACATGATGGCAGCCAGCACAGCAGAGCCACCTGTTGGGGCTTCAACGTGTACATCTGGCAGCCAGGTGTGGACCGGCCACATGGGAACCTTGACTGCAAAAGCAGAGAAGAATGCAAAGAACAGCAGCGTCTGCTCTGTGGCACCTAAGGGCAATTTATGCCAAGTCAAAATGTCGAAGCTGCCACCCGACTTGGTGTACAAGAAGATCAAGGCGATCAGCATCAACAATGAACCAAGCAAGGTGTATAGGAAGAACTTGAATGCTGCATAGATCTTGTTCGGACCACCCCAAATACCGATGATCAAATACATCGGAATCAAAGTCGCTTCAAAGAACACATAGAACAGCATGCCGTCCAGTGCGCAGAACACACCGATCATCAAACCGGACAGGATCAGGAAAGCACCCATGTACTGGTTGACGCGTTCGGTAATCGCTTCCCAGCCAGCAATAACCACAATCACATTGATGAACGCGGTGAGCAGCACAAACCACAGCGAAATTCCGTCAACGCCCAGCGAGTAATTGATGTTGAAGCGCTGAATCCAAGGCATCAACTCCACAAACTGCATCGCGGACGTGCCGAGCTTGAAGCCTTGATAAAGTGGCAGAGTCACAGCCAGACTGACGAGCGCGCCAATCAGTGCAATCCAGCGAACGGTTTTGGCTTGATCATCACGACCCAGTGCCAACAAGACGACGCCGAAAAAGATTGGCGTCCAAATGGCGAGACTTAGCATTCCCATTTTTGTTTTGCTCCTGTATCTGTCAGTTAGCTGGCCAGACGAACCAGGTCATCAGCACAAACACACCCAAAATCATCGCCATAGCGTAGTGATAGATGTAACCGGACTGCACGCGTCGAACAATGCTGGAAATCAAACCCATGAGCTTCCATGAGCCGTTGACGACAGCACCATCAATGATGGCTTGATCGCCAGCCTTCCACAGCACAATGCCCAGGCCTCGCGCAAACTTGGCCAGGATGTTTTCATTGATCCAGTCCATGTAGTACTTGTTTTCCAGCAAGGTGTAGATCGGCTGGAAAGTTGCCTTGATCTTGCCAGGCAAAGCTTTGTTGACCATGTACATGTAGTACGACAGCGCAACACCTGCTGCAGCAAGCCAGAATGGCAACGTACCGAATGCATGCAGTGCCATGGCAACGGGACCATGAAACGCGTGACCAAGCTCTTCCATTACGGGGTGAGCATGCTCGTTGACCTCAATGGCGCCCTTGAAAAATTCACCAAACAGCATAGGCTGAATGGTCATGAAGCCAATCACGACAGACGGAATCGCCAACAGGACCAACGGAACCCAGACGACCCAAGGTGACTCGTGCGGATGCGCGTCGTGGCCATGACCGTCATGGTGATCGTCATGTCCGTGATGTGCTTCCGGATTTTGGTCATAGCGTTCTTCGCCATGAAACACCAGGAAATACATGCGGAATGAATAAAAGGCAGTTACAAACACGCCCGCCAAAACTGCGAAGCTTGCAAAACCAGAGGCAGGCAAATGGCTCTCCAAGACGGCTTCAATGATGCTGTCTTTGGAATAGAAACCAGAGAAGAAAGGTGTACCAATCAACGCCAACGAACCCAATAGCGACGTGATCCAGGTAATCGGCATGTACTTACGTACACCGCCCATCCAGCGAATGTCTTGGTTGTGGTGCATGCCCATGATGACCGAGCCTGCACCAAGGAACAGCAGCGCCTTGAAGAAAGCATGAGTCATCAAGTGAAAGACTGCAACGGAGTAAGCCGAAGCGCCAAGTGCCACGGTCATGTATCCCAACTGCGAGAGCGTTGAGTAGGCCACGACGCGTTTGATGTCGTTCTGAATGATGCCCAAAAAGCCCATAAACAGTGCGGTGATAGAGCCTACAACCAGAATCACGTTCAGCGCAGTGTCTGACAATTCAAACAGCGGCGACATACGCGCCACCATGAAAATACCTGCGGTCACCATGGTTGCAGCATGGATCAGCGCCGAAATTGGCGTGGGACCTTCCATCGAATCTGGCAGCCAAACATGCAAAGGAAACTGCGCGCTCTTGCCCATGGCACCAATAAACAGGCAAATACAGATCACCGTGATCAACAGCCACTGCGTGCCTGGAAACCCAATCTTGGCAATCTCATCCGCTTTTCCAAACACTTCAACATAATTCATCGTGCCGGTATAGGCGACGATCAGGCCAATGCCCAAGATGAAGCCAAAGTCCCCCACACGATTAACCAAAAAGGCCTTCATGTTCGCAAAAATGGCCGTTGGCTTGTTGTACCAAAAACCAATCAACAAATAGGACACCAAACCTACCGCTTCCCAACCGAAGAACAACTGCAGCAAGTTGTTGCTCATGACCAGCATCAACATGGCAAATGTGAAGAGGGAGATATAGGAGAAGAAACGGTTGTAACCCGCGTCTTCTTCCATGTAGCCAATGGTGTAAAGGTGCACCATGAGGGAGACAAAAGTCACCACACACATCATCATGGCGGTCAACCCATCGATCATGAAGCCGATTTCCATCTTCAGGTCACCGACAACCATCCAGGTGTACAGCGTCTCATTAAGACGTGCACCATCGAGTACTTGCATAAGGGTCGAAGCCGATAGCAAGAAGGCGACCAGCACGCCCAAAATAGTCAGGCTATGCGAGACCTTCCGGCCAAAGCGATTGCCCCCAAATTGAGTACCAAAAACTCCGGCCAAAATGGCCCCGACCAGTGGTGCCATGGGCACCGCCAGGAGTGTGCAAGCAGATAATGTTGCGCTCATCGTTGTTCTCTTCTTAGCCTTTGAGCGTGTTAAGTTCTTCGACGTTGATACTGGACTTGTTACGGAACAGCAACACCAGAATTGCAAGGCCAATCGCTGATTCAGCAGCCGCCACCGCCAATATGAAGAACACGAAAATTTGACCGTGCATGTCCCCCAAGTAATAGGAAAACGCCACAAAGTTCATGTTCACGGCGAGCAGCATCAATTCAATGGCCATCAACAGGACAATGAGATTTTTGCGGTTCAAAAAGATACCAATGACAGACATGGCGAACAAAATGGCACCCACTGTCAAATAATGGCCCAGGGTCAGACTCATGCTTTTTTCTCCGCAGGTGCTTCAACCATCGGTACAGATACTGGCGGCGCTTGGGTAGCCTGCATCTTCACAATTTCAATCCGGTCTTTGGCTTTCACACGAACTTGCCAATCGACACTTTGGTATTTGCTGTCTTTGCGCTCACGAAGCGTCAGCGCAATCGCTGAAATGATGGCGACCAGCAAGATCATGGCAGTCACTTCGAGCGGGAACAAATATTGGGTGTAGAGCAACTTACCCAGCTCCTTGCTGTTCGAAATTTCAATGCCTGCATTCATTGCGGCTTGGTTGGCAGCCTGCACCGCTTTAGGTTCTTCGGTCAGTCGGAAACCACCCAACAAGACACTTGCCATTTCCAACGCAATCAATGCACCGATAACAGCGGCAAAAGGAAAGTGTTTCCAGAATCCGCGGCGTAGGCTATCGACATTGATATCCAGCATCATCACCACAAACAAGAACAACACCATCACCGCGCCAACGTAAACCAATATCAGTGAAATGGCCAAAAACTCCGCCTTCAGCAATATCCAAAGGCCGGATGCCTGGAAAAAGGCGAGAACCAAAAACAATACAGCGTGAACTGGATTGCGCGCAGTGATCACGCGAAACGCTGACAGCAGCAGCAGGATCGCGAACACATAAAAGAAACCAGTCTTGACGTCCATTGATTGCTTCTTGAATTGATGCTTTAGAGGAAGACTTAAGTGTTAACGGTATTTGGCGTCAGCAGCTTTTGCAGCTGCAATTTCACCTTCGTAGCGGTCACCCACAGCCAGGAGCATGTCCTTTGTGAAGTACAGATCGCCACGTTTTTCACCGTGATACTCAAAAATATGTGTTTCAACAATTGAATCGACAGGGCAACTTTCTTCGCAAAAGCCACAGAAGATGCACTTTGTTAAATCAATGTCATAGCGCGTTGTGCGACGGCTTCCGTCAGCTCGCACATCCGATTCGATGGTGATAGCCATCGCTGGGCAAACCGCCTCGCACAGTTTGCAAGCGATGCACCGCTCTTCACCGTTTTCATACCGGCGCAGTGCATGCAATCCCCGAAAACGCGGCGACAGAGGAGTTTTTTCCTCTGGGAATTGAACTGTCACCTTACGGGCGAACGTGTACCGGCCTGTCAAGGCCATTCCTTTGAACAACTCAACAAGCAAGAAGCTCTTGAGGAAGTCCTTCAAGGAGAAAGTAGAAGCAGCTGTATCAGCAATGGCAGCCATGTCTTGACCCGGTTAAATCCAGATATTCCACGGCGAGTACATCCACGCGCCGACGATGAGTAGCCACACCAAGGTGACCGGGATGAATACTTTCCAGCCTAAACGCATGATTTGGTCATACCGAAAGCGTGGGAAGGTGGCACGAATCCAAATGAACATGGAGACGACAACAAAGGTCTTCGCGGCCAGCCAAATCCACCCGGGAATCCAGTTGAACAGCACGCTGTCAATGGGAGAAATCCATCCGCCCAAGAACATCAACACGGCCAAAATGGAAACCAACCACATGGCGGCATATTCGGCCAAGAAGAAGATGGCAAACCCCATGCCGGAATATTCGACCATGTGCCCGGCCACGATTTCTGCTTCGCCTTCGACCACGTCAAAGGGATGCCGGTTGGTTTCAGCAACGCCGGAGATCAGGTAGACCATGAAAATCGGCAAAAGTGGCAACCAGTTCCAAGACAGGAAATTCAAACCCATCTGAGCGGCCATGCCTTTGCCTTGCCCTTCCACAATGTCTGTCAAATTCATGCTGCCGGAAACCATCAGCACAATCAACAAGCAAAAGCCCATGGCGATTTCGTAGCTGACCATCTGCGCCGAAGCGCGCAGAGCCCCTAAGAACGCATACTTTGAGTTGGATGCCCATCCTGCAATGATCACACCATAAACCTCTATGGATGTAATCGCCATGATCAGCAACAGGCCAGCGTTAACATTGGTCAGGGCAACATCTGGTCCAAAAGGAATAACCACCCAGGCAGCAAGTGCCGGCATGATGGCCATGACGGGGCCCAAACGAAAAAGACCAGAGCTCGCGGCCGTGGGGTTGATCAACTCCTTGGTCAGCAATTTCAGTGCGTCAGCGATGGGCTGCAACAGCCCCATGGGACCGACGCGATTCGGACCGTGCCGCACCTGCATGAAACCCAAAAGCTTTCGCTCCCACAGTGTCAAATAAGCCACGGCTCCCATCAGCGGAGCCAAGACGACGACGATCTTCAGCAAAATCCACAGGACCGGCCAAGCCATGGTGACCCACCAGCTTGCAGGCAACAGACCCGCACCTAAGTTGTACAACGCGTCAATCATGCGATCTCTCCTGCGCGAACAGCACGCGCATCGGCAGTCAATTGCAATGAGGGCGAGCGCCTGACTAAGCCATCCAATTTGTAGATGCCAGCGGTTACAGGCACGTGATCCACCACGCTGAGATCAATTGCTGCATGCGTCGAATTGCTCATTCGATCTGCGCGGACTTGAGCCCCCTGAACGCCGTCAAGCTTGGCAAGCTCTTCTTGCGACGAGTCTGCATCAAAACCTGGTAGACCAAGCATGGTTCCCAATACGCGAAGCACCTTCCAACCTGGGCGGGTATCACCCAGCGGTTTCACCACAGCGTGAAAGCTTTGAACCAATCCGTCAGCATTGACAAAAGAACCTGAGGTCTCGGTAAAAGGCGCAATAGGTAGCAACACATCGCTGAACGCCATGTTGGTCTTGAACGGACTCAACGTGACACACATTTGGGCTTTAGACAATCCAGCCACGGCAGCATTGCGCGCAGCGCTGTCGTGCTCAGGCTCGGTGTTGAACACGATCGCTGCCTTGAGTTCACCGGCCAGCATGGCTTGGACATTTTTACCTGAGCCCTTTGGTTGTGCTCCCACCAACATGGCACCGACTGTGTTAGCCGCTTCAGTCAGGTAACCAACTGAGGCTCCCGTTTCTGCGCCAATCCAGTTAGCAAGCGCCAACAAGCTTGATGCCTGTGCATGGTGTGCAGCCGCATTGCCAAGCAAAATCGCTTTGCGGTCACCGCTCAGCAAAGAAGCCGCGATTTGCTCGGCTGCGGGATCTAGGCCCGATGTCGGCGCAACGCCTGTAGGCAAATTGACGGCCTTATGCGCAGAGATCGCTCTCACCACGTCGGCTAGCGCATTTGTCCAAGAAGCAGCAGGCGTTGCAAACATGTTTGCAACAGGCATCGCCCAGTCTTGCTGAGCAGCATTGATCACGCTCAACTTAGCACCACGACGCACGGACTGACGAATTCGCTGCGCGAACAAAGGATGATCTTTGCGCAAGCTGGAGCCAATCACCAAAACGCGCTGCAGATTTGAAAGCGACGTAATGCTAGTGCCCAACCAGCGCACACCTTCTGCCTTAGCAAATTCAGCGTGACGCAAACGGTGGTCAATGTTGTCACTGCCCAAGCCACGAATCAGCTTGGTGAGCAAACTCATTTCTTCGAGCGTACTGTGAGGACTCACCAACGCACCAATGCTCTCGGCACCGTGATCTGCCTTGATCTGCTTCAGCCCATTCGCAACGTATTCCAACGCTGTCTGCCAATCAACCGTCTTCCATTGGCCATCTTGTTTCAACATGGGTGCTGTTAAACGATCGTCAGCGTTCAACGCTTCGTAGGAGAAGCGGTCACGGTCGGCAATCCAGCACTCATTGACAGCGTCGTTCTCAAACGGAACAACGCGCATGACTTTGTTGGCCTTGACTTGCACGATCAGATTTGCACCGGTCGAGTCGTGAGGGCTCACCGACTTACGGCGACCCAACTCCCAGGTACGTGCGCTATAGCGAAACGGCTTGCTGGTAAGAGCGCCCACGGGGCAAATATCAATCATGTTGCCCGACAACTCGGAATCAACAGATGCGCCCACAAAGGTTTCGATCTCGGAATGCTCACCCCGGTTGCTCATGCCCAGTTCCATCACGCCAGCCACTTCCTGACCGAAGCGGACGCAACGGGTGCACTGGATACAACGGCTCATCTCGTTCATGCTGATCAATGGACCAACATCTTTACCCGAGACAACCCGCTTTTCTTCTTCGTAACGGGAGGCACCACCACCATAGCCAACAGCCAAATCTTGCAATTGGCATTCGCCACCTTGATCACAGATTGGGCAATCCAGCGGGTGATTGATGAGCAAAAATTCCATCACCGACTGCTGCGCCTTGATGGCTTTTTCAGTCTTGGTGCGGACAATCATGCCGTTGGTCACAGGCGTTGCGCAAGCAGGCATGGGCTTGGGCATCTTCTCGATGTCAACCAAGCACATACGGCAGTTGGCCGCGATGGACAATTTCTTGTGGTAACAGAAATGTGGGATGTAAGTGCCTGCCTTCTCGGCCGCATGCATAACCATGCTGCCTTCGACAATTTCCACTTTCTGACCGTCTAACTCGATTTCAACCATGACAGACAGCTCTGGTTATTGTGGCGCAGAGACCGGACAGGTCTTGTGCTCAACGTGATATTCAAACTCGTGCCTGAAGTGCTTGAGCATGGCACGCACCGGCATGGCTGCAGCGTCTCCTAAAGCACAAATCGTGCGGCCCATGATGCTTTCGGACACATTGTTCAACAAGTCCATGTCAGTAGCCTTACCGTCGCCAGTGGCCACACGGTCCACCATGCGAGACAACCAGCCCGTGCCTTCGCGGCAGGGCGTGCACTGACCGCAGGACTCGTGCATATAGAAGTAAGAAAGGCGCTGCAGGCTTTCGACCATGCATCGGCTATCGTCCATCACGATCACAGCACCAGAACCCAGCATGGAACCCGCTTTGGCAATGCTGTCGTAATCCATCGTGCATTCCATGATGATGTTCGCGGGCAGCACAGGCGACGACGATCCACCGGGAATCACCGCTTTTAACTGACGGCCCTTGCGCACACCACCAGCTAACTCAAGCAGCTTGGCAAAAGGGGTGCCCATCGGAATTTCGTAATTGCCGGGGCGTTCCACATCACCACTGACCGAATAGATCTTGGTGCCACCATTATTGGGCTTGCCGCAGGCCAAGTAAGCCGGGCCACCATTACGAATAATCCATGGCACAGCGCCAAAGGTTTCGGTATTGTTGATGGTCGTTGGCTTGCCATACAAACCAAAGCTGGCAGGAAACGGTGGCTTGAATCGTGGTTGGCCCTTCTTGCCTTCCAAGGACTCTAGCAGCGCAGTTTCTTCGCCGCAAATATAGGCACCAAAACCATGGGCTGCATGCAACTGGAAGTTGTAACTGCTTCCCATGATGCTGTCGCCCAAATATCCTGCAGCGCGAGCCTCTTCAAGCGCTTCTTCAAAGCGGTCATAGGCTTGGAAAATTTCCCCGTGGATGTAGTTGTAACCCACGCTGATGCCCATGGCATAGGCCGCAATGGCCATGCCTTCAATCACGATATGCGGATTGAACATCAAGATGTCACGGTCTTTACATGTACCGGGTTCACCTTCATCCGAGTTGCACACCAGATACTTTTGACCAGGAAACTGGCGGGGCATGAAGCTCCACTTAAGTCCCGTCGGGAAACCCGCACCACCTCGACCGCGCAGGCCAGAATCCTTGACCGTAGAAATGACCTGATCCTGGGTCATGCCTTCGCCGCCGTCTTTGCCCAAAATTTTGCGCAGCGCTTGGTATCCGCCACGGGCCTCATAGTCCTTGAGCCGCCAATTGCTGCCGTTCAGGTCTTTGTAAATCTGAGGTTCGATGTGACGATCATGAAAACAGGTTTCCACGCCACTTGATTCAAACTGAGCCAGGATTTGTTTGGCATCCATTATTTGGCCCCTCGCAAACCGTCGATCAATTGATCCAGTTTTTCGTTACTCATGAAACTGCACATGGCACGGTCATTGACCAATAGCACTGGTGAGTCAGCGCAGGCGCCCAGGCACTCAGAAGGTTGAACGGTGAATTTGCCGTCTTTTGTCGTGCCGCCAGGCGCTACACCCAGCTTATGACAGACATAGTCCAGGGCCTTTTGACCATCGCGCAACTGGCACGGCAGATTGGTACAGACGTTGATTTTGAACTTGCCAACCGGTTTCTGGTTGTACATGTTATAGAACGTCGTGACCTCGTGGACGGCCATGGGAGCCATGCCAAGATAGCCAGCAATTTCGCGCTCGTTTTCGACGCTGACATAACCAAACTCTTGCTGAACAATACCCAAACAGGCCATCACGGCTGACTGAGCTTGCTCTCGAGGGTACTTAGCAACTTCCTTAGCAAAACGTGCCAAGGTAGGCGCTGGCAGTTTGGACTGAAATGAATCTGCGCTCATCGGTCAATTTCCCCAAACACAATGTCCATGGTTCCGATGATGGCGACCGCATCGGCAAGCATGTGACCGCGCGCCATTTCGTCCAAGGTAGAAAGGTGCACAAATCCTGGTGGTCGAATTTTCATACGGTACGGTTTGTTGGCACCGTCACTCACCAAATAAATACCAAATTCGCCCTTTGGATGCTCAACAGCAGCATAGGCCTCGCCTTCGGGCACGTGAAAACCTTCGGTGAAGAGTTTGAAGTGATGAATCAACTCTTCCATGTTGGACTTCATGCTCTCACGGGATGAAGGTGCCACTTTATGGTTGTCAGTGATCACGGGGCCAGGATTGGCGCGCAACCAGTCAACGCACTGTTTGATGATCCGGTTCGACTCGCGCATCTCCTGCATGCGAACCAGATAGCGGTCATAGCTGTCCCCCGTCTTGCCAATGGGGACGTCAAAGTCCATCTTGTCATAGACCTCGTAGGGCTGCTTCTTGCGCAAGTCCCAAGCAATGCCTGAACCACGCAGCATCGGGCCAGTCATACCAAGATTCAACGCACGTTCGGGTGACACCACACCGATGCCCACGGTACGTTGCTTCCAAATGCGATTGTCCGTTAACAGCGTTTCGTATTCATCAACCAAACCTGGGAAGCGACGGGTGAAGTCTTCAATGAAATCCAGCAAGGAACCTTGACGGTTTTCATTGAGCTTGGCCATCGCCTTGGCGTTACGAATCTTGCTGACGCGGTACTGCGGCATTTCATCAGGCAAATCGCGGTAAACACCGCCCGGACGAAAGTAAGCGGCATGCATGCGTGCACCACTGACCGCTTCGTACATGTCAAAGAGGTCTTCACGCTCACGGAACGTGTAAATCAGAATGGTGGAGCTACCGCAGTCATTGCCGTGAGAGCCCAGCCACATCAAGTGATTTAAAAGCCGTGTGATTTCGGAATACATCACACGGATGTATTGCGCACGAATGGGCACTTCAATGCCAAGCATCTTTTCGATGGCAAGGCAATAGGCGTGCTCGTTGCACATCATTGACACGTAGTCCAATCGGTCCATATAGGGGAGCGATTGGATATAAGTCTTGGTTTCAGCGAGCTTTTCTGTCGCGCGGTGCAACAACCCAATATGGGGGTCAGCACGCTGCACCACTTCGCCGTCCAACTCCAACACAAGGCGCAAAACGCCGTGCGCCGCAGGATGCTGCGGTCCGAAGTTCAGGGTGTAGTTCTTGATTTCTGCCATGATTAATCACACAAAGGCCTAGCGCCTCAGTGCTTAAGTCCCCCGTAATTGTCTTCACGGACGATGCGAGGGGTGTTTTCGCGCAACTCGATGCTCACGGGCTCATACACCACACGACGAAGCTCAGGGTCATAACGCATTTCGACATGCCCCGTCATCGGGAAATCTTTGCGGAACGGATGACCAATGAAACCGTAATCTGTCAGGATGCGACGCAGATCAGAGTGACCTTCGAATACGATGCCAAACAAATCAAAGGCTTCACGCTCAAACCAGTTGGCTGAGGCCCAAATGTTACTCACAGAATCAACCACAGGCAGGCCATCATCTGGGCACAACACCTTGACGCGAACACGCTGATTCAAGCTGACAGAGAGCAGATGAGATACCACGCCAAATCGGGGACCGTCAGTTCCAACGTCCCGGTAAGTCGAGTAATCAAGACCGCACAGGTCAATCAACTGTTCAAACTTGCAACCAGGCGCATCAAAAAGGATGTGCATGGTAGCCAGATAGTCAACAGCACGAACGTTTAACGTCACCTCACCCATAGCAATGGTGATGGACTGTGCTTTGTAGCCAAGCGCTGACTGCAAAACCTCTTTGAGGTCTTCAGGTCGAATTGCAATATCTGCCATGTGCTTTACCTCAGACCCGCGCAATGGTGTGTGTGCGGCGAATCTTCTGCTGAAGCTGAATGATGCCGTAAATCAAGGCTTCCGCCGTCGGGGGGCAACCAGGAACATAAACGTCCACAGGCACCACGCGGTCACAACCACGCACCACCGAATAGCTGTAGTGATAGTACCCGCCGCCATTGGCACAAGAACCCATGGAGAGCACCCAACGAGGCTCACTCATCTGGTCATAAACCTTGCGAAGCGCTGGAGCCATCTTGTTGCACAGTGTGCCAGCCACAATCATCAAGTCTGACTGCCGTGGACTGGCACGAAAAACCTCAGCACCAAACCGGGCCAAATCGTACCGCGCCGTGGCGGAATGCATCATCTCGACCGCACAGCACGCCAGACCAAACGTCATAGGCCAGACAGACCCGGTTTTGGCCCAATTGACCACCGAGTCGTACGTCGTGGTGACGAAACCTTCTTTGAGTACACCTTCAATCATGGGCCTGTTTTCCTGAAGTTTTTCCTGAAAGCGTTCCGAACGTCATTCCCAATCGAGGGCGCCTTTTTTCCACATGTAGACAAAGCCAAGGGCCAGTACAACAACGAACTCCAAACCAAAAAGGAATCCCGTCATACCGACATCTCTCAAGGCAGCAGCCCAGGGAAAGAGCAAGGCTGTTTCCAGATCGAACAAGATAAAGAGAATGGCCACCAAGTAGTAGCGCACATCGAACTTCATGCGCGCGTCTTCAAAGGCTTCAAAGCCGCATTCGTAAGGGGAATTTTTGGCCGCATCCGGCCGATTGGGACCAAGAAGGTAGCCCAGGGCTTGCGGCAGGATACCAACCGCAATGCCTACCAAGATGAACAATAAGACGGGAAGGTATTGATCGATGTTCATCTTGTTTATCTTTGTGCTTCAGTTAGTCAATCTAGCACTCAAGGTGCGATGGTTGCCCACACGCACTTTGCTTTTCATTTTGGTGCCGACGGCGAGACTCGAACTCGCACAGCTTTCGCCACTACCACCTCAAGATAGCGTGTCTACCAATTCCACCACGACGGCCGTTTTTTGTCTGAAATGCATGAGGTCTTTGCAGTTTATTGCAATCTCAGACAGCTTAAGAGTTTACCCTGAAATACCCCTCATTTTGGATACGGGGGCACTTGTTTTCTGGATAAGTGCTGCTACTTATTTACCCGGAATTTGAGCTGCACCAGACGCAGGGGCCGCAGGCACTTCAACAGCTGGGGCCACAGGCGCGCCAATGGCGGCATTTTCCAGAACACTGCCACTGCTGACCGTACGAGCCGAGCCAAAGTAGGCCAGCGCCAAAGTGGTGGCAAAGAAGACCGCCGCTAGTACGGCTGTGGCACGTGACAGAAAGTTTGCACTTCCGCTGGCACCAAACAAACTGCCAGAACCACCGCTGCCAAAGGCTGCGCCCATATCAGCACCTTTGCCATGTTGCACCAGGATCAGGCCAACCATCACCACAGCGGACGCCATCTGCAAAAAAAGCAAAGCTGTTAACACGATTCCCATTAAATACTCCTAAATTTATAGCTAACTTTGAGACTGCTTATGCCGCAGCCGCAATAATGGTTAAAAAATCCGGCGCTTTAAGCGCCGCGCCGCCAATCAGGCCGCCATCAATATCGGCTTGAGCCAAAAGATCTTTGGCATTAGCAGCATTCATGCTGCCACCGTACAAAATCTTGATGCGATCGGCCTTGTCGCTGGCAGCCTTCAACTGGGCACGCAGAACGGCGTGAACCGCTTGCGCTTGCTCTGGCGACGCCGTTTTGCCAGTGCCAATGGCCCAAACAGGCTCATAAGCCACCACGATTTCACTGATGCAGTGCCCATTGGCATGGATGACAGCGGCCATTTGGCGCTTAACCACTGCCTCGGTCTGACCAGCTTCACGCTCAGCCAGGGTTTCACCAATGCAAACGATGGGTGTGATGCCATTGGCCAAAGCCGCTTTAGCCTTGTTGGCCACCACGTCATCGGTTTCACCATGGTATTGGCGACGCTCCGAATGCCCAACCAAGGCATAGCGGACACCAAACTCTTTGAGCATGGAGCCTGACATTTCGCCTGTAAAGGCGCCGCTTGCTTGGGCGGATACATCTTGACTGCCCAGCTCAATCACCGTCCCAGCGGACAGCGCTTGCACTTGTGACAGATACGGTGCTGGCACGCAAACCGCTACGTCGCAAGTCATGACCGCGGGCAGGCCCGCGACAATGCCTTTCAATAAGGATTCATTGGCAGCCAAACTGCCATTCATCTTCCAGTTCCCTGCGATCAACTTTTTCATGCATGACTCCATGTCAACACAATCTTGCCAATATGCTGGTTTGACTCCATCAAAGCGTGGGCTTTGACGGCACCACCCTGCTCTGCCGCAAAAACACTGTGAATCACGGGCTTGATGGCGCCTGACGCCACCTTGGGCCAGACCTTGTCACGCAAGGCCTGGGCAATGGCTGCCTTGAATGCCACAGGACGTGGCCGTAGCGTAGAGCCCGTCACCGTCAAGCGGCGGCGCAAGATCAAACCCGCGTTCACTTCACATTTGATGCCGCCTTGCACAGCGATCACGACCAGTCGGCCATCTTCCGCCAGACTTTCGACTTCGCGCGCCAGATAGCTGCCCGCCACCATGTCCAAAATCACGTTGACGCCAGCACCATCGGTCAGGCGCTTGGCCTCGGCGACGAAATCTTGCGTTTTGTAATTGATCGCGTGGTCGGCACCCAGCTTCAAGCACGCTGCGCACTTGTCATCGCTGCCAGCGGTCACGATCACCGTTGCACCAAACGCTTTGGCAATTTGGATCGCCGTCACGCCAATGCCGCTGGAGCCACCCTGGATCAACAAGGTTTCACCGCTTTGCAAACGCGCACGGTCAAACACATTGCTCCAGACCGTGAAGAAGGTCTCTGGCAGCGACGCCGCTTCCACATCCGACAAGCCAGCCGGAACCGGCAAGCATTGACCGACAGGTGCCACACACCACTGCGCATAGCCGCCACCTGCCACCAATGCGCAAACACGGTCGCCAACGGCCAAACCGGCAGCGCTCAGCGCAGCGGCATCGCCAGATTCAATCACGCCCGCCACTTCCAGGCCTGGAATGTCCGAGGCCCCCGGTGGAACAGGGTAATTGCCAGTTCGCTGCAAGACGTCCGGGCGGTTCACACCGCTGGCTGTCACACGAATCAACAATTCACCCGCGCCCGATACGGGCTTGGGTCTGTCGCACAAGCGCAGCACATCCGGCGCGCCGGGGCTGCTGATCTCAATGGCTTGCATGGTGCTCATGGCGTTGTGGCGTCGTTTGCGACTCAGGCCTGTTGAGGCGCTTGGTCGTTGCGGTCGATCAGCGCCTTCATGGACAGCTTGACACGGCCCTTTTCGTCCGTTTCCAAGACCTTAACCTTGACGATCTGGCCTTCGCTCAAAAAGTCTGTGACCTTCTCGACGCGCTGGTGCGCGATCTGGCTGATGTGAAGCAGACCATCCTTGCCGGGCAGCAAGTTGATCAAAGCACCGAAGTCCAAAATCTTGACCACGGGGCCTTCGTAGACCTTGCCGATTTCCACTTCAGCCGTGATCTGCTCGATGCGGCGCTTGGCTTCATCAGCCTTGGCACCATCGGTGGCCGCGATGGTGATCGTGCCGCTTTCGTCAATGTTGATCTGGCAACCGGTTTCTTCGGTCAACGCACGGATCACCGAGCCGCCCTTGCCGATCACGTCACGGATCTTCTCGGGGTTGATCTTCATCGTGTAGAGCTTAGGCGCAAAGTTGGACACATCGGTCTTGGCTTCGCCCATAGCTTCTTGCATCTTGCCCAGGATGTGCATGCGGGCTTCTTTGGCTTGTGCCAATGCGACTTGCATGATCTCTTTGGTGATGCCCTGGATCTTGATGTCCATCTGCAGCGCAGTGATACCGTTGGTGGTACCAGCTACCTTGAAGTCCATGTCACCCAAATGATCTTCGTCACCCAAGATGTCGGTCAACACGGCAAAGCGGTTGGCTTCTTTGATCAGGCCCATGGCGATACCCGCCACGTGAGCCTTCATGGGCACGCCAGCGTCCATCAGCGACAGGCAGCCGCCGCAGACCGATGCCATGGAGGAGGAACCGTTGGATTCGGTGATCTCAGACACCACACGCATGGTGTAGGGGAATTCTTCCTTGGTAGGCAAGCAAGCCACCAGTGCACGCTTGGCCAAACGACCGTGACCGATTTCGCGGCGCTTGGTCGAACCCATGCGACCCACTTCGCCAGTGGCGAACGGAGGCATGTTGTAGTGGAACAAGAAGTTGTCTTCGTATTCGCCAGACAGTGCGTCAATGCGCTGTGCATCGCGGCCAGTGCCCAAGGTGGTCACAACCAAAGCCTGGGTTTCACCGCGGGTGAACAGGGCAGAGCCGTGCGTGCGTGGCAGAACGCTGTTGCGGATTTCGATCGGACGCACAGTGCGTGTATCGCGACCGTCAATACGGGGCTCGCCTGCCAGAATCTGGCCGCGCACGATCTTGGCTTCGATGTCGAACAGCATGCCTTCGACTTTGACGGCGTCGAATTCAACACCGTCTGCCTTCAAGGCAACCATCACGGCAGCGTAGGCTTCGCGGCAAGCTTGGGTACGGATTTGCTTGTTGCGTTGCTGGTAAGCAGCACGCAACTTTTCTTCGGCGTGAGCGCCAACCTTGGCGATCAGGGCTTCGTCCTTGGCAGGAGCGGCCCAGTTCCAGGCGGGTTTGCCAGCGTCGCGCACCAGTTCATGGATGGCGTTGATGGCAACAGCGCTTTGCTCGTGGCCATAGACCACAGCGCCGAGCATGATTTCTTCAGACAGTTGCTGGGCTTCCGATTCGACCATCAGCACAGCCGCTTCGGTACCGGCAACCACCAGATCCATGATGCTGTCTTTGCGCTGGGTTTGACCAGGGTTCAGCACATATTGGCCGTTGATGTAACCCACACGGGCAGCGCCCACTGGGCCATTGAACGGAATGCCGCTGATGCTCAGCGCCGCGCTGGAGGCGATCAAAGCTGCGATGTCGGCGTCCACTTCAGGGTTCAAAGAAACCGTGTGGATGACCACATGCACTTCGTTGAAGAAACCTTCGGGGAACAGCGGACGAATCGGGCGGTCGATCAGGCGGCTGGTCAGGGTTTCAAATTCGCTGGGCTTGGCTTCGCGCTTGAAGAAGCTGCCGGGGATCTTGCCTGCGGCGTAGGTCTTTTCGATGTAGTCAACGGTCAGGGGAAAGAAATCCTGGCCGGGCTTGGCGCCTTTGGAAGCCACAACAGTAGCTAGCACCACGGTGCCTTCGATGTCAACGATGACAGCGCCGGTGGCTTGGCGAGCGATTTCGCCGGTTTCCATGACGACCTTATGCTGGCCCCATTGGAATGTCTTGGTAACTTTATTGAACATGGTCATAGGAGTTCTCCTGTTGGTTTGATGTAAACCCGTCAGTCCGACTCAGAACAGAATGCCATTCCAGAAAAAGGCCGCGTTCAACGAGCGCCTGCTTATGGAATGACACAGCTTCGATCTGCAATTCGGCTAAAGGGGATTGAGGGATTGAAGTGAAAAAGCAAAAATCCAGCGAAAAAACGCCTGAGCTAGCGGGCTAACTCAGGCGTTTCGTCATCTGGCGTGATTACTTACGCAGACCCAGCTTGGCGATCAGCGCAGCGTAACGGTCAAAGTCTTTGGACTTCAAATAGTCCAGCAGCTTACGACGACGGCTCACCATGCGCAGCAGGCCGCGACGACCGTGGTGGTCTTTGGCATGTGTCTTGAAGTGAGGCGTCAGTTCGTTGATGCGAGCAGTCAGCAACGCAACTTGAACTTCTGGGCTACCGGTATCGCCGGCGGAACGGGCATTGGCCTTAACGACCTCGGCCTTGATGGAGGATGCAATCATGGTGTTTCCTAGAAAAGTGACTTGCGGTAGGCGCTGGAACTGCCCCTACCGTGCTACCTTGCGAGATGCAAAGCCTTGGAATTATAGCCCGAGCCTTGACAGATGTCACTTTCGCCCCAAAAGGCCGACAATCTCCCCATGCAAGCCCTACTCCCCCGCCAATGGATCATCCTGATACTGCTGACCTTGATCTGGGGCATCAACTGGCCGATCATGAAGCTGGGCGTGACCGGTTACGCGCCGCTCACCTTCCGCGCCTTGTCCATCACCCTGGGCGTGCCCGTGCTGGGCTTGGCACTCTGGCGCATGAAAGTCCCCTTTCGGGTCGAACGCAAAGATTGGAACGCGCTCTTCTGGCTGGCATTTGCCAACATGTTCGTCTGGCACGCCCTGATCATCGTGGCCGTCAGCAAACTCTCCAGCGGCCGTGCGGCCATTTTGGGCTACACCATGCCCATCTTCTCCGCCATCTTGGGTGCAACGATATTTGGCGACCGCCTGCGCCCCCGCGCCTGGGGCGGCGTAGCCACAGCCGCACTGGGCGTAGCCTTGTTGCTCTGGCATGAACTGACCCAGCTGGCTGGCAACCCCACCGCCGTGATGATGGCCCTGACCGCCGCCGCAGTCTGGGCACTGGGCACCCAGAACCTGCGCCGCACGCCCTTAACCATCCCCACCCTCACCATCTCATTCTGGATGACTGCCATGACAGCCGTGGTGATGATTGCCCTGTCGTTTCTGCTAGAGCGCGACCGCTGGGCCATGCCCTCCAGCACCAGCTGGGGAGCCATCCTATTCAACGCCATCATGATCTTCGGCTTCGCCCACGCCGCCTGGTTCTACCTGGCCCGCACCCTGCCCCCGGTCGCGTCAACCCTCAGCGTCATGTTCATCCCCATCCTGGGCGTGTTCTCTGGCGCGTGGTGGTTAGGCGAAGTGCTGCACTGGCAGGATTGGACAGCGGTGGTGTTGATGGTTGTGGCGATTGCGTCGGTGCTGTGGCCGAGCAGAAAATCAGCTTAATCCCAAGAGCTAAAACGACCGGACTCCCTGCGAAACTGAGCCTCGGTCATGCCTACGCTTGGCCCTGGCTCGCCAAGGCGCCACTTGAGTTCAACGGCGGTTCTGAAGCGAATCTGTGCGTCGTTTTCCTTGCGGGCCCTCAGTTCGCGCAAATAGGCGTTGAAGTGCAATTCGATGCACCTGACAAAGCCTCTTGGGTTAATGATGGCGGATTCGAGCCTGCCATCTGTTATGAATTGACCGTTCTTCTTGGGCCAAGTGATCAGCATTGCCTCCTTCCGCATGGTGCTGAAATAGATGCCACTTCGAAACATTCCATCGTGTGCAAAACCACAGCGAAGCATGTCATAGAGAGCATCGGCAATGGCGTCCTGCATGAACTCCGGTCCGCTGACCGTAGCGAATATCCTTTTATACCCCCGTCGAAAGAATTCCTTTGACTTGTTCTTACTGTCTTTTCCAGACGAATAGATCTCGATACCCTCGATGTAGTTGGTAGCCAAGGCGACTGCAGCAACTTCCCCGTGCCGCGCTGAAAGCAAGTACTTTGCAGGCTCTATCAGCCAGTAACGCATGCGGTCCTCAAACACGTCAACTACGTCCTTAAACAGGGGCGGATCAAGCTTCTCAGACGGAAAGTTTGGGCTAACTAGATGCTTCACGTGGGACCCTTACAAAAGCTGCGCGGAAATGGGGTTAGGTTTTGCAATGAGGCGGTCAAATCTATTCGCGATCTTTATCGCGCATGACGGTGGTATCAATACTGCGCAAAAATCCGCGCAAGCGCGTGGCCTCTTCAATCGACGCCTGTTCGATCGAGTTACCCTCGGCAATCCCTGGCTTCTTGCGCCCGTCAATAGAGCCAAGCCCCTGCAATTCAGCGCTGATGTCGTGAATCGCTTCGAGCAAAGCAGTTTTTGAGGTAGCTTTAGTTTTCATAGCAAATATCCTGAAGCGCTGTATCCACAACAGCTTGATCAACACCTGGTGATGTTCAGAGTTGGCGTATCCACACCAATTTCGCTCCAGTTCCCTCACACCCAAGCGACCCCACAGCGACCACCAGATCAGGCGAATGGGGTGCTTTGCCCAGGTAGGTAAAAGGGGGAGGCCGCGAGGCCGGAGGACACGGACTGGGCAGAGTACCCCGTTCGCCTGATCTCCCACAAAATCAAACCACGCAAAGAACCAGAATAACTACATTTTCAATAGCAACAAACACATACCAGATATACCGCAACAGGCATTTTTAGAGCAACAAACGCTCACTGCGACTCAAGCCACCCCCGCAGCCGCTCCACCCCCTGCCCCAACCGCGCCAAATCCTTAGACGCAAAGCACCAGCGCAACCACCCCTGAGCCTCCGGCGCAAACGCATTCCCGGGTGCCAAACCCAGCCCGGCCTCAGCCACCAGCCGCTTGGCCGTGACCAGCGAATCCGCATGCCCTTCCAGCTGAAAAAACGCATACATCCCCCCCAGCGGCGTGGCCACACGCACACCCGGCACCGCTTGCAGTAGTGGCAACAGCGTGTCCCGACAAGCCTTCATGTGCGCGACGACCTTGGGCGTCACCTCGGCTGTACGCCGCATCGCGGCAACGCCTGCACGTTGAGTGAACACACTCAGACAAGAAGTGTTGAACTCAATCAGCTTGCCCATGTGCGGCGTCATCGCAGGTGGCATCACCAGCCAGCCCAGACGCCAGCCCGTCATCAAAAAACTCTTGGAGAAACTGTGCACCACCACCAGGCGGTCGTCTGGCTCGCTCACATCCAAAAATGACGGCGCGCACTTGGCGCCTTCCACGTAGTACAGCCGCTCATACACCTCGTCCGCCAAGATCCAAGTGCCCGTCTTGCGGCAATGCGCCAGGATGGTTTGCTGCTCGGCGCGGGTCAATGTCCAGCCCGTGGGGTTGTTGGGTGCGTTCAGCACCAGCAACTTGGTGCTTGGCGTGATGGCCGCCAAGAGCGCAGGCAGATCCAGCATCCATTGGCCGTCCACAGGCTTCAAGGGCACGCAGGTTAGCTTGGCCCCCATGATCACCGGCTGCGCCGTCAGATTCGGCCAGACTGGCGTGACCGCCACCACCTCGTCGCCCGCATTCACCAGGGCTTGCACCGCCAACATCAGCGCGTTGACGCCGCCGGATGTGACGGCAATGCGGTCGGCCGCCACGTTCCCATGCAGGCCCGACATATAGGCAGCGATCTCGGCGCGCAGCTCCGGCAGGCCCAAGTTATGGGAATAAAAGGTTTCGCCAGCATTCAGCGAGTCGATAGCGGCTTGGCGGATGAAGTCTGGCGTAACCTCGTCACTCTCGCCAAACCAGAACGCCAGCACGTCGCTGCGCCCCATGCCAGCATTGGCAACTTCACGGATTTTGGATTCTTGTAAATCGACGATGGTTTGGCGCATGGTGTAGCTCTGAAACAGTGGAAAAGTGCCTGTTCTCGGTGCAGGCTGATCTCTATCATAGGCTGACACCATTGGAGGACGACAACATGATCCGACCCAACATTGCGCGCAAAGTCAGCGTTGCATTTCTCAGCGCAGCCATGCTGTTTGCGCTAGCCACTCCGGACGAAAGCCACGCAGCCAAGAAACGCAAACCCAAAGATCCCGGGCAGACCGTTGGCAAGACCACGTTTGATCGGGGTTCAGCCGAAAGCGACACGCAGCGGGACAAACGTCTCAAGCGCGAATGCAAAGGTCGCCCCAACTCGGGTGCCTGCATGGGTTACACAGGCTGAAAGCAAGGCAAAAAGCGGGGGCAAAACCCTCAGCTTGGTCGACTCATCTTGCACGTCGTCGGCAACTCAGCTTGGCTCGAGGTCAGCGTTTTGATCACCCGAAAACCAAAGCCCGAACCCTCCACATCAAACGGCACACCAGCACTGCCCTGACGGTCCATCACGCCGACCACCAAAGATTGCTGCAATTGATGGTCAGCCGCCCGCATGGCCGCCGTTTGGCCAAATAAAGTGGCCTTTCCGCTTTCCAGATAAGCCGCTGCAGCTACCATATCAATAGCACTCTCACTTTTAGATTCTGCCCCTGCCTTGTCCAGTGCTTGCGCTAACAACTCCACCATCAACTGCATGCGCATGTGCACGTAGTCGTCTGTGGGTTTGGGAAAGCGTTGGCGAAAGGCCTGGTAGAAGGCTTGCGACTCTTTCCCCGGCAAATTGGGCAACCAGTCGGCCACCGCAATCACTTTGCCAATACCTGCCTCGCCAATGGCCGCAGGCGCACCCAGTGCGTTGCCGTAAAAGGTGTAGAACTTGCCCTCGTAGCCGACATCTTTGGCGGCCTTGACCAGCAGCGTCAAATCATTGCCCCAGTTGCCGGTGATCACCGCCTGCGCACCGCTGGTTTTGATCTTGGCCATGTAGGGTAGAAAATCTTTGACACGCCCAATCGGGTGCAGCTCTTCACCCACCACTTTTATGTCTGGCCGCTGTGCGCCCAGTTGGCGTTTGGCCTCGCGCAAGACCGCCTGCCCAAAGCTGTAATCTTGTCCTATCAGGTAGGCACGCTTTAGGCTTGCGTCGTTCTTCAACACCGTCATCAAGGCGGCCATGCGCATGTCGGCATGGGCGTCAAAACGAAAGTGCCAGAAGCTGCATTTTTCGTTGGTCAGGCTGGGCTCGACGGCTGAATAGTTCATGAACAGCACACGCCGCGCCGGATCGCGCTCGTTGTGCTTTGCAATGGCATCAATCAAGACTGCGGCCGTAGCCGATGAGTTGCCTTGCAGGATGATTTGCGCCCCGTCGTCAATGGCTGCGCGCATTGTGGACAAGGCTTCTTCGTTCTGGCCTTTGCTGTCGTAACGGTCCAGTTGCAGCAGCCGCGCACCGTGTGCAGTGCGGATACCGCCGCGCAGATTCACACGCTCCACAGCCCACATTAGGTTTCGGTAGACGGCCTCGCCCGTGTTGGCAAAGGGACCGCTTAACGACTCCACCAAGGCCAGTTTGATAGGGGCATTTGCAGCGTATGCAAGACTGCTTGCGCATGAAAAAGCGGCGACAGATAGCGCCACGCCAGCCGATTTCAAGAGCTGACGACGTCTAATTATTCTTGGCATAAATCCCTTGAATTACCGCTGGATGAGCGCAGTTACAGGCCATGCGGCGATCACTGTGAAAGCCGCGCAGTGTATAGGAACCACATCATGTTTTTCGCTTCAACCGCCGCCCCTGCTTTCCGCCGCGCTGCCTGCCACCCTGGTGTCAATGGCGTGGACCGCAACTTTGAACGCTTCTTCCGCGACGTGGCATTTGCCCCCGTCGCCACCCCTGGCGTGAAGGCCTGCCAGTTTGAGCAGGACGAGACCACTTTCACCTTGACACTGGATGTGCCTGGCTTGGCCAAAGAACACTTAAGCATCGGCATTGAGGGTGCAGTGGTGCGGATTGAAAGCCTGGCAGACGCACCGCGCAGCTTGAAGGCGGCTTATGAGTTGCCACAAGAGATCGACGCAAGCACAAGCACCGCCAAGTTGGAACTGGGTGTGCTGACGCTCAAGCTGGTGAAGAAGGTGCCCGTGAGCAATGTGGCATCGCTCAACATCAACTGATGTATATGAGCTGATCGCTTCAAGCTTTCAATAGCGCGAGGGGTGTGACCTAAACTTAGGGTCACACCCCTTTACTGTTTTTACGATGCGCAACCTCAGCCCCGCCGACATTGACGCCATTGAGCACGCCACATTGGCCGCAGTGGCCCCGGAATCGATCACCGAGATCGACGGTTGGCTGGTCCCTGTGGACGCCGGCACCATTGGCCGCGCACAAAGCGCTGTTCCGCTTAAAGGCGCCAAGGCACTGGCAGACACGATTCAGAAAATTGAAACGCACTACCAGGCGGCTGGCCTGCCCCCGAAATTTCGCATCTCTGACCATCCCCTTTTTGCGCCGATTGCACAAGCCGTGCAGGCCAGGGGCTACCGGGCCACACGCCCGACATTTGTACAAGTGGCCGATCTTCAAGACATGCAGCATGCAAGCGCAGATGCGGTCTCGGTCGACGATCAGCCCGACGAGGCTTGGCGCACGCTGTTTTTAGGCCCCGGCTTTGACCCAGTGGACGGTGCCAGCCGGGTGAAGAGCCTGAGCAAATCGAGCAGCAATGTTTACGCCAGTCTTCGCGAGAACGGGCAAACCGTGTCGGGCGGCGCAGGGTCGTTCAGCCATGGCTGGGCCAGTGTGCACGGCATGCGCACGGATGCCGCTCAGCGTGGACGAGGATTGGCCGGGCAAGTGCTGAGCGCACTGGCGGGCGCAGCACTTGAGCGCGGATGTGAGCGCTGCTTTTTGCAGGTGGAAGCCAACAACTTGGCCGCACAGTCGCTGTACCAACGCATGGGCTTTCAAACGGTTTGGGCCTATGCGTATTGGTCCAAAGCCTGATCAATTCTTGCGACTGGTCCACAAGCGCAGCGGCACGCCACCGGGAATCTGGCGGCACATGGCGGTGGCGGTGGACTGCGTCAACTCAAAGCGTTGACCGGTCCAGGCCCAGGCCGTGGTTTCCCAGCAGTCACCTATGCCACGGCCCTTAGTGGCAGACATCGCCGTACCGTCAGCCAGCAGTTCCAGCCCAGTAGGCGATGCCATGTCTTTGCCGTCCACCGCGGGAAACTTGACGGGCTCGGGGTTATAGGGCGATGCGGAATTGGCCACCCAAGCCGCGCGGCCTGATTGGTACGCCGCTTGCCAGCACAGGCGAGTGACCATGACGCGGGTTTCGGACAGGCGCACGATGCCGGGCGCGGCGTCTTTGTCTGACGGCACATCATCCCAGCAGTCACGCTTTTTGACAGCGGCCAGAATGGGGGCGATCAGGGCGGCGTCGGACTTGCGTGCAGCCATGCAGGGCACGGGGCGAATCTCAGGCGCTGGCAGGGGTGGCAGCACGGCAGATTCGGGCTTGTCGCCTTTTCGCAGCAGGGCACCCGGCGTGCCCACGCGGCCCTGGACATCGTCCATTTTCAGCAAGGCTGCATTCAAGCCTGACAGCGACACATAGCGCTCGTCTTTGCCACGCCTGAACCCGAGGTTTTGCAACTTGGGCAACACAGTCATCAGCGTTTGCGCAATGGCGGCGGGCCAGGCTTGCTCTGCACTAACGGCGGGCAGCTGGGTCGTATCGGTCAGCACCTGCCACTTAGCGTTGCTGGCACGTTTTGAATTGTCGGCGGTAGGCGCAATCAGCTTGACTTCGACGGGAGCCTGTGGCCCGGCTTCGCGCGTCAGCAGCAGCGCAACGGGCTCAAATTCGACGCCTTCCAGGCCGCCTTCTTCTCTCAAATACCCTGCAACTTGGCAGCGCCGCGTGTTGTCGCAAGCCACTTCCCAGTCTTTGAACTGAAACAACTGACCCGCTGCTTTGACGGGTGTGCCTGCCGCTAGAGCGTTGCCGCCAACACCTCCAGCACTGATGGCGACGGCGAGGCCCAAGTTTCTGACGAAACCAACGCGGCAGATGACGTGCCAGCCCAAAGGTACGGTGGTTTTAAGCATTCAAACTCCAGCGTGGTTTGACATCAAATGCGTAATCGGTATTGGGCTGCTCAATGCCAGCCTGCAGCCGCAACGCTGCCGCCATGGCAATCATCGCGCCGTTGTCGGTGCACAAGTGGAGCTCGGGGTAATGCACCCGCACGCCCGCCTTTTTGCAAGCGGCGTTGAGCTGCTCGCGCAGCAAGCGGTTGGCCCCCACACCGCCAGCCACCACCAGGCGGCGCATGCCCGTTTGCTTGAGCGCGATGAGTGATTTCTTGAGCAGCACATCCACAATGGCGGCTTCGGTGGATGCTGCCAAGTCGGCCTTGCGGTCCTCTAGCGCATCGCCAAGTTTCTTGGCCTGTGTCAGCACCGCAGTCTTGAGGCCTGCAAACGAAAAGTCCAGGTTGCCACTGTGCAGCAATGGCCGGGGCAGCTTAAAAGCTTCGCGGTTGCCCCCTTCTGCCATGCGCGACAGTGCCGGGCCACCGGGATAGCCCAGCCCCATGAGCTTGGCGGATTTATCAAAGGCTTCGCCTGCGGCGTCGTCAATGGTTTCGCCCAGGATTTGGTATTGACCTACAGCGTCGACCTGCATCAACTGGGTGTGGCCGCCCGACACCAGCAGCGCCACAAAGGGAAATTCGGGTGGGTCAGCACTTAAAAAAGGCGACAGCAAATGCCCTTCCAGGTGATGTACACCCAGCACCGGCTTGCCCAAACCCAAGCCCAGCGAGCAAGCAACGCCAGCCCCCACCAGCAAAGCACCTGCCAGACCTGGTCCACGGGTGTAGGCGACCACATCCACATCGCTCAGTGCCACGCCGGATTCATCCAGCACGGTTTGTGTGAGTGGCAACACACGTTGAATATGGTCACGGCTGGCCAGCTCCGGCACCACGCCGCCATAGGCTTGGTGCATTTCAATCTGGCTGTGCAGCGCGTGTGACAACAGCGTGGGGACGCTCGCCCCTTCGACGCGGACCAAGGCCACGCCGGTTTCGTCGCAGGACGATTCGATTCCTAGTATCAGCATGGCAGCAAGTGTAGGCCTTGCAGCGACCTCGCGGCACGTCGCTACAATACGCACGCCCCTGGCAACGGGGGCTCCGCTAGGGGTGTTGCGTGCTGTGCTGTAAGGCTTACCGCGACTGAGAAAGTCCCTTTGAACCTGATTGAGGTAATCCTCGCGCAGGAAAGCGTGTCCACACAGGGCCAGGCGCCGCCTTCTCAGGTGCCGAATCGGCCTTAGGGACAAGCCTTTCTGTCATCACCTGGAAAGAGGTCATGGCAAATTTGAAATCAAAATACCGCTTACGGCATATTGCACGGGCTGTTTCAGCTACTACTTTTATAGCAACAACGGCTTCAGCGCAAACGGTGACGCCAACATCTGGCGTTAACCTGCCCGCTGTCACCATCACATCGGGACCCGGCGCCAGACCCGCCGACATTGCAGGCTTTGGTGACTACCCACTCAAAGACCTGCCCATGTCGGTGCTGGCAATTGACAGCGCACAAATCGAGGCTGCAGGTTCACGCCGCTTGGCCGACTTGAACCGCTTTGATGCGTCGGTCACCGATTCCTACAACTCGCCCGGCTATTGGGACTATTTGTCGATTCGTGGCTTCACCATCGACAACCGCTACAACTACCGCCGCGAAGGTCTGCCCATCAGCGCCGAGACATCCATTCCGCTGGAGAACAAAGAGCGGGTTGAAATTCTCAAAGGCACCAGTGGCATCCAAGCGGGCACCAGTGCGCCGGGTGGCATGGTCAATTACGTGGTCAAACGCCCGACCGATAAGGACGTGCGCAGCGCACGGTTTGAGGTCACCAGCAGGTCGAGCGTCTTGGCAGCCGTCGATTTGGGCGGCCGCTTTGGCAATGACGCAATGTTTGGTTACCGCCTGAACGTGGCGCACGAAGACATGCGCCCCATCACCAATAACTTGCAGGGCAAGCGCGATCTGGTGGCATTGGCCACTGACTGGCGCGTCAATGCTGACTCACTCCTTCAAGCCGAAGTGGAATGGAGCCACAAATCGCAGCCCAGCCAATTGGGTTACAGCCTGCTGGGCAACACCCTGCCCGCCCCGGTGAATCCTGCGACAAACCTGAACAACCAGCCTTGGTCTCAGCCATCGGTCTTTGACGCCTTGACCGGCAGCGTGCGTTGGCTGCAAAACATCAACACCGACTGGCGCTGGTCGGCCCAAGTGGGGAGCCAACGCCTTAAAACGGACGATCGCCTGGGCTACGGATTCGGGTGCAGCGCAGAAAACAATTACGACCGTTATTGCAGTGACGGCACTTTTGATTTGTATGACTTCAGAAGCGACAACGAGAAGCGCACCTTGAACTCAGCCAACATCAAACTGCAAGGCAAGGTAGACACTGCGGGCATCAGCCACGATTTGAGCCTGGGGCTGACCCACAGCCAGCTGAAGAATCGCTTTCAAATGCAGGCCTACAACTACGTGGGCAGCGGCAACGTGCAAGGCACGCTCACCACCCCAGCTGATCCCACACTGTCAGACCAAAACACCCACCGTGACGAAAAATCGCTGGAGTTGTCTGTGCAAGACGTCATCAAGTGGACACCGCGCCTGAGTACCTGGGTAGGCCTGCGGAGTACATCGCTGGCACGTGACAGCATCCGCACCGACGGTAGCCGTGCAACACACTACACCGCTGCACTCAATACGCCTTGGCTGGCTGTGAGTTACGCCTTAGACAGCAGCAAGGCTATCTATGCCAGCTACGGCGAGGGTGTGGAATCTCAAATGGTGCCTAACAAGGCTTCCCAGTACACCAATCCAGGCGTGGCCCTGGCGCCGCTGAAGTCCAAACAGTTGGAAGTGGGGATCAAGGGTTTTCAAAGAAATCTGATGTGGCAAGTGAATGCCTTCCGTATTTCACGCCCCATGAGCAATCTGGATGCCTGCGTGCGACTGGGCATCAGCCCCTGCTTAGGCCAATATGACGGCGAAGCTGTGCATACGGGCCTGGAGGCCAGTGGCCAAGTCACCTTAGGCGCATGGCGACTGAGCGGCGGCGCGACTTTGCTTGACGCCAAGCGCAAGGGCAGTTTGCTGGAGCCCACCACCAACGGCCAGCGCCCCACCAATGTTCCGGCGAATGTCTTGCGCGCCCAGTCTGCCTGGCGCGTGCCCGGCGTGGCGGGACTGGAATGGCAAGCCCAGTGGCAACGCGAAAGCAACCGCGCCGTGCTGCCCGACAACAGCATCATGCTGCCCGCATGGAACCGCTTCGACACGGGCCTGCGCTACGCAACGCGCGTGGCAGGCAATAACGCGACTTGGACTGTGGGAATCGACAACCTGACCAACAAGCGTTTCTGGCAAGAAGCCCCCTATCAATATGGTCATGTGTACCTGTTCCCCGCTGCAGCAAGAACTTTTCGCTTAGCAATTCACATGGCCTTGTAAAAGTACCAAAAATAACGCTATAATCTAAGACTTGTTCCTCGATAGCTCAGTCGGTAGAGCGCCGGACTGTTAATCCGTAGGTCCCTGGTTCGAGCCCAGGTCGAGGAGCCAAAATCAAGCCGCAAGGCCTCTGGAAACCCCGCTATTTAACAGGTAGCGGGGTTTTTTCTTTTGTGCCTTGCAATCTGCTTCCAGCCATTGAAATGAACGACCTCAGCACCCTTGGCTTTCTCGGACTGGAACTGCCCAGCATCGGGTACATCTTTGGCTCCATTTTGTTCGGCATCATCGGCGTACTGGCCTACCGGCGTGGACGCAAGCAAAGCTCTCCGACACTGACATGGAGCGGTGTGGCCTTGATGCTTTACCCCTACGCCGTTTCACAAACTTGGCTGCTTTGGGTTGTTGGCATTGCCCTGTGCGGCTGGGTGTACATGCGTTGGGAGTAAACGTATGAGCAATGCGTACAAATTGCGTTTGACCCCGTGGGGCTAACATGCCCGTTTAATGAGCACCGCGCCGAAAGCCAATGCCCACGCCCTTTTCGGCAGTTAACTTAGTGCTTATCCACAAGGTGCTCCACAGAAAAGCCGAACAATAATTTCGTCGAATGCTGCACCTTCATGCAAGGGTAATGACACTTCACTACAGTGGGGCGGCACCTGCATTCAAGCAGGTGAATTAATCTCATTTTGAAGGCTTTCCATGAATAAAATCTCTGCACTCGTTTTGTCTTTGGCGTTGGCTGCACCGATGGGTGCATATGCGGTAGGCGCCATTGCTGTAGACGACGTGGAAGGGGACGCCGCCAGCGACGTCGGCTTCAACATTGTGGGTGGCTATGACTCTGAAAAAGAAGCAAAAGCTGCTGCGTTGAAGGAGTGCAAAGCGGCGGGTAACAAGAATTGCAAAATTGGTGTCTGGTACACCAAATGCGGTGCTTACGCGTCATCCAAGACGTCTTACGGATACGGCACAGGCGCAACAAAGGCAGTGGCAAGTGCCAAAGCGATTGAAGGCTGTGACGATAAAGCCTGCAAAATAGTCGTTGCAGACTGCGAATAAGGAAATACATGACCCAAACTTTAGAAAAACCCACACTCCCAGATCACCTGTCGGTTGATCCGCGCAGCCCGCACCATGTGGCTGCTGTGTTTGAACATGACATTGGTATTCGCCTGAATGGGAATGAGCGGCTCGATGTTGAGGAATACTGCATCAGTGAAGGTTGGGTCAAAGTACCTGCAGGTAAAACACGGGACCGCAAAGGCAATCCTTTGCTGCTGAAGCTCAAAGGCAAGGTTGAGGCTTTTTACCGCTAGCGATTTCTGATGGTTTAAAGATACGGCAATGGATGGACATGTCTTTTTCAACGAAGAAAACGTCTGGGTGACGGGTGCCAGCTTTATCAATGGCGCAACGTCTTACGCCATTGCCAGCATTCATGGGGTGGCGGTTGTTCAAAACACCCGTCTCCCGATTTTGTGCGTCTTCGGTGCCACCGTCAGTGTTGCAATTTTTGCCTGGTTTCCCTTGACCGCCGCCACGCTACTGCTGGCTTCCGTTGGTTTTGGCCTGCGGCAGAGGACTTTTCATTTCTTGCAACTCAGCGTTGACGGTGAAGAAGTCCAGGCATTAAGGTCGCGCAATGTGGCGTACTTGCAGAAGGTGCAAGGCGCTATAGGCAAGGCCATGATTTTTCGAGATTCGCCCGCTACACTGCCCAGTAAGTTGCAGGATGTCTGAAACGGCACCTGCGCTTGCTTGTGCCGATGCCTAACGATCGTCCGGCAATTCAGTCATGTCACGCAACATTCAATGGATGGAACCGGACGAGCCTTTTCCGCCCGTGGGCGATGCCTGGGGGGCAAACGACCCAGCACCAGGTCTATTGGCCGCAGGTGGTGCACTGAATGTCGAAACCTTGTGCCGAGCCTATAGCCACGGGATTTTTCCTTGGTTTAGCGAAGGCCAACCCATTCTTTGGTGGAGCCCCGACCCGCGAATGGTGCTTCAAACCAAAGCGTTTCGATGGCATCGGTCTTTGCGTCAAACGCTCAAAGCCTTTTTGGCCCAACCCGGTAACGAGCTTCGAATCGACAGCGCCTTTGGCGCGGTTATCCGCGCCTGCGCGGTCAGCCCGCGCACTGGGCAAAAGGGCACCTGGATCGTCCCTGAGATGGTGGATGCCTATGAAGCGCTGCATGCCAGGGGTATAGCCCATAGCTTTGAGGTTTGGTCTAAGGGTGAATTGATCGGCGGCTTGTATTGCATTGGCATAGGGCGGGCCGTCTTTGGCGAATCGATGTTTTCGCGCGCGAGCAATGCGTCCAAGATGGCACTTGCTGGCTTGGTTGCCTTTTGCCTCAACAACAGCATCACGCACATTGATTGCCAGCAAAACACGGCGCACCTTGCAAGCTTAGGGGCCGCTGAAATGCATCGCACGGATTTTCTGGCGCATGTCGACCAAGCCATATTGGCCCCTGCGCCCGTCTGGCATTTTGATTCCGTATACTGGGATACCGTTTTAAAACGCTGATGACCGACTCCGGTGACGCATCTCAAAGACTTGCCGCTACAGACCTTGCAGTTTTATGCAACGGCGCCCTATGCCTGCAGCTATCTAGCGGCCAGGCAAGCACGTTCGCAAGTCGCAACACCTAGCCACTTGATACACAATGCGGCCTACTCAGAGTTGGTGGGCCAAGGCTTTCGTCGCAGCGGTATGTTTACCTACCGCCCCCTTTGCGACAACTGCCGTGCGTGCGTGCCGCTGCGCATCGTGGCAAATGATTTTCAGCCGGACCGAAGCCAGCGCAGAGCCATGAAAAAGCATGCTCACCTGGAAGCGAGGGTGTTGAAACTTTGCTTTGTGCCAGAGCACTATGCGTTGTACTTGCGTTACCAATCGTCCCGGCATTCCGGTGGCGGCATGGATCAGGACAGCATTGACCAGTACACCCAGTTCCTGTTGCAAAGCAGGGTGAATTCGCGCTTGGTTGAATTTCGCGAACCCGCAGCTGAAGGTGAAGTAGGCAAACTGGTGATGGTGTCCATACTGGATGTGCTCGACAAAGGCCTGTCAGCCGTTTACACGTTTTTTGAACCAGATGCAGGCAACAGCTATGGCACCTACAGTGTGCTGTGGCAGATCGAACAATCCAAAGTTCTTGAATTGCCCTATGTTTACTTGGGCTACTGGATTCAGGAAAGCCCGAAAATGAATTACAAAGCCCGCTTTACCCCGCACGAGTTGCTCGTGGACGGGCATTGGCAAGCTTCACCTAGTGACCATGCGCAAGACTGACCCAAATCCGCAATCCGTTCCCACCATCCAGGTGATTGAGCGAATGTTTTCCGTGATGGACGTGCTCGCGTCCAGGGAAGAACCTGTATCGCTGAAAGAGATCAGCGAGAGAACTGGCCTGCACCCATCGACAACGCATCGCATCCTGAATGATTTGACCATCGGCCGCTATGTGGATCGGCCTGAAGCCGGCAGTTACCGCTTGGGTATGCGACTGCTGGAGCTGGGCAATTTGGTGAAGGGCCGCTTGAACGTACGTGATGCGGCACTTGGGCCCATGCGTGAGTTGCACAAACTCATTCAGCAACCTGTTAACTTGAGCATGCGCCAGGGTGACGAAATTGTTTACATCGAGCGTGCCTACAGTGAGCGCTCAGGCATGCAAGTGGTCAGAGCCATTGGTGGCCGGGCACCGCTGCATTTGACCTCTGTGGGCAAGCTGTTTTTGTCGGTGGATGACATACAGCGCCTTCGCAGCTACGCGGCACGCACGGGTCTGCCAGGCCACACCAAAAACAGCATCACGCAGCTACCGAATCTGGAGCGAGAACTGTCTAAGGCGCGTCAGTATGGCGTTGCGCGGGACAATGAAGAACTGGAACTGGGCGTGCGATGCATGGCGGCTGGCGTGTATGACGACCAGTCTCGCTTGATTGCGGGGCTGTCAATCTCCGCCCCCGCTGACCGCCTAGATGAAACCTGGTTGCCTAAGCTTCAAGCCACGGCCGCGCAGATCTCGGAGGCATTAGGGTTTAAGGCAGTCGAGAATCCGACTGCCGCAGCTTAACGCTGATCGAATCCGGGCAGTGTCGCCCGGATTAGCGCTTAATCACCGCCAATATGTCGGGCACCGCTTACTGCATGGGATGTTTCAACCCAGTGGCGGACGCGCTCGGCATCGCCCAATCGGCTGAGTTTGCCTGCCGAGTCCAGAAACACCATGATCAGCTTGCGTCCCGCAATTTTGGCTTGCATGACCAGACATTGACCTGCTTCGGAGATATAGCCGGTCTTCTGAATTCCAATATCCCAACTGGGATTTTTGACCAAGCGATTGGTGTTGTTGTATTGCAGAACGCGGTTACCCACCTCGACCTGATGGCCCGGGGACGTTGACAATTCGCGCAGAACCGGCACGTTGTATGCGGCATTGACCAGGGTGGCCAAGTCGCGCGCGCTGGATTGGTTGTTGCTGGAGAGCCCCGTAGGTTCAACGTACTGCGTGTCTTTCATGCCCAGTGCTGTGGCCTTGCTGTTCATCAAACCCACAAAAGTATTCATGCCGCCTGGATAGGTTCTGGCTAAGGCATGAGCGGCGCGATTTTCACTGGACATCAAAGCCAGATGCAACAGTTCGCCGCGACTCAGCGACGTACCAACTTTCAGGCGCGAACGGCTGCCTTTTTCAGTGTCCACATCGTCTTGCGTAATGGTGATCACTTCGTCCATGGACAACTTGCCTTCATTGACGATGACACCCGTCATCAATTTGGTCAAGGATGCAATCGGCAGTACAGCTTGGTCATTCTTCTTGAAGAGTACTTCGCGGGTGTCCTGGTCAATGACGTAGGCGACGCTGGACTTGAGTTCGAGTGCATCTTGTGCACCATGCAGACCAGCGATCTGACCAAAAGAAGGCTTCGTTGGCACTACCGCCACAGGTGTACGAGATTTCACGGCGTGGCGCGCCGAAGCTTTGGCTGCGGGTCTAGCTACAGTTTTTGCAACCGGTCTAACGGCCTTCACAGTCGTGCTCGACTTCTTGTGAGCTGCCCCTGCAGCATGAGCTTTAGGCGCGGCGCGGCTACGATCTGCCGCGTGAGCATCGGGTTGCGCGCTAAACGCCAACATCAATGACAAAGTGGCAAATCCAACAAAACGGTTGGCAAGAGAGGAAAAAGAGATCATCCGGCGGGTCATTCAGGCGTCTCCGATACGACAAACAATAACGGAGTGTATATAAAAATCAAAAACCACACAATATCAATGACTTGTAAAGGCTTCTTAATTTCAAAATTGATAGCAGTTTTGGACAGTGCCGCCGATTGTAGTCGGCGGCACGCCAAAATGCCGGGGGAATCAACCTAGGTGGTCACGAATCACCCTTGCGCAGCTACCCGGTCAGCTTTGCTGTGCAACTTGTTTAACGCACTGATATAGGCTTTGGCTGACGCAACCACAATATCGGGATCAGAGCCAACGCCATTGACCACGCGACCGCTGTTTTGCAGTCGTACCGTCACTTCGCCCTGGCTTTCCGTGGAGCCGCTGATCGCATTGACCGAATACAGCACCATTTCTGCACCGCTCTTGACATGCGATTCAATGGCTTTCAGCGACGCGTCCACCGGTCCGTTGCCGTCAGACTGACCTTTGACTTCCTTGCCGTCTACAGTGATGACAATGCTTGCCTGAGGACGCTCCCCCGTCTCACTGTGCTGCGCAAGCGAAACAAAACCATACTGCTCTTTGTCGTGCGTCACGCTTTCTTCGCTGACCAACGCCAGAATGTCTTCGTCAAAAATATCGCTCTTGCGATCAGCCAGTTCTTTGAAACGGGTAAACGCAGCATTGATGTCGCCTTCGCTTTCCATCTGAACACCCAAGTCTTGCAAGCGCTGTTTGAATGCATTACGACCTGAGAGTTTGCCCAGCACGATTTTGTTGGTGCTCCAGCCCACGTCTTCTGCACGCATGATTTCGTACGTGTCACGCGCCTTGAGCACGCCATCTTGGTGGATGCCGCTGGCATGGGCAAATGCATTGGCACCAACGACCGCTTTATTAGGTTGCACCACAAAACCCGTCGTTTGGCTCACCATGCGGCTGGCTGCCACGATGTGCAGCGGGTCAATGTTCATATCAAGACCGAAGTAATCGCGACGGGTCTTCACAGCCATCACAACCTCTTCCAAGCTGCAGTTGCCTGCGCGTTCACCCAGGCCATTGATCGTGCACTCCACCTGGCGTGCGCCACCAATTTTCACGCCCGCCAAGGAATTGGCCACGGCCATCCCCAGGTCGTTATGGCAGTGCACCGACCAGATCGCTTTGTCTGAATTGGGGATACGTTCACGCAGGTTCTTGATGAAGTGGCCATACAACTCGGGAATGGCATAACCCACTGTGTCAGGCACATTGATGGTGGTGGCACCTTCGGCAATGACGGCTTCAATCACTCTGCACAAAAAGTCTGGGTCCGAGCGGTAACCGTCTTCCGGGCTAAATTCAATGTCACCCATCAAATTACGCGCAAAACGGGTGGCCATTTTGGCTTGCTCAAACACCTGGTCAGGCGTCATGCGCAGCTTCTTTTCCATGTGCAGCGCACTGGTGGCCAAAAACAAATGCAAACGGCCTGACGCCGCTGGCTTGAGGGCTTCGGCAGCCCGCGAAATATCGCGGTCATTGGCACGCGCAAGTGAGCAGATCGTGGAATCTTTGATCGCTTCGGCAATGGCCTTGACGCAATCAAAGTCACCATTGGAACTGGCCGCGAAACCGGCTTCAATCACGTCCACCTTCAGGCGTTCCAGTTGACGGGCAATGCGCAGTTTCTCGTCCTTGGTCATGGACGCGCCAGGCGACTGCTCGCCGTCACGCAAAGTGGTGTCAAAAATGATCAATTTGTCGGTCATTGTGGTGCTCCAGAAAATGAAAACGCAATGCAGCCAGGAAAAACAAAACGGCCCGCTGCATGATGCTGGCGGGCCGTTTTGAGTAAATCGAAAAGATGTACGCGATCAGCCCGCTTTGGATAGAAGCAGGGCTAGTAGCGCGACAAAGCCGTAAGCAGCAATTTCTGCTTTGGCAAGTGCACTGACAGCGACGCGAACGGGATGAGAAAAGCTCATAAGCAACTACTTTAGCACAAGTTCCACAGATCAGTGCAAGCCGCGCTCATCAGGCTCGTCGGTGGATGTGCTGATCATGCTGGTTTGCAAGCCCTTGGCTTTGCGCCAAGCGTAGATCACATAGCCACTCAAGCCGTAGATCACAAAAACGCCGAATAACACGGTCGGTGGATGAATATTGATTACAGCGATACCCAGGGCAATCATGACGATCGCGGCAAACGGCACACTCTTTTTCATGTGCATGTCCTTAAAGCTGTAGAACGGCACATTCGTCACCATGGTGAGGCCTGCGTACAAGGTAAAGGCAAACATGGGCCATGCCACATCAGCACCTTTCATTTGAGGATCAAGCTCCACCATCAACCACAAGAATCCCATCACCAATGCCGCCGCAGCAGGAGAAGGCAATCCTTGAAAGTAGCGCTTGTCCACCACGCTGGTATTGACATTGAAACGGGCCAATCTGAGTGCCGCGCAGGCGCAGTAGACAAATGCAGCGATCCAGCCCCAGCGCCCTAGGCCTCTGAGCGACCACTCATAGGCAATCAGGGCCGGTGCCGCACCAAAGGAAACCATATCGGACAGCGAATCCATCTGCTCACCAAACGCACTTTGCGTATTGGTCATGCGGGCCACGCGACCGTCCAGACTGTCCAAAATCATGGCGCAAAAAACACCGATAGCCGCCTGATCAAAGCGCCCATTCATGGCCATCACGACCGAATAGAACCCGCCAAAGAGTGCGGCCAACGTAAAAAGATTAGGCAGAACATAAATCCCCTTGCGGGGCTTGCGCTGAACGAGCAGTTCGCCGTTTTCGGTTTCAGTTTCGTTTCCGTCGTGCATAGCTTTGTTTTTGCCTTGAATTTGTGCAGTGTAAGTCAATGCGCACTATTGGCTTTCCTCAAAAACAAAGGCCACCGAAGTGGCCTTTGTTTGCAACGCCCTCACATTCAATGAAAGGGCGAAGAGCAACAGATCAGTTGCGGGTCTGGTCAACCAGCTTGTTCTTGGCAATCCAAGGCATCATGGCGCGCAACTTGGCACCCACCACTTCGATTTGGTGCTCTGCTGTCAAGCGGCGGCGAGCCGTCATGCTGGGGTAACCTGTGCGACCTTCCAAGATGAACATCTTGGCGTATTCGCCCGTCTGAATGCGCTTCAACGCTGCGCGCATGGCTTCGCGGGACTGGGCATTGATCACTTCAGGGCCCGTCACGTATTCGCCGTACTCAGCATTGTTGGAGATCGAGTAGTTCATGTTGGCGATACCGCCTTCATAGATCAGATCAACGATCAGCTTCAGTTCGTGCAGGCATTCAAAGTAAGCCATTTCGGGTGCGTAGCCGGCTTCGACCAGAGTTTCGTAACCCATTTTCACGAGTTCAACGGCGCCACCGCACAGAACGGCTTGTTCGCCGAACAGGTCGGTCTCGGTTTCTTCTTTGAAGTTGGTTTCAATGATGCCAGCCTTGCCGCCGCCATTGGCCATCGCGTAAGAGAGCGCCAGGTCACGGGCTTTGCCAGACTTGTCTTGATGCACAGCCACGAGGTGAGGCACGCCGCCACCTTGGGTGTAGGTGTTACGCACGGTGTGGCCTGGGGCCTTAGGTGCCACCATCCATACGTCCAGGTCAGCACGTGGCACGACTTGGTTGTAGTGCACGTTAAAGCCGTGGGCAAATGCCAAAGACGCGCCTTGCTTCAGGTGCGACTCAATTTCTTGGTACACGCCGGCAATGTTTTCGTCAGGCAACAAAATCATGACCACGTCAGCGGAAGCAACTGCTTCGTTAACTTCTGCAACTTTCAAGCCAGCCTTGGCCACTTTGTCCCAAGAAGCGCCACCTTTGCGCAAACCCACGACCACTTTAACGCCGCTGTCGTTCAGGTTTTGTGCGTGTGCATGGCCTTGGCTACCGTAACCAATGATGGCAACAGTCTTGCCCTTGATCAGGCTCAGATCACAGTCTTTATCGTAAAAAACTTTCATGGTATCTCCGTATGAAAACAGTTGGGTTGGATGAAAAAGGAACTGCGTTTTCAGACACGCAGGATACGTTCGCCACGCCCGATGCCGCTGGCACCAGTACGCACGGTTTCTAGGATGGCGCTGCGCTCAATGGCTTCCAGGAAGGCATCGTTCTTGCCTTGGTCGCCCGTCAGCTCAATGGTGTAGCTCTTGTCGGTCACGTCGATGATGCGGCCACGGAAGATATCCACCATGCGCTTCATTTCTTCGCGCTCTTTGCCTACCGCCCGCACCTTCACCATCATGAGCTCGCGCTCGGTGTAGGCACCTTCGGTCAGGTCTACCACCTTGACCACCTCGATCAGGCGATTCAGATGCTTGGTGATTTGCTCAATGACATCATCCGAACCAGTGGTCTGGATGGTCATGCGCGAGAGGCTAGGGTCTTCAGTGGGGGCCACCGTCAGGGATTCGATGTTGTAACCACGGGCAGAAAACAGACCCACCACACGGGACAGGGCACCGGGCTCATTTTCGAGCAGAACAGCAATGATGTGTTTCATGATATGAAGATTCCTCTTTTCGGCAATGTGAAAGCTTGCACTTTCAGCACCCTCCTCTGCTGCCGGTAAGCAGCAGATTTGGTGGCCAATAGATTCGTCAAATTAGTTAAAAAAGAATAGCAATAAAGCCATACTGGACATGCCAGAACAGCTTAATCACACTACAAATCTTCCGCACCCAGGATCATTTCCGTGATGCCCTTACCAGCGCGCACCATGGGGAACACGTTTTCGGTAGGATCTGTACGGAAGTCCATGAACACCGTGCGGTCCTTGAGCTTACGGGCTTCGCGGAGTGCGCCTTCAACGTCTTCTGGACGTTCAATCAGCATGCCCACGTGACCATAAGATTCAGCCAGCTTCACAAAGTTGGGGAGCGCGTCCATGTAGCTGTGGCTGTAGCGTCCGGAGTATTCAATCTCTTGCCACTGACGCACCATACCGAGGTATCGGTTGTTCAGCGAAATCACTTTGATTGGCGTGTTGTACTGCAAACAAGTGGACAGCTCCTGAATGCACATCTGTACCGAGCCTTCCCCGGTAATACAGAAGACTTCACTCTCTGGCTTGGCCAACTTGATGCCCATGGCATATGGAATGCCCACGCCCATGGTGCCCAAACCACCGGAGTTAATCCAGCGGCGTGGCTCATCAAAGCGGTAGTACTGCGCCGCCCACATCTGGTGTTGGCCCACATCTGATGTGATGTAAGTGTCGGTGTCTTTGGTCATGTTCCAAAGCGTCTCGACCACGTACTGGGGCTTGATCACGTCCTTGTTGTTGCGGTCATAGGCAAGGCAATCGCCTTTGCGCCAACCGTCAATGGTCTCCCACCAGGCGCCCAAGGCATGGGCATCCGGCTTGATGTTGGACTCCTTGATCATGGCGATCAATTCGGTCAGCACTTCCTTCACATCACCGACGATAGGCACGTCCACACGGACGCGTTTGGAGATGCTCGACGGATCAATGTCGATATGGATGATCTTGCGTTCGTTTTGCGCAAAATGCTTGGGGTTGCCGATCACGCGGTCGTCAAAACGCGCACCGACGGCCAGCAACACATCGCAGTTTTGCATGGTGTTGTTGGCTTCCACCGTGCCGTGCATGCCCAACATGCCCACAAATTTGCGGTCGCTCGCGGGATACGCACCCAAACCCATCAAGGTGTTGGTGACGGGGTAGCCCAGCATGTCCACCAAGGTGCGCAGCTCTGCGGTCGCATTCGACAGGAGCACGCCGCCACCGGTGTAGATGTAGGGGCGCTTGGCCGCCAGCAACAGTTGCAAGGCCTTGCGGATCTGCCCGCCATGGCCCTTGCGCACGGGGTTGTACGAGCGCATTTCAACGCTCTCGGGGTAGCCGGTGTAAGGCGTCTTGTTGAAAGACACATCCTTGGGGATGTCCACCACCACGGGGCCGGGTCGGCCACTGCGTGCAATGTGGAAAGCCTTTTTCATCACCATGGCCAGATCGCGCACATCCTTGACCAGGAAGTTGTGCTTGACCACCGGGCGAGTAATGCCGACCGTGTCGCATTCCTGGAAGGCATCTTGCCCAATGGCGGCTGTCGGCACTTGGCCTGTGATCACCACCAAGGGGATGCTGTCCATGTAAGCGGTGGCAATACCGGTGACCGCATTGGTGACACCAGGGCCGGACGTGACCAGCGCAACGCCGACATCACCCGTGGCACGGGCATAGCCGTCTGCCGCGTGAACAGCCGCCTGCTCATGGCGTACCAGCACGTGCAACATGGTGTCTTGCTTGTACAGCGCATCGTAAATGTGCAATACAGAGCCACCGGGATAGCCCCAGATGTATTTGACGCCTTCGGCCTGTAAGGCTTTGACGAGGATTTCCGCACCGCGGAGTTCTTGAGTGTTGCCTGCAGCAGTGGCTGCGGCGGCCGAAGCGATTTCGGCTTTAGAGATTTCCATGATCAACCTTTCGAGAATTTCTCTGACGAAAAACCTTGGGTGCTCCTTTGCGAACTCTTGTGGAGTCGCGCCGGAACTTAGAGCCAAAGCCATGAGCAGCAAGTTATTTCGCCGCCGGACCAGGACCCGTTTGCCTTTTTGACTGAGTTGCAGATTATCGCACTGCAGCAAACGAAAAGACATAGCTTGCCAGGTCGAGTGCCATAATTGCGCGCCCAGAAAGCCGAAATTCGGCCCAATTCGGGGCAAAAACGAGACAACTCACCCTTAACGTCTACTCCGAGCAGCTGGTTTTGGCGACTGAACAAGAACTATCCGATTTTCTCAAGAGCGTCGAAAAACGAGCGTTCAAGCGCAGCGTTTACCATGTTCGAAACGAGGATGCCGCGCTGGACATCGTGCAAGACAGCATGATCAAACTGGCCGAGCACTATGGGGATAAGCCCATCGAAGAGCTTCCGATGTTGTTTCAGCGCATCTTGTCCAACACGACCTTGGACTGGTTCAGGCGACAGAAGACGCGAAATGCGCTTTTTTCGAACATGTCAGACTTCGAATCCAGCTCTGAAGACGGTGATTTCAATATTCTGGAAACTTTAGAGTCCACTGACGACTCTCAACGTACAGAAAGCGCTGAAGATTCAACGAGCCGGGCACAAACCTTGCATTTGATTGAAGCAGAAATCCAGGAATTACCAGGACGTCAACGGGAAGCCTTCCTCATGCGTTACTGGGAGGAGATGGATGTTGCGGAAACAGCGGCAGCCATGGGCTGCTCGGAAGGCAGTGTCAAGACGCACTGCTCCAGAGCGGTCCTGGCCTTGAGCAAGGCGCTGAAATTAAAGGGAATTCGACTATGACAACACAGGCAGAAAACAGATCCACCATGCTGCAAGCTCAGTTTGCCAGCAAGGTTGTGGCGCGTCTCGCCCATGGTGCAGACGATGTCCCACATGACATTTCCGAGCGTTTGCGTGTGGCCCGCATGCAGGCTTTGGCTCAACGCAAAAAACCACAATTGCAAAGCCAATTGACGACGGCACCGTCGATCCAGATGTCTGGTGGCGCTGCTGTGTTTGGCTTGGGCGGTGGCTCAAGCGATGAAAAATTCAGCTTATTCAACCGCTTGGCGTCGTTTTTGCCCATTCTTGCACTGCTGATTGGCTTGGTTGCCGTTAACAATATGCTGAACGATGATCGCACCAATGAATTGGCTGAAGTAGATTCAGCCCTTTTGACGGACGATCTTCCCCCATCGGCGTATGTAGACCCTGGATTTGCGCATTTCCTGAAAGTCACACAAGACGTCGCCCCTTAATGACTCACCGACGTTTGCGATTTCCTTTGATCTGATGGCACTCTACTTGGCAAAGACTATTTCTTATACAAACGCCCCACGTCATGTACTTGGGGCGCTTTTCTTCGCTGGCTGCGCTTTGCTTGGCGGCACAGCGTCAGTCCATGCGCAGGAACAACTTGCCCCCGCTGGGGCAAATGCCATCGAACCGAAAGTTGCTGCACCGGTTGTGAACAAGAAACGCGTCACGCCGACCATTCCCTCGGTCAAAGCACCCTCCAAACCTGACTGGAGTGAACTCACGCCCAGCCAGCAACAAGCCTTGGCACCTCTTGCCGCCAGTTGGGCAGGCATAGACGAGTCCCCAAAGCGGAAGTGGTTGGCCATTTCTCAAAATTTTGCCAATTTACCCGCCCAAGAACAGGCGCGCATGCACAGCCGCATGAAGGAGTGGGCAGCCCTTAGTCCCCAGGAACGCATCCAAGCCAGACTGAACTTTGCTGGCGCACGTGAACTTCCTTCCGATAAGCGGCTCGAAAAATGGGAGGCTTATCAGGCATTGCCGCCCGAACAGCGTCAGCATCTGGCCGCGACAGCACCAGGCAAGCCCACGGGCGCAGCGACTGCAGTCAAACCAGTTCCGACAAAGAAACTGGCCGTGACCTCACCACAGCCCGCAGCATCTGCCCCAAAACTGACATCAATTGGGCTGATTGCACCTGCAGCGAACACCCATACGCCCAAAATTGCAGCCGGCTTGCATCAAGTTGACCAGCACACCCTGCTCCCCATTCCGCATGCCGCCACGCCCGAGGCGTCTAAGTAGCCTTGAGCACGCAAGCTGAACTGTCGGCGAGCCTGACCAGATTGACAACTCCCAGCATCGGACGCCGCATGGCCTGCTGGGCGTATGAAGGCATATTGCTGTTTGGCGTTGTCTTCATTGCAGGTTATCTTTTTGGAACCCTCAGCCAAACCCGTAACGCCATGGATAACCGCCATGCCTTACAAGCGTTTTTGTTTGTCGTGTTTGGCATCTATTTCACTTGGTTTGGTGCCAAAGGACAAACATTGGCCATGAAGACCTGGCATATCCGCCTGGTGGATGATCATGGCCGCCCCGTCACTCAACTTCGGGCTTTGGCGCGATATGTGCTGAGCTGGATTTGGTTTTTACCCCCTTTGCTTGCCGCTCAGCCATTCGGTCTGAACGCGATCGAAACAACTGTCATCGTGCTGGGATGGGTCGCGATCTGGGCGATACTCAGTCGCTTTCACCCACTACGCCAGTTCTGGCATGACGCACTTGCAGGTACGAGATTGATCAGCAGCTTGCCCTGATCAAACTGAACCAACAAATCAACCGCGTGGTGTCAGCGCCTCCGTCAAAAGCTTTCAAATGACTCCTGCATTTTCTCTTTGCGTCTACTGTGCATCACGCCCCGGCAATGAACCCGCCTATACCCAAGCCGCCATCGACACAGGGCATTGGATTGGCGAACATGGCGGCCAACTCGTTTATGGCGGTGGCCGCAGTGGACTGATGGGGACGGTGGCCAAAGCAGCACTAGAGGCTGGTGCCCGTGTTGTTGGCATCATTCCCAAAGTGCTGGTTGACCGGGAAATGGCCAATACCGATTGCACCGAGTTGCATGTGGTTGAAACCATGCATGAACGCAAGGAGATGATGGCCACCCGCGCAGACGCCTTCGTCGCTTTACCAGGTGGCATTGGCACGTTTGAAGAGTTTTTTGAAATCTGGACCTGGCGGCAACTCGGCTACCACAACAAGCCTGTGGGCATGCTTAACACGGCTGGCTACTATGACAGCATGCTGAGCTTTATCCATCACTGCATCCAATCGGGCTTGATGACTGAATCCCAACAAAATTTGATCCAGACGGGGACCGAAACACGCCCTCTCTTGGCGGCTTTGGTGCAAGAGTCAACTCGTCTGCGGACGGACTAACAATAATCGGCGAGCCTTAACGGCAGTCGCCATTGCTATCAAAGCAATAGCTGAAGATGCCCAGTACACAGCCGAAAGACCAAGTTTTGAGCTGATCCAGCCGCCAGCAAAGCCCCCCAACACCCCTGTTAAACCGTAACCAATCACAGTAAACAAGGCTTGGCCCCTCCCTCGCAGACGTCCCGGGAAATTCAGAGACAGAATTGAAACGCAAACCGTGTGATGGGCAGCAAAGCTCAATCCATGGAGAAGTTGCGCAAAAACCAGCAACAGCAAGACATCTGCACCGCCAGCGGTGATGGCCATGCGTACCACCGTGGCACCCGCACAAATCACCAGCCAGGTAGGTAGTGGCCACTTTGGCAGCCATTTGCCTTGGGTATAGAACCACGCAATTTCAACGATCACGCCCACCGCCCACATGAATCCGATCAAGGTCTTGCTGTAACCCAGTTCGTCTAGAAAGAGTGACAGGTAAACATAGACGCTGATGTGCGCCAGCACATGAAAGAACAGCGAAATGAAAAACCAATAAATGGCAGGCTGACGGAGCACTGGCCAAACCGGGATTGCCGCCTCATGTTGATGTACGCTTTCCTTGGCATCAGGCAAACGCCAGACGCTGACCAGCACGGCCCCCATGGTGAACGCAGTCCAGGCGGGGAAGTGCCCCATCCCAAAAACCTCAAACCAGCTTCCAGCAGCAAAAACAGTCACTAAAAACCCGACCGATCCCCACAGGCGCACCCGTCCGTAGCGCCGGGCGTCAAAGCCGCCTTGGCTTGTCACCAAATGCGCCATCGCCGCCTCGCTCATGGGCATCATGGAACTGGTGTGCGTGAACATCACAAACAGCACCACCCCAAGCGTCCACGGTGCTAGGTGAAACATCAACGCCAAAGAGACAACAAAAGCCACGGTGGCGCTGTAGCGCAGCAGCTTGACGCGTTCGCCCGTGTGGTCACTGATCATGCCCCACACGTACGGTGCAAACAGACGGGTTGCCGCCTGTACAGATGTCAGCACACTGATCGCAAACAGGCCAAAACCCAGGTCTTTCAGCCACAGTGGCAAATACGGGTTAAAGAACCCGATATGCGCGAAATAGCTGGCCGAAAGCGCCGCAAAAGGAACCAGCTTAGGACCTGGTCCGGCCATCAGGGCGCGCGTGCAGCTATGGCTGGGCTGTTAACGACCACATCACCACATTGAGCGCGGTGCTGCAGAGCGTGCTCCATGACGACCAGGGCCAACATGGCCTCGGCTATTGGGGTTGCACGAATGCCTACGCAAGGATCGTGACGGCCCTTGGTCACCACCTCGGTCGGGTTGCCGTTCACGTCAATGCTTTCGCGCGGACTCAGGATCGAACTGGTGGGCTTGATGGCGATCGAAATCTCCAAATCCTGCCCCGTGCTGATGCCACCCAAGACGCCGCCCGCATTATTGGATTTAAAGCCTTGAGGAGACAAAGAGTCACCATGCTGAGTCCCCCGCTGGGCAACACTGTCAAATCCAGCACCAATCTCCACCCCTTTGACCGCATTGATTCCCATCATGGCAAATGCGATATCTGCGTCCAGCTTGTCGAACAGGGGCTGGCCTAGCCCCACAGGCATGTTGGTCGCCACCACACGAATGCGAGCGCCACAAGAGTCGTGCGACTTGCGCAGGGCATCCATATAGGTCTCAAAGGCTGTCACATCCGCCACAGGTGCAAAAAATGGGTTGTTCGGAACATGGTCCCAGCTCTCAAAACCAATGGGCAGTTCGCCAATTTGGGTCATGCACGCCATGAAGCGCGTGCCGTGCTTTTCAGCCAACCATTTCTTGGCAACAGCACCGGCGGCCACCATGGGCGCTGTTAAACGCGCCGATGAACGACCACCACCGCGTGGATCGCGCAAGCCGTATTTGTGCAAATAGGTGTAGTCGGCGTGGCCAGGTCTGAAGCTCTGGGTAATCTCGGAATAATCTTTAGATCGCTGATCGGTATTGCGAATCAGCAGGCAAATCGGCGTGCCCGTGGTCTTCCCCTCATACACGCCGCTCAAGATTTCGACTTGGTCGAGTTCGGCACGTTGCGTCTCAAACCGATTCTTGCCAGGACGACGTCGATCCAGATCAGGCTGAATATCAGCTTCCGATAAGACCATGCCGGGGGGGCAGCCATCAATCACACAGCCTATCGCTGGACCGTGGGATTCACCAAAGTTGGTGACTGCGAAAAGGGTTCCAAAAGTATTGCCGCTCATAGACACCGATTATCCCTGAGCGGCGCGGTCACTCACTCACGGTGTATTGGCTTCGCCCTTGCCCACGTCTTCGCCGTCAACCGGCCAGTCGCGGATGTAGGCCTTGAGCATCTTGTTCTCAAAATTCTGGCTGTCCACTACGGCCTTGGCCACGTCGTAGAAGCTGATCACGCCCATTAGCATTTTCTTGTCCATCACCGGCATATAGCGCGCATGGCGGTCCAGCATCATGCGGCGGACTTCGTCCATTTCGGTTTCCATGGTGCAGGTGAGCGGTGCGTCGTCCATGGCGGTGCGCACCACCGTCGTGCCCATGCTGCCTTTGTTCTTGACGATTTGGGCAATCACTTCTCGGAACGTCAGCATGCCCACCAAGTCGCCATGCTCAATGACGACAAGGGATCCAATGTCTTTGCTGGCCATCAAATCCACGGCATGAGACAGGGGCTCATCTGGGCTGGCCGTAAATAGCGTGCCACCTTTGACTCGAAGGATATCGCTGACTTTCATGCTGAACTCCAGAAGAACAGGGTTAGAACCAAGACAGCCACAATATAGCCCACAATGCTCGCTAGACACTACTGTAGGGTGATCAAAATCACTGGGGAATGCACTCATAAAAGCGTGTTCTGGCCCTACACACAACAGGAATCACAGGAGATCTTGAATGCCCGGCTACTCTGACCCCGGATTTGACACACTGGCCCTGCATGCCGGGGCTGCCCCCGACCCCACCACGGGTGCACGCGCGGTGCCCATACATCTGACCACGTCTTTTGTCTTTGAATCGAGCGATCATGCCGCCAGCCTCTTCAATCTGGAGCGCGCCGGGCATGTCTACAGCCGCATCAGCAACCCCACCAATGCAGTGTTTGAGCAGCGCATGGCCGCACTGGAAGGCGGCATCGGGTCGATTGCCACCGCCAGCGGCCAAGCTGCCCTGCACATGAGTGTTGCCACATTGATGGGAGCAGGTTCGCACATCGTGGCCAGCACGGCACTGTATGGCGGCTCGCAAAACCTGCTGCACTACACCATGCGCCGGTTTGGCATTGACACGACCTTCGTACAGCCTGGCGACATCGACGGCTGGCGCGCCGCCGTGCGCCCCAACACCAAATTATTTTTCGGCGAAACCGTCGGCAACCCGGGTCTGGACGTGCTGGACATTCCCACCGTGTCAGCCATTGCCCATGATGCAGGCGTGCCACTCCTGGTGGACTCCACCCTCACATCGCCCTGGCTGATCAAGCCTTTTGAGCACGGCGCAGACTTGGTTTACCACTCGGCCACCAAGTTCCTCTCCGGTCATGGCACGGTGATCGGCGGCGTGGTGGTTGACGGCGGCAGCTTTGATTGGGAGCGCAGTGGCAAATTCCCTGAATTGACCACAGCGTATGACGGTTTTCACAACATGGTGTTCAGCGAAGAAAGCACGGTCGGAGCCTTCTTGCTGCGGGCCCGGCGCGAAGGCCTGCGCGACTTTGGCGCTTGCATGAGTCCCCATACGGCCTGGTTGATCCTGCAAGGCATCGAGACCTTGCCCTTGCGGATGGCACGCCATATGGGCAACACCGAGCGCGTGGTGCAGTTCCTGTCCGGTCATCCCATGGTGTCTCGTGTAGGCCACCCGCTGCTGGAAAGCCACCCCAGCTATGCATTGGCGCAAAAGCTGTTGCCACGCGGGGCGGGTTCTGTGTTCAGCTTTGACATCAAAGGCAACCGCGCACAAGGCAAAGCCTTCATCGAAGCGCTCAAGATATTCAGCCACCTGGCCAATGTCGGTGACTGCCGCAGCTTGGTGATTCACCCGGCCAGCACCACACACTTTCGCATGACGGATGAAGCGTTGGCAGGCGCGGGCATTGCTGCGGGCACGATTCGCCTGTCCATTGGACTGGAAGATCCGGACGACTTGATTGACGATTTGAAGAAGGCTTTGAAGGCAGCCGAAAAGGCCACAGACAAGACAGGGGGGGCAGCATGAGGATCGACGTCAATGGTCACAGCACTTATTGCTACACGGGCGGCAAAGCGCTGGACCCAGCCCGACCCACCGTCGTGTTCATTCATGGCGTGCTCAATGACCACAGCGTATGGATACTACAAACCCGGTATTTCGCCAACCACGGCTGGAATGTACTGGCCGTTGATCTACCCGGTCACTGCAAAAGCGCGGGCCTTGCACCTTCCTCGGTGGAAGAAGCGGCAAGCTTCATCGTCGCTCTGCTGGACGCGGCAGGTGTTCATCGTGCGGCGTTGGTTGGGCACAGCTGGGGCTCCCTGATCGCGTTGGAAGCAGCTGCCCGTTTGGGTGAACGTGCGACGCACTTGGCACTGGTCGGTACGGCCTACCCCATGAAGGTCTCCCCTGCCTTGCTGGACGCCTCGCTCAACAGCCCAATGGACGCCTTGAAGATGATCAACGTCTTCTCGCGCTCCACCTTGGCAGCACCCCCATCAGCCCTGGGACCAGGCACCTGGGTGTACGGCAGCAGCATGGCACTGGGCCGCCGCGTGCTTGCCAGCAATTCCGAGGTGAATGTTTTTCATCGCGGCTTTAAGGCTTGCGACAGCTACGAGGGTGGTGAAGCGGCCATGGCACAGGTCAAATGTGCGGTGCTCTTCTTGCTGGGACAACAGGATCAAATGACGACGCCCAAGGCGGCGCAAACCTTGGTCAAAGCGGCAAGCCTTGCGCATGTTCGACATGTCACGGTAACGGTGCCTGTGGGCCACCATCAAATGACGGAAGCACCTGAAGAGACACTGTTGGCGTTGGGAAATTTCTTGCGAATGGGCTGATCCGTCAAAAATCTGGCACATCGGAATTGTTTACGAAATGTAAATAAATCACACGTTTGCCACAGTGTCTTTCATGCCGACGTAGCATTTGGGCCTCTCCGACCTAATTCAGCCTCCGTTAGCCCTAAGACCATGCCTGTAACCCCCGAAATGAAGTCGCCACCTGCCTCGGGAGGAGGCATGGTGCTGAGGCTTCGCTCGGCGATTTGGTCATTGCTGTCAAAGTTAAATCTGACGTTGATCTCCCTGCTGCTTGCCGCCGTGGCCCTGGGTTTCGCGGTGGGCGCGTTTGAGCTCCGCATTGACTCTGAAGGCGAAACCATTCCACTGAAAATCTGGGAATCAGATTCAGCAACTGAACCAGCGTCCCGAAATGATATTTTGAAAAAACTGGACAGCGCATCCGCCGTAGCGCACCTGGACACTCATCTTTCAACCAGACCGTTTTGGTTTTCTTTCAACTTATCGACGACACAAGAAGGCCCTTGGGTAGCCTACTTACCCTCCAGAGATGCCATCAGCATGGCCTGCTGGGCAATGCCAGCGGGCGCATCAATCGGCAGCGGTGACCGGTCCAGCGCCCTGGGCAAAGTGGTTCAAAGCAGATCGGGCTTTGCGATTGAGATGCCAACAGCTGGTGCCGAGCAAGTCATGTGTCGCGCCTTGTTCAGGGGGCCTGCGCGGGTTTCTCTAGAGAAATGGCCCCAAAAGGCCTTTGCAAAATCTGAGTTGGCACACCAAAGCACCGGGGCTGCCATCGAGGCTGGCATTGGGATCTTGGCCCTATTTATGCTGCTGACGGCGGCTGTCAACCAAAGCACGCTGTACCTGATGTTTGCGGGCTGGTTGCTGCTCAGCATGCGAATGGCCGCCATCTCTTTTGGAAGTGATTTCCACTTCTTTGGCAACCCAGTTGACGCCGCATATCTGACCCCGCTGCGACAGTGGACCGTGAGCCTGTACTACGCCACCGCCGTTTCACTCTTCTGCCAATTGTTTGAAGACAACTTACGGAAAATCAAGGCTGGCTGGCCACTTGCTGTATTTCAGCTGAGCGCCTTGGCCATCTTGTTGGTGTGCGCGGTGTCATCATTTGAAACCACTTTGCAAGCCGTGTGGCTGTGCACTGGTTTTTCGGTGTGCCTGATGCTGTTTTACCTGGTTCGAATCCTGCGCCGCACCCAATCGCGGGCGGCGTTTTGGTACGGCATGGCCGTGTTGATGACGGTTGCAGCCAATTTGAACGAAGTAGTTGCAGCGTCCATGGGCCACCACGGTTTCATTTTTGGCCTTAACAGTGTCACAGCAGCCATCGGATCGGCCCTGCTGACCTGTCTTGCTGTGGCTGAACATTTGCGCTCTGATCGGCTGCAAAGAGTGGCCGCCCAGAAGGCATTGGAAAAAACTTATCTGGATTCACCGATTGGTCTGTTTACTGTCATGGACGGCCAACACATCGTTCACAGCAACCCTGCGTTTCAACGGATGGTTCAGGGTGCTGAGGTGGCTAGGCGAAACTTGCTTTTGGAGCTTTTTGGCCCAACGGTTCTGAAAGAAATCAATACATTGCGCGGCCCCGACAAGGCCAACACGGTGACTTATCTGGAAACACGCCTTGCCACGGTGGGTGCCACTGGCGAGCTTGAACAGTGGTTTGCCATTCAAGCCTCCACACCAGATGGGTTGGTCGTTGAGGCTTCTCTGCAAGACATTACCGAAAAAGTACAGGCAACTCGCAAGCTGAATTTCTTAGCCGATCACGATGTGCTGACCAAATGCCTGAACTGGCGAGGACTGGCGAGCCGATTCCATTCCCCCTCGCCTCCTCTTGCGCTGGCTTACCTTGATCTTGACCGCTTCAAACTCATTAACGACTTGTATGGCCACGCAGCGGGTGACAACGTTTTGTGCCTGGTGAGCAAGCGGATTCAATCCGTGCTTGGCGCAGGCGATTTGATTGCGCGCATCGGCGGGGATGAGTTCTTGATTGCCTTTCGAAGCACTGGGATACAAGGCGCAGAAGTCGCTTGCCGTCGAATTGTGGATTTGATCTCAAGCAACCCCTTTGCCATTGAGAGCAGGCGGTTTGTCCTGGGCGTGTCGTGTGGCCTTGTCGAAACGGCCAGCTTTGGTCAAGTCGACATGAAAGAGATGGTTTCCGCGGCTGACAGTGCTTGCCGGATGGCAAAAAAACGTGCACCTGTTCATTTGGTGACCATCGACAAGAATTCGTCTTTCTTTGATGACCATAAGGACGAGCTCGAACTGATTGAGCAGCTTGAACAAGGCATCACGCCAGAAGGTTTGTTCCTGGTCATGCAGCCAGAAATTTCGTTGACCGATCCAGGAGCATCGCTGAACTTTGAAGTCCTTTTGCGCCTTCGCAAGTCTAATGGGGGCATCTTGTCGGCGGGCGTCATCATTGAAGCGGCCGAGGCGCATGGCCGAAGCGCGCTCATTGACCGCTGGGTGGTCACCGAGACCATTGCATGGCTGGAACAACACGGTCACAAACTGGTCAAGACCCAGTTTGTGGGCGTCAATTTATCTGGCGGATCTCTGAACGACCAGATATTCGTTGAAGAATTATTCTGCCTCTTCGAGCAGCACAAAACAGCGCTGTCGATGATCTTTTTGGAGATCACCGAAACGGTGGCCTTGACTGACATGGGGAATATGCAGCGCTTCATTGCCCGTGCCCGAGCCATGGGTGCACGGGTTGGTCTGGATGATTTTGGTGCGGGGTATTCATCCTTTGGCTATCTGAAGCACCTGTCGGTTGACGCCATCAAGCTTGATGGCTCCATGGTGAGAGATGCACCCACCAACGCATCTGGCATGGCCATCGTCATGGCGGTAGGTGGATTGATCAAGGGCTTGGGGCTCAAGTCGATTGGCGAATTTGCTGAGTCCCTTGAGATCATCAAGATCTTGGTTGCTGCAGGCATAGATTACGCGCAAGGCTACGCGATATGCAAACCCGTGCTACCAGAACGCATTCTGGAAGCCGACTCAGCGCTGGATTTGATTCAAGACATCAAGGTTTTGGATTTTTTCATGAACCTTGCCGAAGAAACCGAAATCCTTCGAGAGTTGATCTTGGGCTATGAAAGCCTTGACAGCGTGGTATCCCGGAAATTGCTGAGTTGAGCTGGTTTGCGCTGCACAGCACGACTGCAGCACGCCCAACTCAGCGCACTAATGACCTCTCGCCCCATTGGGGAAAAAGGTCTTCACTTAATGGCTCAGGCGGCCATTTCCTCGGCGCACATTTCCAAGGCAGACTCACTAACAGCTTCTTCACCAAGCACGGCTGTTTGACCGTACCAAGTCATGGCGCGCAGATCTTGGGCCAGTGCCAGGTCGATGTCAGGGTGCTGGGTATGAAGCAAGAAGTTCGTTATCGGGTGATGGCGCTCAAGGCAACGTGGCTCAATCGCCGCAGTGGGCAAACTCATGACACGGTGTGGGATGCCACATCCATGAGCCATGGGGTAGAAGGCATGGGGCTCAAGCACATCCTCAAACGACAAAGACTCGTAAAACCGGTCCATGGGTCGCCGCCCCACAATCACCATCCACTCGACGCCCTGGGTTAAACAGTATTGGTACAAAGCTTTAAACAAGGCACCACGCACAACCGAAGAGTTGACGCCACCCACCACGCACAGGCGCACAGCTTCGATCATCCGCTTGCCGCTGTAGGCGCTGGGCAACTGAACGGAGGCTTGCAAAGGCAAAGGTTTATACGCGTTTGAGTGGAGCCTGAAAGTGCCCAGCACGCTGCCGTCAAGCTTGGCACGCGCCACAAACACCTCACAACCTGGTTCGTAGTCAGCCATTTCAGGCTTGTTGAGGGTCTTTGCAAACTCCGGTAGATGCTTACCGTACGCCGCGATTCGCGTCTTGGCAATCTGGTCCAATTCAAGCTTGGATGCGATCTCTACTCGGAATGGCAAGATTTCGACAGAAGAGTTGATATTTTCCTCAAATGCGTGCATTTTTCACTCCCAAAACATGACGAAAAAGTCAGTCTAGGAGTTAGCTGGCCGAAAGTCTTTTTGAATTGACGGGTAAATACCGCTCTATTCTTTGCTTTGACTTCGCTTGGCCTGGGTAGGCAAGTTGTGGGTCAAACCGAATGCCGTCGGAAGGCCATCACCGCTTGGTCGCGAAGTGTTCCGAGCTGCTTGAGGACCCTGTCTGTCAGCACTACGCCCCCCGGACGGGTATGGTCCGCATAGATCAAACCCATGGCCTGCCCCTTGTGATGCAGCGGTAGCAACAAGTAGCACCCCGTTTGAAAAGCTTGGCGGTGCCAATCTGGGCGCTTGCCGTCGCGCGCCGCATCAGCGATCCAGGTATCTTGTTGATTCAGGACAGCGACCACAAACGGGTCTGCAGGGTTGTCGAGCGACATGCTGAACGTTGACGCCTCCGGCTGAATCATCGGGCCCACCGCCATGCGCCCTGTCATCTGGTTGCTCTTGGTATGGCGCAGGATCAGCATCACTCGCTCAAAGCCTGTGGCTTCTTGCAGCGTTTCAAGGAGCAGCTTCAATACTTTATTCAGATCAACGGTTTCGTCGCTCAGCTTCAATGCCAAGTTCTGAATACCCTGTGTCAGAAGATTCAAGCTGTGCTGGACGCCGTCTGCGCCCTTTCCTGGTACGGGCGGCACCGCCGGTACCGCCTGGGTATCTCCCGTGTGGGTGGGACGCCCCAAACGCGGGGCGCTTGGTCTGGCCACCATACCGATGCGCTGCGCCAGTAAGCTGTGTTGCAAATCTTGCCGCATGGCCTGGCTTTGGGCCTGCAACAGCTGCTTGACCTTGCTGCTTGCCACTTGAATAGCGTTTTGAACACCCCCAGCACTCAAGCCCAGGGCCGTTGCATAACGCTGGATCACCTGCTGGGTGCCCGAGGCCTCACTGGCAGGATGGGTTTGCAGCCAAACGTGCACCAACTCCCACGCAAAGTTACCCAGAGCCCGCAGGTATTCAGCGCGCGTATGCGTGATGGCAACCAGCCCTGTGGGCTCCCCGTCGTCCGACTGCCCCAAGGCATAAATGCTTTGAACCAAAATATCTGGCAGCCCCCATTGGCGGGCGGCCCCCGTGGCGAGACGCTCCATTCCGATGCCCAGCACATGCCGTGCAGCGCGTTCACGGTGGCCACTCAATACCGGCAAGTGCTCAGACAGCCCCAAAGGAGCATGCCCACCAAGCGGGGCGTAATGGTCTATCAATTGGCCTTCAGCGGCAAAACAATTCGATACCAGCATCGCCCCCAGCCACTGCAGGCTGCCACAAACAAAGGCTTCTTCACCGTCTCGCTCATCCAGGCCAGACACCTCACGCGCGACCGTGCCGCACCATATGGCCAGCAAGCTGTCATCCAGCAGTCTGGCACGCTGAATTGAGTCGGTCTGCATGGCAATCGATGCCATCGATGTTGATGCGGTGCGCACAGCGGCGTAACCCAGCAATTGAATTGCCGTCGAGACCACGCTGACCGTCCCCTGCCCTAAGCCACTGTAAAGGCTTGAATTGACCATGCGCAGCAGCTTCAAGCTGAGCGCGGTATCGCTCAGAACCGCCTCGCTGAGTACAGCAACCTTTTGGCGATCAGACGATGCCAGTGGCAAAACCTGCCCCATCGTGGACGCCAGCATGGGGTAGTCGCGCTGGCTCTGCACCCGCCTCAACAGCAAGCGCAATTTGTCCAGCGCACGTTTTTCTTGCAGGACTGCGGCGCGCAAAGGTGTGGTGATTTCAGCCGCAGGCTCTCTTGGCGCATTTGATACTGTTGTGACGCTTGCGGCAGAAGGGGCCGCCACCGCCACCGCTGTTGCTGGCGGCTCAGGGGCTTTCAAAGCTGCAACGGCTTGTGCCAAAGCTTGCTTGGTTTGCGTGGCATCCGGTGCCGCAGCAGCAACTGCTGCCTTTGTCGCAGCAGGCTGAACAGGTATCCCTGCTTGCCAGTCATGCAAGGCATCGACCAAGGCGTCCATGGAAGCATAGCGCTTGCTGCTGTCACGCGCCACGGCTTGGTGAACGATGGCACGCATCTGATCATCCACCGGGTGCGGCAGGATATCAGGCAAGCGCACGTCTTGATGCATCAAGTACAGCACGGCCTTGTAACCCATGTCATCAGGTGCTGCCCGTTGACCCGTGAGCATCTCAAACAGAATCAGTCCGGCAGAAAACACATCCATTTGCGGGCTGGTACGCCCGTCTTGAGCGTATTCGGGGGCCATGTAGGCGGGCGTGCCCATCAAGGCCGTGCTGCCCAAAGCGTCCGGATCCTCGGTTGAGGCTGGGCTGACGGGTTGAACCAGCTTATCTGCGTTGTGCACCGCAATGCCAAAGTCCATCACGCGAGAATTGCCGCGCCGGTCCATCAAGATATTGGAAGGTTTCAAATCGCGGTGAATGACCTGACGGGAATGGGCGTAGGCCACGGCCTCTAGCGCGGGAAGCAGCATGCGCACGGCCAACGCGGGGGCCAGTGCGCCCTGCTCTTGCAGCACATCGGCAAGGGTCGGGCCCGCCACGTATTCAAAGACCAAGTAGGCCCCAGTTCGCCCACCACTGGTGGCATTGTGCTGGGCAGGGGACGCCTCGCCCACTTCAAAAACCGGAACGATGCCAGGATGACTCAAACGCCCCACTGCGCGCGCCTCGTTCAGCAAAGCTTCTGCGGTGCTGGCCGAGCCACGCAAAGCCTTGATGGCCACCTCGCGCTGCAATTGCGGGTCCAGCGCCAGATAGACAACGCTTTGCGAGCCAGCACCCAATTGGCGCAGTATCTTGAATCGGCCCAGAAACTCAGGCTGACTTGATGGGGTGGGTTGGGAGGGAGATGTCACTGCGTTTTTTATAGCACGTCAGATAGCCGCAAACTGCGCAAACGGGCATTTTCCCAAAGATTTCGAAGCGCTGCATCGTCCGGCAGCAGCAGGCGCTGCACCAGTGGGGCCAATGGGGTCTGGGCAGGGTCCGCCAACAGAATTGCCCGCGACTCGGGCTGCTCGTCAGTCGCTTCGATCAAACCCACCCAGTCCAGCAAGCGCAACTGCTCCAACACAGGGCCAATCTGCACCGCCTCGATCCGAAGTCTTGGGGCCAAGTCTGCCACCGCTATGCCAGCAGCATCCCCCGGTTGGCGCAAACGGGTGGCGGACTGAAGAACTTGCATCAACTCCAGCGCCAATTGAAACTGCCAGCCCGGGGTGTCACCTCGCCTGGCTACGCCGCTGAGCAAGCTGGGCAAATAGGCGGCCAACACCGCACCTAGCAACACAATCACCCACACCACATAAATCCACAGCAGCAAAATCGGCAGCGTGGCAAAGGCACCGTACACCACAGAATACGTCGGCACAGCTGACAGATAGGTGGCCAGCACGCGCTTAGACACTTCAATGCCAAGGCCCACAAAGATGCCGCCCGACATCGCGTGGGTCCAGCGCACAGGCGCATTGGGCACAAAGTGAAACAGCGCGGCGCTGCCTGCACTCAGCGCTGCAAATTCCAAAAACCCCAGAAAAAACCTAAACCCGCCACTCACGCCGCCAGAGTTACCCAGCAGCCCACTCGATGCCGACATCAAATAGGAGGTCGCCGTCAAACTCGCCCCCAGCAGTAGGGGCCCCAGCGTCAGCACCGCCCAGTAAATCAGTACCCGCTGAGCAATCGGTCGAAGCCGCTTGACCCGCCAGATGGCATTGAGCGTGTGGTCGATGGTCAAAATCAAAAGCAGCGCCGATACCAACACGCCTAGCAAGCCGACCGAGCCCAATTTGCTGGCCTGGCTGGCAAATTGCGTCAAGTAGCCCAGCACTTGACGGGCAATGTTGTCGGGCACCAAGCTTTCCACCAACCACTTTTGCAGCACGGTTTGAAGCTTGCCAAACATCGGGAACGCCGTAAACACAGCCAGCGCCACGGTGATGATGGGCACCAAGGCCAGCGTGGTGGTAAAGGTCAAACTGCTGGCTGTCAGACCCAGGTGGTCTTCGCGAAAGCGCTGGCGCATTGCCCACGCGGTGTTGCGCCAGGGAAAGTGGCGCAAGGTCTGTATTAATTGCTGAGCGAACAGCTTGAACTCGGGAACAAACTTCATCACCGCTATGATGCCACCGCCATGACAACAAGCTCCCCCACCACGCCTTCGCCGGATTTAGCGCCGCCTTCTCCCCTAGCATCACAGCCCGACGCCGGGCCGCCCCAAGGCGGGCGACACCCCCTCGGCGGGCAGCGACCCGCGCAGCAGCGGAGCGTGGGGGTATGACAGTCAACCTGACCCGGTGGATGGCGGCCGGAAGTCTGCTGGCCCTGATTGCCCTGTGCATGGCATGGGAATTGTGGCTGGCCCCCTTGCACGCAGGTGGCACTTGGCTGGCCGTCAAAGCGCTGCCGCTGTGCATTCCCCTGGCGGGAATATTGAAGAACCGCATGTACACCTACCGCTGGGTCAGCCTGATGGTCTGGCTTTACTTTACCGAAGGCGTGGTCCGCGCCTGGGGCGACAAGGCACCAGGCAACTACTTGGCCATGGGTGAGGTGGCCCTTTGCCTGATCTTGTTTACGGCATGTGCCCTCCATGTGCGACTGCGCTTGAAGGCGGCACGCGTGACACAATTACCAGCATGATTGCGAACTCGAACCAATACGAAACCTTCATGCGGCACGTCTACGAGACAGGCACGCCGAAAACAGATCGCACGGGAACAGGCACCAAGAGCGTGTTTGGCTACCAGATGCGCTTTGACCTGAACGAAGGTTTTCCGCTGGTCACCACCAAGAAGGTGCACCTCAAATCCATCATTCAAGAACTGTTATGGTTTTTGACCGGATCCAGCAACAACAACTGGCTGAAAGAGCGCGGCGTCAGCATTTGGGACGAATGGGCCAAGCCGGACGGTGACCTTGGTCCTGTCTATGGCGTGCAGTGGCGCAGTTGGCCTACCTCAGACGGTGGCCATATTGACCAAATCGAGCAAGTCATCAAGACCCTCAAATCCAACCCCGATTCGCGCCGCATCATCGTCAGCGCCTGGAACGTGGCAGATTTGGACAAGATGGCACTGATGCCCTGCCACGCGTTCTTTCAGTTTTATGTCGCCGACGGTAAGTTGTCCTGCCAGTTGTACCAGCGCAGTGCCGACATCTTTCTGGGCGTGCCCTTCAACATTGCCAGCTACGCGCTGCTGACGCACATGGTGGCCCAGCAATGCGATCTGGCCGTGGGCGATTTCATTTGGACGGGTGGCGACTGCCATATCTACAGCAATCACCATGAGCAGGTAGAACTGCAACTCAGCCGAGAGCCCTACGCTTACCCACGCCTGAACATCAAGCGCCGCCCAGATTCCATCTTCGACTACCAGTTTGAGGACTTCGAAGTGCTGGACTACCAGTGTCACGCCGCGATCAAGGCGCCTGTAGCTGTTTAAGGAATTGACAATGGCGCTGAAACTCATTTTCGCCCGCGCGGCCAATGGCGTCATTGGCAAAGACGGCCACCTGCCCTGGCATTTGCCTGAGGATTTGGCCCACTTCAAACGCACCACCTTGGGTTGCCCGGTCATCATGGGCCGCAAGACCTGGGACTCTTTGCCGCCACGCTTTCGCCCCTTGCCTGGGCGCACCAACATCGTCATCACCCGGCAGACGGATTGGGCTGAAAATGGTGCTCACCGCTCATCCAGCCTTAATGATGCGCTACGCATTTGCGAGCAATCTAGCCCTCAAGGTACCGATGTGTGGGTCATAGGCGGCGCACAGCTTTACGCACTGACCGAGCCGCTGGCCAACACGGCCGTGGTAACAGAAATTGAGGCCGACTTTGACGGCGACGCTTTTGCGCCACAATTCGGCCCCGGCTGGCAAGAAGTGACACGCGAGCGTCATTTCGCCGCCTCAGGCTTGCCGTTCAGCTTTGTGACTTACCAACGAATTTCAGGAGATTGATTTATGTCCGGACACGGATTTCACGTACATGGCCCACACGACCACGAACTTGAGCACGCGGCCCAAGGTGGACACGGGGGTGGGCACGGCGGCGGCCATGAAGAAGGCGGCAAGGGCATGATTGGCCAGATCGCGGTCGTCACAGCCGTCATCGCCACCGTGGGTGCCATCTTTTCGTACATGGGCGGTGCCACGCAAGCCAATGCAGGTTTGTATAAGAACAACGCCGCCATCAAGAAGACGGAAGCCTCCAACCAATGGAATTACTTTCAGTCAAAAAGCACCAAGCAGTCGCTTGCTGAACTGGCCCGCGACTTGGCCCCCGCCGACAAGCAGGCCAGCTACCAGGGCAAGGTAGACCGCTACGAAAAAGAAAAGAACGACATCAAAGTAGCCGCCGAAAAGCTGGAGACCGAAGCCACCGAATGGGATCACCAAAGCGATGAACAAATGCACCAGCACCACCGCTGGGCGCAGGCCACCACGGTACTGCAAGTTTCCATTGCGTTGGCAGCGATTGCCTTGTTGACCAAAAAGAAGTGGCTGGAGTACGGCATGTTTGCCTTGGCAGGCGTAGGCGTGGTGATTGGCGCGCTGGCAGCACTTCACATTTAATAGCAAACTATTGTTTACTGGCATGCCGGAATAGGCATTTTTTATTGAATTTTTGCTGTCTCAGGTGCGACGTGAGCATGCTCGCCGCGCTGGCACCCAGTCACTATGATGGACCCTGAACCGGGTCCATTTTTTTTGCCCTTGCGTTGGCACATGACAAGTTGGAGACAAGCAGTGAATCAAGCAAACCAAAACAAAGTTGTCCGCATCGGCGGCGCTTCGGGCTTCTGGGGCGACAGCAGCCTGGGTGCCCCACAACTGGTGGGCAGCGGCCAGATCGACTACCTGGTGTTTGACTACCTGGCCGAGCTGACCATGTCCATCCTGGCGGGCGCTCGCCTGAAGAAACCGGAGCTTGGCTACGCCACTGATTTCGTGTCCGTCGCCATGAAGCAGGTGATGAAAGACGTGGTGGACAAGGGCATTCGCGTGGTCAGCAATGCGGGCGGCGTGAACCCACAAGGTTGTGCAGCGGCGCTGGAGGCCTTGGCCAACGAGATGGGCTTGAGCCTGAAGATTGCGGTGGTCACGGGTGATGATGTGATGGCCTTGCTGCCTGCGCTGCGGGAACAAAACCCACCGGTGCGCGATCTGCAAAGCGGCAAGCCTCTGCCAGAGAAAGTGGTGTCTTCCAATGCTTACCTGGGGGCCCTGCCGGTCAAGGCAGCACTGGATGCGGGCGCACAGGTTGTGATCACGGGGCGCTGTGTGGACTCAGCCGTCACGCTGGGCGTGCTGATGCACGAGTTTGGCTGGACCAGCGAACAGTTTGATTTGCTGGCAGCCGGGGCTTTGGCGGGCCACATCATCGAGTGCGGCTGCCAGGCCACGGGCGGTTTGCACACCGACTGGGACTGCGTGCCCGACTGGCCACACATTGGTTACCCCATCGTGGAATGCATGAGCAACGGCGACTTTGTGGTGTCCAAGCCCACAGGCACTGGGGGACTCATCAATCCGGCAGTGGTGGGGGAGCAAATGCTCTATGAAATTGGTGACCCACAAGCCTACTTTCTGCCCGACGTGGTGTGCGACTTCACCGCTGTCCACATGGTGCAGTCTGGCGAAAACCGGGTCTTGGTGAGTGGGGCGATAGGCCGTGCACCTACCCCCTTCTACAAGGTAAGCACCACGTACATGGAAGGCTTCAAGATTTCCGCCCAACTCACCATCGTGGGTCTGGACGCTGCGCGCAAGGCACGTCGCACGGGGGAGGCCATCCTCACCCGCACGGGTGAGATGTTGGCGCAGTTGGGGCTGGGGCCGTTTACTGCATCCAACTTGGAAGTTGTCGGTGCGGAATCCTGTTATGGCCCCCATAGCCAGGCGATGGGGGCTCGTGAGGTCAATTTGCGCGTCACCGTGACCCACCCACGCAAAGACGCTTTGGATCTGTTTGCGCGAGAGGTGGCCCCTGCGGGCACATCCTGGTCGCCAGGCACCACCGGATCCGGCGGTGGCAGGTCGTCTGCCTCGCCGTCGATTCGGCAATATGCTTTTCTGCTGGAGAAATCAGCCCTCTCGCCACAGGTGCTGCTGGACGGCAACGCCATCGCCGTCCACGTGCCAAGTGGCCAAACTTGGACTGCACCAGCTGCGCCAACCGTACCTGCATCATCAGCAGAAACCTATGCTGGCGATTGGGTCGAAGTCCCGCTGGTTCGCTTGGCCTGGGGGCGCAGTGGGGATAAAGGCGACACGTCCAACATCGGCATCATTGCCCGCCATGCAGACTTGTTGCCTTGGCTCAGAACCCAGCTGACCACTGAACGCGTGGCGCAGTGGCTGGCGCACCTGGTGAAAGGTCCGGTCACCCGCTTTGAAGTGCCTGGCATTGGGGCCTTTAACTTCTTGTGTGAACAAGCCTTGGGCGGCGGCGGCATGGCATCGTTGCGCAACGACCCGCTGGGCAAAGGCATGGGGCAGATTTTGCTGTCCATGCCCATCATGGTGCCCACTAGCCTGCTGGCCAACCTGTAGGCAAGGAGGCCGCCATGAGCCGGATTCATTGGGCCGTTATTGCGTCGCTGGGTCTGGCGTGTTGGCCTGCGGCAGCACAAACCTACCCCAGCAAACCGATCAAACTGGTGGTGGCGTTCAGCGCAGGCAGCGGCAACGATTTAACGGCGCGGGACTTGGCGCAAGCCATGTCCGAGACCTTGGGCCAAAGCGTGGTGGTAGAGAACCGAGTGGGCGGCGGGGGTGCCATAGGCACGGCAGCCGTGGCCAAGGCCGCGCCAGACGGCTACACCCTGGGCCTGGGCACCAGTTCGCAATTGGTGATGAATGTGGCACTGCTTAAATCTCTGCCCTTTGATGTGGACAAGGATCTGCGAATGGTGGGCCTGGTGTCACGCACACCTTTAACGCTGATTGCCAGCGCCAGCGCCCCCAGCACACTCCCGGCCTTGCTGGCCTACGCCAAAGCCAACCCTGGCCAGCTTAACTACGGCTCAGGCGGCACGAGCTCCATCAGCCATATTGCGGGTGAGGCATTCAGTCAGGCTGCAGAGGTTAAGCTGCGCCACATTCCATACAAGGGCAATGCTGCAGCTCTGGCAGATTTGTCAGGGGACCATGTCCACCTGCTCTTTGACAGTTTGAGCAATGGCCTGGCTTTGACCAAACAGGGGCGTGGCCATGTGATTGCGGTGGGCAGCGCCAAACGCAACCCTAGCGCACCCGATGTGCCCACCTTTGCCGAGCAGGGTTTGCCAAACTTTCACACCTACACGTGGAACGGCTTGATGGTGCCCGCCAAAACACCGCCGGACATTGTGGCCCGCCTGAATGCCGCGCTGAATAAGGCATTGACCGTGCAAGCCGTCAGCGACCGATTCAAACAAAGCTCTGGCGAAAATCTGGGGCCCAGCACGCCTGAGCAGGCAGACGCGTTTGCACTGGCCGAGCGGCAGCGCTGGGTTCCGTTTGTGCGCGCCATGCGAATCGAGGAAAACTGACCCGCAGTCATCGATCCGCATCAATCGTTAACGGTTTTCAGCCCACGCCATCAGCGCCAATTTGAACTTGGGGATCAGCCAGGTCAGTTGCTCCACTTGGGCAGACGCGGCATGTGCGTCTTTTTCTTTGGCCACTTCAATCAGGTGCCGCAGCGCCATATCGACGCTGGTCGCGGACAAATTGCCGGCCGCGCCTGACATGCTGTGTGCAATAGCATCGACTTCGGCGAAGTCCCTTTTTTGGATTGCTCGAAGTACACGCTCCAAGTTATCGGGGGCCTCGTCAGCAAACTGAAGTGCAAGTTCATGCACCAAATCGGCCTCGCCGCCCCAGCGCTTCAAGGCTTCGGGCGCATCAAAGTCCGGAAACGCAAAACTTTCCAACAGCACGGCAGATTCGGGTTCAACGCCCAGGTCTGCCGGTGCACTTAAGTTAGTGGCACTCCAAATATTGCGGCTTTGCTGCTTGACCACCACGCGGTTGATTTCTTCAATCAACTGGTTCTTGGTGATGGGCTTGCTGACGTAGCCATCCATGCCCGCCTCCAGGCAGCGATCGCGGTCACGCTGCATGGCGTTCGCGGTCATGGCCACAATGATCTGGTGTCCACGCCCTTCCCGCTTCTCACGTTCACGGATGGCCAAGGTGGCGTCTAAGCCCCCCATGACGGGCATTTGCATGTCCATCAAGATCAGGTCAAAGGTTTCAGACTTGCTGCGCGCTACAGCTTGTGCGCCATCTTCTACCACGGTCACCGAGTGGCCTAATCGCTCCAGCACCGTGACCGCCAGCTTTTGGTTGACCTTGTTGTCTTCGGCCAGCAACACCTTCAAGACAGAGGTTTCCGACCCCAGCAAATCGCCAGATAAAGATGAATCAGCGAACGCTGAAGGCGCTCCCATCGTCAACATGAAGGCATCGACCAAATCGGCCTGGCTGACAGGTTTGGTTAGCGTGCCCCCCAAACCCAAGGCTTTGCACCTGGCCAAGTCTTTGGCAGAGCGGCTTGGCGGCAACATCAGGATGGTCTTCGCGGCCACATCGGGGTAAATGCCCAAGGCCTCGACCACCTCAAAGCCCGACATGCCCGGCATTTCCGAATCCAACAAAATGAAATCAAACCGCCTGGCGTCGTCGGTCATGGCACGCAAGGCGTCAAAGCCCTTGGTAGCGCGCTCCGACGCCATACCCCAGCCATCGACCATTTCAGACAACCATTGCAAGTTGGTGAGGTTGTCGTCAACGATCAATATGCGTTTGTCGCTCAGCGTTACGCTTTGATCCAAGGGCATCACGGCGGACTCGGCCAAGGCCAGTGGCACCGAAAAATAGAAATGGCTGCCCTGCCCTGGCTCGCTCGTGACACCAATGCGTCCACCCATCAAGGCCGTGAGTCGGGCACAGATGGTGAGCCCCAGTCCGGTGCCGCCGTAATGACGTGTGGTGGAGGCATCGGCTTGCGAGAACGACTCAAAGATCTGACGCTCTTTGCCCTTAGGCACACCAATGCCTGTGTCTTCGACGGAAAACTGGAGCGTGACGCGTGACAGCGCAGTCGCCAGCAGCTTGACCTGCACGGCCACCTGGCCATGCTCCGTAAATTTGATCGCGTTGCCGACCAAGTTGGTCAGAATTTGTCGCAGACGGCCAGGGTCGCCACGCAAGGTGTCTGGTACGTCCGAGGCCACGCGCGCCAGCAATTCCAAATGCTTTTGATGCGCCCGGACCGACAAAGGCTTGAGACATTCGCTGAGCATCTCTCGCACAGGGAAAGAAATGCTTTCAATGTCGAGCTTGCCCGCCTCCATCTTGGAGAAGTCCAAGATGTCATTGATGATCACCAACAGCGAATCGGCGGACGACTTGATGGTTTTGAGGTAGTCCCGCTGTTCGGCATTGAGATTGGTTTCCAGGGCCAAATCGGTCATGCCGATGATGCCGTTCATGGGCGTGCGGATTTCGTGGCTCATGTTGGCCAAGAATTCGCCTTTGATTTGACTGGCGGCCTCCGCTGTTTCTTTGGACTGGATCAAACCTGCCGTCTGCTCTTTTGCCGCAGTAACGTCGATGTAGCGGCACACGGTCAAGCCGTCTGGTGTGCGGGCTTCGGCAATGCGCAGCCAGGTTCCACTCAGGTCGCCGCCGAGCTGAATCTCGGGCGAACCCTCTTCGTCGCGGTAGCGCAAGCGCTTGGCCAGCCAGTCCGCCTTGCTGAGGCCATCGGCAGCGCTGTGGCCGTCTCCTGGGTACAAGGCTTCGAGCATCTGGCGGTAGCCAAGCCCCGGCGTCAGCTGATCTGCAATTTGGGGATAAATCGCGCGGAATTTGACATTGCAGAAAACCATTTGGTCCTGCGCATCAAAAATCGCAAAGGCGATCGGCAGCGAATCCAAAGCGCTGACAGTCTGCGCCTTGAACAGAGTCAGGCTATGCACCTGCTGCTTGCTGCGTTGGTGCGCTTGACTGTAGGCGTCGTAATCTTTGTCCAGTCGTGTCAGAAATACTGGCAACTGCTGCGCAAGTTGTGCGAGTTCAGGGCGATCTTTCCCGGCCTGCGTCAATCCACGGAGCAGTTGGCTAAGCTCATCATCGCTGCCAATGCCTAATGCCTTGGCAAGCTGGGCTTTGAGTCTTGCGTTTTGAATCACCTGGATCACTGCTGAGAAGAAGGTACTGGTTTTAGGCCCTGAAAATGGGGCGATTACGCTTGGGGTCGCCCATACAATGGCTCTGATTTTTGATAGTACTCGCCTTCCAAGGCGGCACGCATCGCGCCCTGGCATGACCTTGGTCAGTCATGGGTTTTATTGAACCTATTGCTGGCCCCCGCAGGCTTTGACCCCATGAAAATTGCCACCTGGAATGTCAATTCCTTGACAGTTCGCCTCCCCCAAGTGCTGGATTGGCTGGCAGCCAATCCCGTAGACGCCCTGTGCCTGCAAGAACTGAAGATGACGGATGACAAATTTCCGTTTGAGGCCTTTCAGGCTGAGGGCTACCACGCCACTGCCTTTGGCCAAAAAACCTATAACGGTGTCGCGGTGATCACGCGTGAGCCGGTGGCATCTGTGGTGAAAAACATTCCGGGTTTTGAAGATGAGCAAGCCCGCATCCTTGCGGTCACCTTGGAAACGCCTCAAGGCCCGCTGCGAATCGTCAACGGCTACTTTGTGAACGGCCAAGCACCTGACTCCGACAAATTCATCTACAAGTTGAAATGGCTCACCGCCTTGCAAGACTGGCTGAAGCTGGAGCTGGCCAGCCACCCACGACTGGCCTTGCTGGGCGATTTCAACATCACCGCAGATGACCGGGACTCGTACGACCCTGAAGGTCTGCGCGAGACCATTCACCACACCACGGTGGAGCGAGAGCACTTGCAAGCGCTGATGGGTTTGGGCCTGAATGACGCGTTTCGATTGTTTGATCAAGCTGAAAAGAGCTTCAGTTGGTGGGACTACCGTGACTTTGGGTTTAGGCGCAACCGAGGGCTTCGGATCGACTACGTACTGCTCAGCGACGCGCTCAAGGCGTCTCTGAAGAGCTGCATCATCGACAAAGCCCCCCGCAAGAACGAACGCCCCAGCGATCACACGCCCGTTGTCGCTGAGTTTTGAGCAATTTGGCGAAGTCTTACTGCAGAAAATGTCCCCGGAATGCTGAGGGGAATGGTGCATGAATTGTGTTACTTCTTGTTAATGGCTCATAGAGTGCCTTCATATTTGCAATGTGAAAGTGATGGGCACCATGCGCCTGATTCAACGTCGAATCCTCACCGCTTTTTTTTCAATCTTGGGTTTTTTGCCAATAGCAAACTCAGCTGAGGGTACAAAGATCATGTATCCCAAGGCGGATTCGGGCTCGGATACCTTCATCAACTACTACTGGAAGCTTGCTGACACGGCGCTGGCCAAGACTGTGGCTGAGTACGGACCCTATGAACTGATGGAGACCGACGCCCGCATGAACCACCTGCGAGCCATGCAAGAGCTGGCAGCCGGCAACATACAGATTTACTCGCGCAGCCTGCTGCCCCCTGAATTTACCGACAAGCTGGAGCTGGTGCCTTTTCCACTGGACTAGGGACTGCTAGGCTACCGCATGTTCCTGATCCATAAGGATTCGCAGGACAAGCTCCGCAACGTCAGCACGGTCAAAGAACTGCAAAAATTTATCCTAGGGCAAGGTGCTTGGTGGGCCGATGTGCCGGTCTTGACCAACGCAGGGCTCAATGTGGTCAAGGCCAGCTCCTACGACAGTTTGTTTCCCATGCTGCAAAACAAGCACATTGATATTTTCCCTCGCGGTGCGAACGAAATTTTTGCCGAGTACAACAACCACAAGACCAAAGAAGTTGATCTGGTGATCGAAAACAACTTGATCCTGGCCTACCCGCTGTCATTTTTCTTTATGGTGAAAAAGGACGCCAATGGCGAAAAACTGAAGGCCCGCTTGCAACTGGGGCTTCAGCGCATGAAGGCTGACGGCAGTTTTGACAAGGCGTATCAAGACCTCAAGAAAGCCACGCTGACAGGCCTACAAATGAAAGGACGGACCGTGATCCGGATTGACAATCCAAACTACGGACCCGCCGTTTACATGCGTGACCAAAAAGACATGTGGGACACGCTAGAGACTGAAACACGCAAATAGCCGCAACCCGTCAGACCACTACTCCAGGCCCAGCTCCTGGATTTTGCGGGTGATGGTGTTGCGGCCAATGCCAAGCTTTTGCGCCGCCTCAATCCGCCTGCCGCGAGTATGGTTTAGCGCAGTCTGAATCAAACGGGACTCAAACCGACGCGTGAGCACATCCCACACATCGTGTCGCCCTGCGTCAAGCAGTGCCAGAGCTTCGTCCACCAAGCCGCGTTCCCAGTGGCTTGCACCCGCTGTAGCCACTTCGGTCAATGGCTGATGCTCACCCTGCGCTTCATTCGCCGCATGGCTGATCGCAACGGGCACAACAGACTGCCCACCCCCTACGGAGGAATCCGGCCCTACAGTAGCGGGTGACATCAAAGGCACATCGCTATCACTGTGCGGCGTAGAGCCTTCCAGCCCATTTGCCAGCGCTGACGCTTGCATCTCAGGTGTGGTGCCAGCGATCACTTCAGGTGGCAAGTCTTTCGTTTCAACCAACTGGGCTGGTGCCATCACCGTCAGCCAGTGACAGACGTTTTCCAATTGGCGCACGTTGCCAGGAAAGGCGAAGCACGCCAGACGAGCCAGCGCAGCATCAGAGATGCGTTTGGGCTCTACACCCAGTTGCTGCGCGCTTTGCTGCAAAAAGTGTCGCGTCAGCATGGGCACGTCTTCACGGCGTTCGCGCAGTGCGGGCAAGCGCAAGCGGATCACGTTCAGGCGGTGAAACAAATCCTCGCGAAAGCCACCGTCTTTGACACGTTGCTCCAGGTCCTGATGTGTCGCGGCAATCACGCGGACATTGGTCTTAACGGCATTGTGTCCACCGACCCGGTAAAAATGACCATCGCTAAGCACGCGCAGCAAGCGGGTTTGCAGATCGAAAGGCATGTCGCCAATTTCGTCCAAAAACAGCGTGCCGCCATCGGCCTGCTCAAATCGGCCTCGGCGCATGGTTTGCGCACCCGTGAAGGCGCCGCGTTCATGGCCAAAGAGCTCACTTTCTAACAAATCTTTGGGGATTGCTGCAGTATTGATAGCAACAAATGGCCCATTGGCGCGCGGTGAGTGCTTGTGGAGTGCCCGGGCGACCAGCTCTTTACCCGAACCCGACTCGCCCGTGATCATCACGGTGACATTGCTTTGGCTCAATCGACCAATGGCGCGAAACACGTCCTGCATGGCGGGCGCCTGGCCCAGCATTTCGGGCGAATCGGCCATGCGCTCTTCGGCCACCTCTTCACGCTGGCTTTCCTCCACGGCACGACGAATCAGCTCCACCGCTTTGGGCAGATCGAAGGGTTTGGGCAGGTATTCGAACGCGCCGCCCTGAAAGGCTGACACGGCACTGTCCAAGTCTGAGTAGGCCGTCATGATGATGACGGGCAGGCCGGGTAACTTTTCTTTGACTTTGGCCAGCAAATCGAGGCCTGAGCCACCGGGCATGCGAATGTCGCTGACCAAAACCTGTGGCGCATCCTCATCGGCCATGGTGGCAATGGCCATCAACACATCGCGCGGATTGGTAAAGCTACGGGTGGGCAAGCCTTCGCGAAGCAGGGCCTTTTCCAGAACGAAACGGATGGACTGGTCATCATCTACTATCCAGATCGGCTTCATGGCGTCTCTCAAAACCTGGGGTCACACGCCAACATCGGCGCAGCTATCGTCTCAGGGCAAGGGGATCAGGATTTTGAAATCCGTTTTCCCCACGACGCTCTCACACTCGATCAAGCCATGGTGTTGCTGAACAAAGGTTTGCGCCAATGTCAGCCCTAGGCCAGAGCCGCCTTCACGCCCGGAGACCAGGGGATAGAAGATACGGTCTTTGATCGAGTCCGGTACGCCGGGCCCGTTGTCGATGACATGCAATTCCAATGCCAGTCGGTAACGTTGCTTGCCAAATGTGACTTGTCTGGCAATGCGGGTTCGAAAAATCAGCTGTGCATCGCTGGACGCCATGCGGTCAGCCAGCGCGTGAGCCGCGTTGTGCGCGATGTTGAGTACCGCTTGAATGAGCTGCTCGCGGTCGCCCCGAAACTCGGGAATGGACGTGTCGTAGTCACGCACCACCTCCAGGCCGCGCGGAAATTCCGCCAAAATCAAGGAGCGCACACGTTCGCAAACTTCATGGATATTGACGTCGCCCACCACATGCGGGCGTCGGTGCGGCGCAAGCAGGCGGTCCACCAGGGTTTGCAGCCGATCAGCCTCGTGGATGATGACCTGGGTGTACTCCGTCAACTCGCGTGACTCAATCTCCATTTGCAGGAGCTGCGCCGCGCCACGAATGCCCCCCAGCGGGTTCTTGATCTCATGCGCCAGATTGCGAATCAGTTCTTTGGTGGCCTGGGCTTGGTCTATCAAGCGCTCTTCTCGGTCCTGCTTGGCTTGAGCCTCCAGCGGCAGAAGTTCAATGATCACTTCGCCGACCTTATCTGTCTGGGCCAAGACCACATGCACGGGCAGCGGATCATGGGCAACGCGTTTCAGCCAGGCGTCATAGCGGATGGCGGCAAATTCGTTGCTGCCCGCGCCATGGAGTGCATTGTGCAGGCGCTCGGGTTCGGTAAAGCTGTCTGGGAAATGCGAGCCTTCAATCGTGCGGCGCGATGTGCCCAGGGCATCTTCCAGTGCAGCATTGGCAAACAGCACCATGCCATCGCTGCGAACGACCACCACCAATGTGGCCAGCAGGTCAAAAGCTTGAAAACGATGTGGCGGCGACGGTGGAACGGGTGATGCCTTGGAACGCACGGTCATTTTGAGCTTGACGCGCCACCAGAATTGCGGGTCAGCTCACGCTTGATACCCGCAATGTCTTCCTCATTGCGGGCAATAGCGGCTTTGAGCTCGGCCACGCGGTCCAGGTATTTTTGATGGTTGCGAGCTTCAGCGCCTTGCTTTTCAGGTTCGCCGTTGTTGTACTCTTTGATCAACTCAGCTTGGCGGGCCTGGGTGCGGCGCAGCTCTGCATCCAGAATGGAACGCGCATCGGAGTCACGCGTCTTCTGATCATTGGCATCAACTTTGGGGCTGTTGGGTGGCGAACTGGCCGTCGCGACCCGGGTTCCGCCCTGAGCGGTATTGGATTTAGCAGGTGCCGCAATCACGGTCACATTGCCGCCTTGAACTAACTTGCAGCCACGTGATTTGGCTTCTGTGGCGTTGTTGGTGTATTCGTTACCGCAGCGGTAGATGGCGTCTTGGGCAAAACCAGACAACGGCACAATTAAGGTCAAAAAAGAAATAAAGAAGGCTGTTTTCATAGTGATTCCTGCCTTTAGGCGGTGCAGGTTGAGGGTTAGTATCGCGCAAACCCTGACAAGTTCAAAACCTGAACCCTTACATAACGCGCCAAAAGCAAAAAAGGACGGCTTTCGCCGTCCTTTTTTTCGAGAAGCAGTGAATGCTTACAGCGAATAGTACATGTCGAATTCGACAGGGTGCGTCGCCATACGGAAACGCGTGACTTCCTGCATCTTCAAGTCGATGTAGGCATCGAGGTAGGAGTCAGTGAACACGCCACCCTTGGTCAAGAACGCACGGTCTTTGTCCAGGCATTCGAGCGCTTGGTCCAGGCTGTGGCAGACGGTTGGGATCAACTTGTCTTCCTCTGGGGGCAGATGGTACAGATCCTTGGAAGCAGCTTCGCCTGGGTGGATCTTGTTTTCCACGCCGTCCAGACCTGCCATCAAGAGGGCGGAGAAGCCCAGGTAAGGGTTCATCAATGGATCTGGGAAACGTGCTTCAACGCGGCGGCCCTTAGGATTCGCAACGAAAGGAATGCGGATCGAAGCAGAACGGTTTTTGGCGGAATAGGCCAACTTGACCGGCGCTTCAAAGCCTGGAACCAAACGCTTGTAGCTGTTGGTGCCTGGGTTGGTGATGGCGTTCAGGGCACGTGCGTGCTTGATGATGCCGCCGATGTAGTACAGCGCAAAGTCAGACAGACCTGCATAGCCGTCGCCAGCAAACAGGTTCTTGCCGTCTTTCCAGACAGACTGGTGAACGTGCATGCCAGAACCGTTGTCACCAACGATGGGCTTAGGCATGAAGGTTGCCGTTTTGCCGTAAGCATGGGCCACGTTTTGAATCACGTACTTTTGCAGTTGAACCCAGTCAGCGCGCTGGATCAAGGTGCTGAAACGCGTACCGATTTCCATCTGGCCAGCGTTGGCCACTTCATGGTGGTGAACTTCAACAGGGATGCCAACGGACTCGAGCACCAGGGACATTTCAGAACGCATGTCCTGGAAGCTGTCGACCGGAGGAACGGGGAAGTAGCCGCCCTTCACTGCTTGGCGATGGCCTTGGTTGCCATGCTCAAATTCTTTGCCCGTGCTCCAGGCGGCTTCTTCTGAACCCACTTTGTAGAAGCAACCCGACATGTCGTTTTGCCAGCGAACGCTGTCAAACACGAAGAATTCTGGCTCTGGTCCGAAGTACGCTGTGTCGCCCAGGCCAGAAGCCTTCATGTAGCTTTCAGCGCGCTTGGCCAAGGAACGGGGATCACGCTCGTAAGCACGGCCATCGACAGGGTCGATAACGTCGCAAGTCAAGATTAGCGTGGTTTCTTCGAAGAAGGGGTCGATGTTGGCCGTGTTGGGGTCAGGCATCAACTGCATGTCAGAGGCTTCAATGCCCTTCCAGCCAGCGATAGAGGAGCCATCGAACGCGTGACCGTCGGTGAACTTGCCTTCGTCAAAATGAGAGACAGGCACAGTCACGTGCTGTTCTTTACCACGGGTATCGGTGAAACGGAAGTCAACGAATTTGACTTCGTTTTCTTTGACCATTTTGATTACGTCTGCGACGGTCTTTGCCATCAAAAATCTCCTGGTAGGTAGAAGGGTTGTGAAGAATTTGTTGTGATGATCAATGCAGGTTTTGTGCCATGACCAAACCTCTATTTTGCCTTGTTCTGGAGCACCATTCGAGGGTACTCAAAAGCACCAAACTAGTGCATATTTGAAATACCCACAAATAACGGCACTTAACGCACCAATTCAGGGCCAACGGACGCCCCGAAATTGCGCAAACCCTGTTTCAGCGCTTCGTAAGCTTGATCTAGACATAAGGCATTGCCTTTGACGCCGAGTTCGATATGGCGCCCATACTCAGGGTGGTCAACGCTTGGCAGACTGAAGACTTTTATTCCATCGAATTGGGTTTCGATCTCAATCATCAAGGGCGTTAAGGTGGACTCCATGGCACCGAAGACGATGATCGACTTTTCAGTGGTGCCTGCCTTTTGAAACCACTGCGCGTAATAGGTATCGAGCACCCACGCCATCATGGGCCAAGCCATCACAGGAAAGCCAGGTACAAAGTGAACGGCACCACGGCCCTCCCCTTGGCAACTGAATCCAGGTATTTTGTTATAGGGGTTGGGAATGATCTGAGCACCGGATGGGAACATCCCCATGTTGTAGCGGTGCACGTTGTCTGCACGCTCTGGCTCAAACGGCTTACCTTGCTCCTTGGCCATTTCTTGCATGCGCTCGCGAATCAGTTTTTCGGCCTCTGGGTGAAGCAAGAGGTCACGCCCCAATGCCCTGGCCGCGCATTGCCGGGTGTGGTCGTCTGGTGTCGCGCCAATGCCGCCGCATGAAAATACAACGTCATCAGATGCAAAGGCCCGAGCCAAGGTCGCCGTGATTTTCTCAGGCGAGTCGCCCACGTAGTTGGCATAAGCAACCGACAGGCCGCGGGCTGCCAGCAGTTCAATGAACTTCCCTAAATGCTTGTCAGCGCGTTTGCCCGAGAGAATTTCATCACCAATGATGATGATGCCAAAACTGGGGGCGATCTCGCTATGAAGTCTGTCGTTTGCCTGAGTCATCTGGCAATGGTAACGCCTGCGGCACGTGCGAAGCCGCACCAGGCAGTTGTACTTGAGCATCGCCTGATGCAGGAGCTACAGGCACCGCTTTCGCAGCGCGCAACGCTTCCAGCGCGCCAAGGCAATAGTGCGCAAACCAAAGCGATGAAAAGGCAAACACCAAGGTGTACATCCAGATCGCCACCGGAACCAGAATCACAAACGCAGCGGCGAACACAGCCCCAGAAGCCCAAACCAAACTTGGGGCCGCTCCAAGGTAGCCTGAGATCAAACCAATGAAGAGCAAACTGGCACGATGCTCGCGAAATATTTGGCGGCGCTCATCTTTGCTGGCGTGAGTGCCTAGTGCGTCATAGGCCATGACGCGGTAGGTCAACCACCCCCAAATCAGCGGCGGAACGATCAAAATCAACGGCGGTATCAACCACAGTGGCACAGACACAATCATGGCAACAATGGCCAGAACGGTTGAGCTGAGCGACCACCACACACTGGCCAGAATCGATGCGCCTTCCTCCCGCTTTAGATACGAAAAACGACGTTTCGCCACCATGGCCGTCATCGCCGGCGTCATCATCGCCGCAACCACCAGCAGACAGATGAGTACAAGCAACGGCGTAACTGTAAAGATCACAATCAGCGGGACAAGCACGGTCTTGAGGTTGCCCACACCCAAGCTTTGAAGCCACGTCCAAAGCGTACCCAGCACTTCATAAGAATCTAATCCATCTCGCACCAAGTCGAGCGCAGGCTCCCAAAAGAAATAGCCAAGACCAAAAGCGGCTCCGCCAAGCAGCACCAATGGCAGGATAGACAGTGCAATCACTCGGGGGTGAAGGCAATACAGTACCGCACGGTAAAAAGAGGCAAACAACAATTGCATGCGTTACAGGATAACCTTAGGGCAAGCCTTGAAGCCAAGTCCAATTGGGCAAAAAAGCACGAAAACTCAGGCTTTGCCCACTAAGCGGAGCAGGCCAAGCCATTGTTGGCGCCAAAAGCCAGCGCCGTAGTCGCGACCTTGTTCCACTTGATCACGAACGCCAGTGTCATCAAATCGGAGTGTAAAATTTGCCGTGCCCATGAGCATGTCCCACCACGGCAGCAAGACGCCAAAGTTGCAGCCACCCAAGGTGTGTTTGCCAGCACTTTCGTGTCCGATACCAATGCTGTGATGCATACGGTGAAACCGGGGGCTGATCCACAGCCGCTCGCCTATGCGGCCAAACCACACCCGAACATTGGCATGCTGAAAGCTTTCACTCAGCTGCGCAAAGGCCACGATGGCCACAAACTGTCCCGGAGGCACACCGATCAGCACAGCAACAGCAACGAAAATCAAATCGCGCAAGACATCGTCCAGCAGGTGATTCCGGTTATCGCACCACATCGTCATCTGGCGCTGTGAATGGTGCAGGGAATGCAATGACCACCACCATTCAAATTGGTGCTGGCCACGGTGGATCAGGTATTGGATCAAGTCAAATACCACGAGGTAGGCCGCGAAGGCCAAAAGTGGATGATTGGCCAGGCCAGGCCACCATTCATCCAGGTGAAAAGTCGCCATCCCCATCACCCGAAACTCGCCAACCACCAAGTCAATCAGCGGATCCACACTGAAAAACATCAGGAGTCTGAACAAACCTAAGCGGTGAATCAGTGTGTAGAAGATGTCAACCCGTACTGCTTTGATGTCTGTGACCTGAATCACAGGTATTGCTTTTTCCAGCGGGCGAAACAGCAAAAGCATGACGGCGATTTGCAAGAGGCCAACAAGGACCCAACCTGTGCCGTCATAGGCCATGTCAAGCACATTGCCTAACCCAGTGGCAAACGCAATGGGTTGTACCAAATTTTCAAAAAGCCACTGCTGAAGTGCGCCAAACCATTCAGTCATTGGTAACTGGGATGCCTGCTTAAGGTTTGAAAACAAAATCCACGCGATTTAAGGCCCTTGATCAACGGCTCAAGTACGGTCGGTGCCCACGGATCACGCCGCGACCAGATGCCAAGGTGCGCCATCAAGACATCGCCCGAGCGAATGTCTCGCAACGCTTTGGCCAACAAGCTTGCATTGCTGAATTTTTCGCTTGGCAACTCGTCGCCCAAAAAACCCGCTGATGCCCACCCCACATGCTTGTACCCACAGGATTTGGCGGCAGCCAAAAGACGCGCAGACGTCTTTCCACCAGGCGCCCGAAACAAGGCCATCGCAGGCTTGCCCGTGATTTCTGAAATTTTGTCGGCCGATTTTTTGATTTCAGCACAGTACTCAGCGGCATCCCAGACCAAGGTGTGACCTTCCATCGGGCCAGCGCTCGGGCGCATCTTGAACCGGCCTCCTTCAAGATCTTCACGCCAATAAACATGGTCATAGGTGTGCGACGCAAACTCATGACCTTCCGACGCGCGCTCCTTCCACCAGGTGTTCCACTCTGGTCCTAACGTCCACCCTCCGCTTTGCGTGCGCTCGTTGGCGACAAAAAAGGTGACTTTGACTCGTTGGCGGTCGAGCACATCGGCCACCAGACTGGCAATGCCCATGTGCCCGGTATCGAAGGTCAGATACACGGGTTTTTGGCAGCCCTCAGCATGCACAAGGCTTACCGTCAGTAAACCCAGCGCAAGCGCCGTTAGGCGACGCTTAATAGCGAGCAGCGTGATCAAGGGTCCAAACACCATGAGGAGATTTTCCTACCGGGATCTGCCGGATAACTTTTCGTGTTGCGACATCAATCATGGTCACTTTGCGCGCCCAACGCGAGGCCACAAAAATGGTTTTTCCATCGGCCGACAAATCCATGCAATCGGGTCCGCCTGGCGCAGGATATTCTGCGACCACCTTCATGGCCTGTAGATCAATCTTGCTGATGGTATTCTGCACGCGGTTACTCACGAGGAGATGCTTCTTATCGCCAAATGCGCGGAAAGCATGTGCCCCCTTTCCGGTGGGGATGTAATTCACGCGTTTTGCAGGGCTTTGGGTTAAGTCATAGACCTCCACACCTTCACCCCCCGTCAAGCCAATCAGCGCATAGCGGTCATCTGCCGTGCCATACACGTCAGCAGGCAATTCACCAGTGGTTGTACGCCAGCGGATGGTTTGTGTTGCTAAATCAATGGCAACCAACTCATTGCTGTCTTGCATGGTGGCATAAACCACCGTGCTTTTGCTGTCGACCCAGAGGTGGCTAGGAGTCTTGCCAGTGGAGATCCGCTTGGCCAAGCTGAGGTCGGTGCCGTCCCACCGATAAATATCCACATGATTTAAGCGGTTGGCCACCGTGATGAACCACTTCATGTCGGGCGAAAACCGCAACTGGTAAGGGTCCAGGATCTTATGAACAACCCGCTGTACCTGGGCAGTCCTTGGATCGACAAAAGTGAGCGAATCCCCAAGCGCATTTGCAACGATCAGCGACTTTTCGTCGGGTGTGAGGTAGAGGTGGTGTGGTTCTTTGCCTGTCGGAATGCGTTGAGTTTCCGTCCAAGTGGCAGGGTCAATGACACTGATACTGGCGTCGAGCGAATTCAGCACAAACAGTGGGGCACTCTTGGCACCAGCGCCAGTGGAAGGCTGCGCCGTTGGTGGTGACGCTAGTTGAGCGGTAAGGGTAAGAGGCTGAGCTTGAGCAATGGGAAGTGTGACTACAGAAACGACCAGCAAGCAAAGGGCAGCCACAGAAATACGAAAATTCACGACAAGTCCAGCAAACATTAGGAGGCGGTAGTGTACCCAGCCGCACGCCTATGCGAATTTGACTATTCGCAACACCATGGAGAACAGCAGCTATAACTGCCAAACTTGTCGCAAATCCTCAGCGCTAAGCCAGCGCCATTGACCTGGTGCCAAATCCGCAGGCAGGCTGAAATGCCCTATGCGTGAGCGATGCAGCGACTCCACGCGGTTACTGACGGCGGCCAACATGCGCTTCACTTGGTGATATTTGCCCTCGGTCAGCGTCAATTGCAGTGTATTTTCACCCGTCGCGGCGCAAGCTGCGGCGCGAACAGGCTTAGGGTCATCGTCCAGCACCACACCTTCCAGCAAACGCTGAACTTGCTGAGAAGTGACCTCGTGGCAACAGACGATCTCGTACACCTTGGGGACATGATGACGCGGCGAGCTCATTTTGTGAATGAACTGCCCGTCATCGGTCAAAAGCAGCAACCCCGTCGTGTCCTGATCCAGTCGCCCTACGGCCTGAACCCCCTGAACTGCGCCTTTTTGTGGACGAAGTCGAAGCGGTGAAGGCAGCAGCGTGTAAATACTCGGCCACGCCGACGGCTTTTGTGAACATTCCGTTCCGGCTGGTTTGTTCAGCACAAGGTAAGCTTTTTCGTGAAAAGCCCAGGGCTTGCCTTGAACTGTGAATTCAAGACCGTCAGTCTCGAATTCACATACGGAATCTGTGCACGGCTCGCCGCTCACCGTGACAAAGCCTTGTTGCACAAGGCCCGCACACACACGACGCGTACCAAAGCCTTGGCAATAAAGAATATCCTGAAGCTGCACCTGAAACGAACCCTGATCAGTGCTTGACAGCACCCGTTGTTTTGCGCGCCGCTTTCTTGGCTGCGGGCGCCACCACGGCAACGGGAGCCACGGTCTCAACGGCTACCGTCGGGTCGTCCTGCAAGGGCGTCGGTTCCCGCTCCAGTGCCACCTTAAGTACCTGGTCTATCCAGCGAACGGGCACGATCTCCAAACCACTCTTGACGTTGTCAGGAATATCTTGCAGATCTTTGGCGTTTTCCTCGGGGATCAAAACCGTCTTGATACCGCCGCGAAGTGCGGCCAGCAGTTTCTCTTTGAGGCCACCGATCGCCGTGACTTCGCCACGAAGGGTTATCTCGCCCGTCATGGCAACATCACCGCGTACAGGAATCCCGGTTAGCGCCGACACAAACGCAGTCGTCATCGCGGCACCTGCACTGGGGCCATCTTTGGGCGTGGCACCGTCTGGCACGTGAATATGGATGTCTTTCTTTTCGAAAGTCTCATCCTTGATGCCAAGCAGTCGGGAACGACTGCGCACCACCGTTCGCGCTGCTTCGACGGACTCTTTCATCACATCACCAAGCGAGCCTGTGCGAGTGATCACGCCTTTGCCGGGCATGATGGCCGCCTCAATGGTCAGCAGATCGCCGCCCACTTCGGTCCAGGCCAAGCCAACCACCTGCCCGATTTGGTTTTGCTCTTCTGCGCGCCCATAGGTGTACTTGCGCACACCCAGAAAATCGTTCAGGTTGTCAGCAGTAACCAGCACTTGCGGCGTCATTTTTTTGAGTTGCAAGCCCTTCACCACCTTGCGGCAAATCTTGGACAAATCGCGCTCTAACGATCGCACACCCGCTTCACGCGTGTAGTAGCGCACGATGTCGCGCACAGCATCCTCACGGACCAGCAATTCGCTGTTCTTGACGCCGTTGTTCTTCATCTGCTTGGGCAGCAGATATTTCATGGCAATGTGGGTTTTCTCGTCTTCGGTGTAGCCAGACAACCGAATCACTTCCATGCGGTCCAGCAAAGCTGGCGGAATGTTCATCGAATTGGACGTCGCCACAAACATCACGTCGCTCAGGTCAAAGTCCACCTCAACATAGTGGTCACTGAACGTGTGGTTTTGCTCGGGATCCAAAACCTCCAGCAAGGCACTGGACGGATCGCCACGGAAGTCAGTCCCCAGCTTGTCGATTTCGTCCAGCAGGAACAGAGGATTGCGCGTTCCAACTTTTGTCAAGTTTTGCAGCAACTTACCTGGCAAAGCACCAATGTAGGTGCGACGATGACCGCGAATCTCTGCCTCATCTCGCATGCCACCCAAAGCCATGCGAACGTACTTGCGCCCCGTGGCCTTGGCGATGGATTGTCCAAGCGATGTTTTACCCACGCCAGGAGGGCCAACCAGACACAAAATGGGGGCCTTAACCTTATCAACGCGCTGCTGAACTGCAAGATACTCAAGGATTCGGTCCTTGACCTTGTCAAGGCCAAAATGGTCTTCGTTGAGCACCCCTTCGGCGTTCATCAGATCGTGCTTGATCTTGGTCTTCTTGCTCCATGGCAATGCGGTCAAGACGTCGATGTAATTGCGCACCACGGTAGCTTCTGCCGACATGGGCGACATCAGCTTGAGCTTCTTGAATTCCGCATCCGCCTTTTTGCGCGCTTCGATGGGCATCTTGGCAGCTTTGATCTTCTTCTCAAGCTCTTCCACGTCTGCGCCGTCTTCGCCGTCACCCAGTTCTTTCTGAATGGCTTTAACCTGCTCATTGAGGTAAAAGTCGCGCTGATTCTTCTCCATCTGCCGCTTGACACGGCCACGGATTTTTTTGTCGACATTCAGAATCTCGACTTCGCGCTCAATCTGCTCAAACAGATTTTCGAGCCGGTCTTTGACACTCGACAACTCCAGCACCGTCTGCTTGCTTTCCAGCTTGAGCGGCAAATGCGCGGCGATGGTGTCCGCCAAGCGGCCAGGATCATCAATACTGGAAATCGACGTGAGAATTTCTTGAGGTATCTTTTTGTTGAGCTTGACGTACTGGTCAAACTGCTGCATCACGGCACGGCGCAAAGCCTCGATTTCGCTGCCAGCCACCACAACAGGCGTCATATCCTGCGGCGTAACGTTGGCTACAAAATGGGTTTCGCCTTCCGTGATCGCATTGACTGCTGCGCGCTGCTGGCCTTCAACCAAAACCTTAACTGTGCCATCCGGCAGCTTTAGCATCTGCAGTATGGTGGACACACAGCCAGATGCGAACATGTCTGTGGCAGCAGGCTCGTCCTTGGCGGCGGCTTTTTGGGCGACCAACATGATGCGGCGGTCGGCCTCCATGGCCGATTCGAGCGCTTTGATACTCTTGGGGCGTCCCACAAAAAGTGGGATGACCATGTGCGGAAAGACAACCACGTCACGCAGCGGCAACAAAGGCAAATCCAGCGCAACAGGGGGTAGCTGGGTGTGGCCAGACATATGTTCCTCAATTCATGAAGCGCAAATCATGCCTTCTTGGCCGATTCGCGGTAAACCAATAAGGGCGGCTTTTCTTCGTCAATACACGATTCATCCACCACCACTTTGTCGACATTTGATGTAGTCGGCAGGTCATACATGACGTCGATTAGCGATTGTTCAACAATAGATCGCAAACCACGTGCACCTGTTTTTCGCGCGAGTGCCTTTTTGGCAATCGCTTTAAGCGCCGACGGGCGAACTTCCAGCGTCACGCCTTCCATGCTGAACAGCTTGGCGTATTGCTTGACGATAGCGTTCTTGGGCTCGGTCAGGATTTGCACCAAGGCTTCTTCGCTCAGTTCGGCCAGTGTCGCCACGACCGGCATACGCCCCACCAATTCAGGAATCAAACCAAACTTGATGATGTCTTCTGGCTCGACGTCTTTGAACACTTCAGACAGGCTGCGCTGCTTTTTGCTCTTAACCGTGGCACCAAAACCCATGCCGCCCGATTCGGTGCGGTTTTCAATGACCTTCTCCAGGCCGGCAAAAGCACCGCCACAAATGAACAAGATGTTGGTTGTGTCAATCTGAATGAAGTCCTGATTCGGGTGCTTGCGACCGCCCTGTGGCGGCACGCTGGCAAGCGTTCCTTCTATCAGTTTGAGCAAGGCTTGCTGCACGCCTTCGCCCGACACATCGCGGGTAATTGAAGGGTTTTCAGATTTACGCGATATCTTGTCGATCTCGTCGATATACACAATCCCGCGCTGGGCTTTTTCCGCATCGTAATTGCAGGTTTGCAGCAATTTCGAGATGATGTTTTCAACGTCTTCACCCACATAACCGGCCTCGGTCAAGGTGGTGGCATCTGCCATCACAAACGGCACATCCAGCATGCGGGCCATGGTTTGCGCCAACAATGTCTTGCCAGAGCCTGTGGGGCCAATCAGCAAAATATTGCTCTTCGCTAACTCAACGTCGTCCTTTTTGGCGCCTTCTTTGTGGCGCAGGCGTTTGTAGTGGTTGTACACCGCTACAGCCAGGGTGCGCTTGGCACGCTCTTGCCCAATGACATAGCTGTCCAGATTGGTCTTGATCTCCGAGGGGGTGGGCAACTCGGTTTTCTCTTCCTTGCCCAACTCGCCCGGGCCTGGAAGTTCATCCCGGATGATGTCATTGCAAAGGTCAATGCATTCATCGCAGATGAACACAGAGGGACCAGCGATTAACTTTTTGACCTCATGCTGGCTTTTGCCGCAAAAGGAGCAATACAAAGTTTTTTCGCCGGATGAGCCTTTTTTTTCGGCCATGAGTGACTTGCCTCAATTGACAGTGATGAACAATGATACTAAAGCTGCCATTGAAAGCCGCCAGCCAGAGAAAAGAAAAGGGCACCCACTTGGGGCGCCCTACCCTTAACTCACAACATGGCAATCAAGGGCGCTTGGCGATAACCTGATCGATCAGGCCGTATTCCTTGGACTCGTCCGCGGTCATGTAGTAGTCGCGCTCAGTGTCCCGCTCAATCTTCTCCAGCGGCTGGCCCGTTTGCTCTGCCAGGATCTTGTTCAGTTGCAGACGCGTCTTCAAGATTTCGCGTGCCGAGATTTCAATCTCCGTCGCCTGGCCCTGAGCGCCGCCAGAAGGCTGGTGAATCATGATCTTGGAGTTAGGCAGCGAAAATCGCTTGCCCTTGGCACCTGCAGACAACAAAAACGCGCCCATGCTGGCCGCAAAGCCTGTGCACAAGGTCGACACATCAGGCTTGATGAAGTTCATCGTGTCGTAAATCGCCATGCCAGCACTGACCGATCCACCGGGCGAGTTGATGTAGAAAGAAATATCCTTGTCGGGGTTTTCACTTTCCAAAAACAGCAACTGCGCCACCACCAAATTGGCCGTGTGATCGTTCACAGGCCCCACCAGAAAAATCACGCGCTCCTTGAGCAGACGCGAATAGATGTCGTAAGAGCGCTCGCCGCGCCCCGACTGCTCAATGACCATCGGGATCATGCCGAGGGCCTGTGTTTCCATTGCACTCATGTTTTCTCCTGGTAATGCACGACACTTGATTGTGTACCGCGCAACAGATAAGGCCTGATGACCAGACTGCAAGTCATGATCAGCAGGCCTTAGCCGCTAGATTAGCCCACATTGTGGGCCATCCGTGAAATATCAGCCTTGTTGGGCCATCAAATCATCAAACGAAACTGCCTTGGTCGTCACTTGCGCCTTGGACAGCACATGCTCGGTCACGTTGTTTTCAATCACGATGGCTTCAACTTCTGCCATGCGGCGATTGTCGCTGTGGTACCAACGCACCACTTCGGCAGGCTTTTCGTAGCTGGAGGCCAGCTCTTCAATGTGGGCCTTGATCTGCTCAGGCTTGGCTTGCAAGTCATTGGTACGCACCAACTCAGCAACGACCAGACCCAAACGCACGCGGCGCTCCGCTTGAGGACGGAATGCGTCATCAGGAATCGGTGCCTTGTCAGCATCTTTGATACCACGTGACTTCAGTTCAGCGCGAGCACCTTCAATCATGCGGTCCACTTCAGACTGCACGCTTGAATTAGGCAGATCCAACTCAGCCACGGCAACCAAAGCATCCATCACGGCTTGCTTGTTGCGAGACATCAAACGCGACTTTACTTCGCGCTCCAGATTCTTGCGGATGTCAGCGCGCAGGCCTTCAACGCTTGCGTCGCCAATGCCCAGTGACTTGGCCAGGGCTTCGTTCACTTCAGGCAAATGAGCCGCTTCGATCTTCTTCACGGTCACCATGAAGTCGGCTTGTTTGCCGGCCACATCTTTGCCATGGTATTCAGCGGGGAAGTTCAAAGGAAAGGTCTTGCTTTCGCCAGACTTCATGCCACGCACGGCATCTTCAAATTCCTTGAGCATCTGGCCTTCACCAACCAAAAACTGGAAGTCGCTGGCTTTGCCGCCATCAAAGGGCTCGCCGTCGATCTTGCCTTCAAAGTCGATCGTGACGCGGTCGCCGTCCGCTGCCGCTTGGTCCATGCCGCGCTGGGCAAAGCTGCGGCGCTGTTTGCGAAGGATTTCAACCGTCTTGTCAATGGCTTCGTCGCTGACTTCGGCGTCCAGCTTTTCAACCGTTGCCGTGGTCAAGTCAGCAATTTTGACTTCTGGATAGACTTCAAAAACCGCATCAAAGGCCATTTCGCCTTCTGTGGCGGCTTCCACTTCGCTGATGCGCGGTTGGCCTGCCACACGCAGCTTGGCTTCATTGGCAGCCACAAAGAAGGCCTCGCCCACCTTGTCGTTCATCACTTCGTAATGAACAGAATAGCCATAGCGCTGGGCTACAACATTCATGGGAACCTTACCAGGACGGAAACCGTCCATTTTGACGGTACGTGCCAAACGCTTGAGGCGCGTTTCCACTTCCGACTGGATGGAGTTCATGGGGAGCGTCAGGGTGATCTTGCGCTCAAGCTTTTCAAGGGTTTCAACGGTAACGGCCATGGTCATGTTTCCTCATGAGAATTCAAGAGACAGGGCACTTACAACAGCGCTTGAATCAAGCACTGCAAGTTCCTGTCAAAAATGCTGGTGCGCGGGGGGGGACTCGAACCCCCACACCATTGCTGGCGTCAGGACCTAAA
>ERZ724524.28-NODE-28-length-97093-cov-8.893248_pt1 | contig 97093 bp, 86 predicted proteins | sample MGYA00376057_ERZ724524 | MGnify/ENA primary metagenome ERZ724524 (study PRJEB28724, sample SAMN07190888) | wastewater metagenome | isolation source: influent of sewage treatment plant in Hong Hong | place: USA: Christiansburg, Virginia | collected 2016-03-01 ...
CTACTTCCGGTGGTTCTACTTCCGGTGGTTCTACTTCCGGTGGTTCTACTTCCGGTGGTTCTACTTCCGGTGGTTCTACTTCCGGTGGTTCTACTTCCGGTGGTTCTACTTCCGGCGGCTCTACTTCTGGTGGCTCTACTTCCGGCGGTTCTACTTCCAGCAGCAGCGGTGGCTCTACATCCTCGTCCTCCTCCAGCAGCGGAGTTTCAGGTGGCGGTAGCGGCAACTCGGTGGCTATTTTGGACCCCAACAGCCAGAACAACACAAACACGAACACCAGCACAAGCACTACAAATACGACCACATCCACCCGCTGATTGAGTGCTTAGGGTATATGGCTCACGCAAGTGGGCTTGGTATAGGCTTGTCCGTTTGATCACGCTTGTTAGCGCCGCGATGGCGCTTCAGGCATGTTCGTCATTTAAGAGCGATGCTTTGCTTTTTATTGACTTAGCCCGAGGCTCTTTGAATGAGGGTCCTGCGCTTCCTACGCCATCGAATGGACTCGACCTTAAGTACCGCTACCTTATGGTGCAGGTGGTGGGGCAACCGGCTGCGATGCTGGTATTGAGCAACGAGTACTCCACGCCCAATGGCTTGCTGGAAGTTTGGGTGGCTGCGGATGGCAGTTTGATTCAGACGATGAATGGCCGACTTGGATCTCTTTCTGGGCTCGCGACACAATGGTCGTCCGTCCGATGGATTGGCACACCCATCGAAGATCCGACATTAGTGAAATCGGTTGGTGATGCCACACAACGCATCCGTGACGTCATGCCTACGTATGCTTACAACGTGGCTGACGTACTCCACTCAGAGAGAGTAGATTTTGCTTTGATCCCTCACCATGCGATTCCTTCACAAGGTGACTTAGACCAATGGGGCAAGCACACCTGGTTGCAAGAACGTGTGGTGACAAGCCCCGGCAATATGAGCCCGGGCGATTCCTGGGTTGCGTTAGGTACGCACCGGGGACTCCGCGGCGTTGTTGCCAGCTACCAGTGCATTGACAAGACACTTTGCCTGAAGACCGCACGCTGGCCCATCGAACAAGTTGATACGGTTGCTCAATGATTTTTCGTCTTGGCACCGTGGCACACGCCACCTTGATCCTGTGCGCGCATGCCTGCGCAGTTTTGGCCAATGCAGCTGAAGCCCAGGAGCTGCTCGGTAAGCCAAGTTCTGTGGTTGACACGGCTGGGGTTCCGCCGTTGCGCGGTGAACGGCTCAGTGATTGGCTGATACGCACCTCAGGCCCCTTGCCTGACACTGTGGCACTGCATTGGCGGGTGGACGCAGAACGCCTGCCCCAAGGTCGTCTACGTGATGCGTCCGTGGTAGGTCTATTAAGCAACGGGGAAAAAAGTGCTCCACTGCCCCGTAAATTACCCGATGCCATCGCGGCGCTCCCATTGACCGGGCGGCTGCCTTTGCACACCCAGCAGGCGCTGGCGATGCAGGCAAAACCTGACCAGGACCCCGTTTTGGAGACCGGTCACACTGCAGTTTTGTTCCGGCGTCCGCAATATGTGACGGTGATTTTGTCAAGCGCAGAGGTCTGCCTTGTTCCCCATGCCACGGGCTTGTTGGCGATAGATTACATCAGGGCCTGCCATCCTGAGCAAGTGCATTTGGCGTCCCGGGTCTGGTTGTCGCAGCCGGACGCCCGCCACTTTAGTTTTGGTATTGCGCCCTGGAACCGGGAGGAACAGGTCAACCCCGCTCCTGGGGCTTGGCTGTGGGTACCACTAGACCGGCATGACATCGCGCCGGAGACTTCAAGCAACCTAACGCGCTTCTTCGGCACGCAAGCACCACTTGAGTTTCTGCCTGATCAGGCCTTGCGCCAAATGGCCCGCGTGACCGCTCAACCGACCTATTTGGCAACCGAGCCTCCAAGGCGAAATGTGATCAGCTATAGCGACTGGGGTGATGCAGGCTTTCTGCAAATGCCTTCTGCACGCATGGGACCTGAGGGCGAAGCGCGTTTGCATGTCAGCCGAGTCTGGCCCTACACCCGGACCACCTTCATGTTCCACCCCTTGGACTGGATGGAAGCGGGCTTTAGGTATTCCAATATCTCCACCCAACTTTACGGGCCGGTAGAGTTTTCAGGGACCCAAGGCTACAAAGACAAATCCATTGACATCAAGTTTCGGTTGCTAAAGGAATCACGACTGCTCCCAGAAGTCGCTGTCGGTGCGCGCGATTTTACTGGTACAGGGCTATTCTCAAGCGAATACTTGGCGGCCAGCAAGCGCTGGGGCGACTGGGACGCGACCCTGGGCCTGGGTTGGGGCTACATGGGAAGCCGATCAGATTTGCGCAACCCACTCAGCAGCTTGTTGGGTTCCAAGTGGTCAGACCGTCCGTCCGCATCAGTTGGTTTAGGGGGCAATTTCAACCCTGGCGTGATGTTCAAGGGACCGACAGCCCTGTTTGGCGGCGTGCAATACAGTGCATCAAAGGCTTGGCAACTCAAAGCCGAGCTTGATAGCAATAGCTACCAAAGAGAACCTTTTGGCAACAACCTGCCCGTGCGGAGCCGACTGAACTGGGGCCTTGTTTACAGCCCCAACCCTACACTGGACATCTCATTTGGGCTCGAGCGGGGTAACCGGATCATGGCAGGTCTGACCCTGCACACTGACACTGCTGGTCTGGGCGGTATGTACACCGCCAAGCCGCTGGACTTACCAGCAGCACCGCTGTTGACGCCAGAGGAGGCGCGTACCGAGCAAATGACATTGAAAGAGCTCGCACTTTACCTAGCCCAGCAGACTGGCTGGAACGTGCGGGTGCTGGACCTGGAGGGCGACACGGCCACAGTACTGACTGAAGCGGCCACGGCAAGCTTTGTACAGGACCGAGTGGAACGCGCGGCAAGAACCCTGAACGCGCACCTGCCAGCCCAGTACCGACGATTTGTATTTCAAATGCGCGAAGTAGGCATGCCACTGACCACCGTGGTGGTAAACCGCGAAGAGTGGGTTGCCAAGCGCGTGCAGGCCCGTGCGCCGAGCCTGCTTCTTGCGGAGCAAAGCTTGGCGCCTGGCAACCGGGGCTACAAGCAGTTTGATGACCTAGACCTGAAGTATGCGACACACAACTTCAAGGTAGTGCCCAGTTACCGTCAGATTTTGGGCGGGCCAGACGCACCTTTTCTTTATGCCTTGGGACTAGAAGCCCAAGGAGAATACCGGATCGACAAAGGCACCTGGGCGGTGGCCAGCGTCAACCTGAGGGCGCTCGGCAACTTTGACAAATTCAAGCAGGGCGGCTTTAGCGATATGCCGCGCGTTAGAACCTACCAAAAGGAATATGCAACCACCTCGGCCGTTACCCTGCCCGTAATGCAACTGACGCACATGGAGGCGCTTGGTGGGGGACACTATGTGAGTGCCTATGGCGGTATGCTGGAAAGCATGTTTGGTGGGGTGGGTGCTGAGTGGCTTTACCGGCCCTTCATGAGCCGCTGGGCGATGGGCGTGGACATCAACCGAGTGCGGCAACGGGACTTTAGGCAGAATCTGGCGTTCAGAGACTACCAGGTGAGCACGGGTCATGCTAGCCTCTATTGGGACACGGGTTTTCAGAACCTGCACGCTACGCTGAGCGCGGGACGCTATTTGGCGGGCGACATCGGCGCGACGCTGAATGTCAAACGTGTGTTCCCCAACGGCGTGGCAATTGGTGCCTGGGCCACCAAGACAAACGTGTCTGCAGAGCGTTTTGGCGAAGGCAGTTTTGACAAGGGCATTTATGTGAATATGCCCTTTGACGTGATGCTGCCACGGTCGGCGCCCGGAAACATCTCGCTAACCTGGAACTCTATTACCCGCGACGGAGGAGCCATGCTATCAAGACGCTACCCGTTGGAGGCGTCCACCCGCGTACGCTCACCGGCGTTGTGGCGCAACGAGATAGCCGGCCCCAAGGAGATGCGGACAGCGGCAAACCTGAGCAACATCGAGTTTCCGGCACGGGTTCACCCATTGTCCGACACACTTGCGACGACCAAGACGCTGGGCTCGCAAGTTGCAAACATCTCAGCAGAGTCGTGGCTCTGGGCCGGAGGCGCTGTCCTGGCCAGCAGCCTGCTAGACGGCCGCCTTGACCGCTGGGCGCAAAACCATGCGACCGGCAGCTGGAAGAAGGCCGGTAGTATCGGCAACGCCATGCCCTACCTCCTGGCAGCCGGCAGCGGCGCACTCTACCTGGGCCTGGGCGGTGAGCACGAGGCCACCACGGCCGGGACAGCCCTGCGAGCCGGCGCCTACACGCTGGCAGCGAACTACGGCCTGCGCTACGTCGCTGGCCGCCAGCGTCCGCTGGCAGGCGAAGGGAACGGGTCGTTTAACGGCTTCAACAACAGCGCTTTTCAGTCCGGCTTCACCTCCAACCACACCGCCATCGCCTTTGCCCTGGCCACGCCCTTTGCGCAACAATATGACAGTCCGTGGCTCTATGGGGTGGCCGCGGCCGCTGCATTTGGCAGAATACAGAAGCGCGACCACTGGCTGTCTGACACGGTCGCAGGTGCTGCCATGGGCTACGGCATCGGTACCCTGCTGACACAACAGCAGAATAAGAATGGCAAAGGCGTCTCGATCAGCGTGGCACCGAACGCGATCGTTGCGCAGTGGCAGTACTAACCAGAAACGTAGATAAAAAGCACTCCATGTACTCATCACTTAAACCCATCACCCACCGCCTTGGCCTCCTCATGACGAGCAGCCTAGTGGCCGTTTCGGGCTACGCACAGGTCGGTGTGGGTGGCGCCGGGATCTATAGCAGTAGCGGCTACAGTGGCGCAGTCGATGCCACAGCCGCATCCGCACAGCCCATGCCAGGAACCCAAACGGGCACCCTGCGCAACACCCTGCCGAGCTTTGACCAAGCCACGCCAGCACAAAGATACGCCCAACCTGCGCCAGCGCCCGGTGCTGAATTCCCACCCGTGGAAGGCACACGCGCCATACAGGTCCGCAGGACCCCAAACCAGTTCCAGCGCTTTGTCAAAGACGCGACGGGGCAAGATCTGGAGGTGTTTGGCAGCAACCTGTTTACCACACCCAACACCTACACACCGGTCACCAACATTGCACCACCCGACAACTACACCTTGGGCGCTGGGGATGAGGTCCAGCTGCAAGTATGGGGCGCAATCGACCAGAACCTTCGGCTGACGGTGGATCGCAGCGGCAAGGTTCAAATTCCCAGGGTCGGCGCCGTGTCACTTGCCGGCGTCAGTGCCGGGCAGCTGAGCGGCGTACTTAAGTCACATATGACCAAGGTGTTTACCAACATCGAGGTGTCGGCCACCGTGTCGCGGCTGCGCAGCATACAGGTGTATGTGGTCGGGCAAGCTGAACGCCCAGGCACCTACACGCTTAGCAGCCTGAGCACACTCGTCAATGCGCTGTTTGCCAGCGGTGGCCCCAGCGCCAATGGGTCCATGCGTAGCATCGAGTTGCGCCGCCGCAATGAGCTGGTGTCCACGATTGACCTTTATACCTTCATCGCCAAGGGCGACAAAGCCGCAGACGTCACCCTGCAGCCGGGTGACGTGATTGTCGTGCCGCCAGTGGGGCCACGGGTGGCCCTGACGGGTGCCTACGACCAGGCCGCCATCTATGAGCTGGTGGACACCAAGAAGGGTGGTACCACCGTACGGCAGCTGCTGTCTATCGGCGGCGGTGTGCCGGCCCTGGCCACCCTGCAAAAGGCGCAGCTGGAGCGCGTCAGCCCACAGTCCAATCCTCCGCGGCAGGTAGCCGAAATTGCGCTCAACGCTATTGGCCTGGGAACGCCGCTTCAAGACGGTGACATCTTGACGCTGATTGGCATCACCCAAGGCTTTGGCAATGCAGTGACGTTGAAGGGCAATGTGGCGTACCCCCTGCGGCACGCCTGGAAGCCCGGCATGCGGGTGCTGGACCTGATCCCTGAGCCCGAAGCCTTGATCACACAAGATTACTACCGTAAGCAGAACCAGCAGGTGCAGGTAATTGATGACGAGAGCACACGCTTCATTAGGCGCAAGGGCTCGCAAACGGTGGGAGGCGGGCAATATGCGGACGCAGCCTCCAGCGAGGACATGCGCACGCGGCAACCGTACGACGACGCACAGCAGCAGCGAGAAACAGTCAGTCAGCGCGACGGAGATCAAAGAGATCAAAGAGATCAGGGCGCCAGGGTTAAAGATACCGTGCGCCAGTTCAAGGCCAACTTTGATGCCATCAACTGGGACTACGCGGTGGTGGAACGCCTTAATAAGGCCACACTCGTCAACCAATTAATTCCATTTAACCTTGGGAAAGCTGTTTTATCCAAGGACCCCGAGCACAACTTGCTGCTTCAAGCAGGCGACGTGGTAACTATCTTTAGCCAAAAAGACATCCGCCTCCCAGCGGAAAAACAACTGCGACTGGTGCGGGTCGAGGGTGAAGTCGCGGCACCAGGCGTTTACCCCTCACTGCCCGGCGAGACACTGCCGCAGTTACTGCGCCGTATTGGTGGACTTACACCGCAGGCATTTTTGTTTGGAACAGAGTTCACGCGTGAGTCGGTGCGCCAGCAACAACAAAAGAACCTGGACCAATTGGTCAGCCGGTTAGAGACTGCATCCTCCAGCCAGAGCAGTGCGCAAGTCGCCAACTTGAGTGGCGACCAAGCCTTAAGGGCAAATGCCATCATCGAAGCGCAGCGCCAACGTCAGCAGCAACAGATATCCAGACTTAAGACCCAGCGCAGCAATGGTCGTGTGGCGCTGGAAATGCCTACCGACAAGGCGGACCTGGCGTCACTTCCACCGTTGTTGCTGGAGGACGGCGATAGCGTCTACGTACCCGCAACGCCCAGCTTTGTCGCAGCCTACGGCGCTGTCAACAACGACAACGTGATCGTTTACAAGCCCGGCCGCGTCGTGGCCGATGTCTCCCGTTTGGCGGGACTGACCGAGGATGCCGACGTCAACCAATCATTCGTCTTGCGTGCCGATGGGACGGTCATCTCGCGCAAAGATCGGTCTGGCCTGCTGGGTGGCGGCTTTGACAGCACACCGCTGTTGCCTGGGGACACCCTGGTTGTACCCCCTAAGGTTGACCGCGAGACATTCTGGACCGCCTTCATACGCAACGCTAAGGACATCACACAAATCTTGGCAAACTTGGGCCTAGGCGTAGCAGCCCTGCGTTCTTTGTAATCGAGCCGAAAACTAATTCATGCAAGACTCACAACAAACCGACACACGCGAAGACGAAGGCGAAATCAGCCTATTGGATTTACTGCAAATGGTGGTTGAGCATCGGCGTTTGCTGGTAGTGGGGCCGTTGCTGATAGGTGCTTTGGCCCTCGGGATCGCGTTTGCCTTGCCTCCTATCTTTACGGCCAACACCAAGTTCCTGCCACCTCAGCAGCAACAAAGTTCGGCCGCTGGCTTGCTGCAAAGCTTGGGCGCGCTTGGTGGGCTGGCCGGCGCTGCGACCGGCATCAAGAGCCCTGCAGACCAGTACGTGGCGTACCTGAAGAGCCGTGCAGTGCAGGACCCCCTCCTGCAGGAGTTTGATCTGGTCAGCAGGTACAAGTCCAAGGCAAAAGACGACGCTCGCAAGGAACTGACGGAAAACAGCCGCATCACTGCGGGAAAAGACGGCCTGATCAGCATTGATGTTGACGACACCGATCCGACTGTTGCAGCGAACCTGGCCAACGCTTACGTTGCACAACTGGGCAAGTTGCTGAGTCGGCTCGCCGTCACCGAAGCCCAGCAGCGCCGCTTGTTCTTTGAAAAGCAACTCGCTCAGGCAAAGACTGGTTTGACCACCGCCGAGACCGCGCTACGAGAGGTCGGCATCACGCCAGACGTCTTAAAGGCCCAGCCGACGGCTGCAGTTGGCGCGCTGGCGCAATTGCAAGCGCAAATTGCCGCCCAGGAAGTCAAGGTAGCCAGCATGCGAGGCTACCTGGCAGAATCCGCGCCCGACTTCAAGCAGGCACTGACTGAGCTTGCTGCCTTGCGCACCCAAGTGGGCAAAGCAGACGGCGGCAGCAACACGGCAAGTGGGGCAGTCACCAAGACCGCCAAGCAAGGCGACTACGTGGCACGCTACCGAGACTTTAAATACCACGAGACCTTGTTTGAACTGTTCGCAAAGCAGTACGAGATTGCCCGGGTGGACGAGGCCCGCGAGGGAGCTGTGATTCAGGTGCTGGATATGGCAGAGCCCCCGGAGCGCAAATCCAAGCCTAAGAGGGCCTTGATCGCCATGCTTGCAGCCTTGGCCACAGGTCTCATGCTGCTCTTGTTTGTGTTTTCGCGCCAAGCGCTCAGAAATGCCGGAAATGAACCGGAGACGGCCGCAAAACTGGATCGACTCAAAGCAGCCTTCCGCAGAAAAGCGTGAACCAGTGACTTTGTCGAAACCGCCCACTTCCGCCACCCACGGTTGGGTGGCCTTTGCCGCGCTGGCAGGCTTCTTGGCCGCCATGGGTTGCCTACGCGTATTTAGGCCCTTCGGAGATCAGGTGGTTTCATCCGCCTTATTTTTGATTGGTGTGACTGCGGCGTTTATCTTTGCGACAGACTTGCTTTGGCAAAAAGTGTATTTACGCTCCAGCACTGGCCTGAATTTTAAGCAGTCGAACCCCTCTTTGCGACGAAGTCTAACTAAATATGCAGGATTACTGGGCAGCTTAGGCTTTGTGGGGTTCCTGTACTGGCTGCTGCCCGAGTATCACAGCGCGTTTTATACCCGCTACTACCAGATGTTGCTGATCGTGCTGCCCCCGTGGCTGGTACTGGCCATACCATACCTGTATTGGATAGATAAGCACATGCCGCAGCCGAAGGATGGCTATTGGCATATGGGCCAGGCTGTGTGCCTGAATTGGCAAGAGGTAGATCGTGCGGTATTGGGGCAGCATGTCTTGGGCTGGCTGATCAAAGGCTTCTTCTTCCCCCTGATGTTTACCTACATGTGCAATGACATTGCCAAGTTTGTGAACTATGACTTTGGCAAGCTGAGCCATTTTGGCACCTGGTTCGACCTGATTTACGACTTTTTGTACTTTGTCGATGTGGGAATCGTGTCGATGGGCTACTTGATTTCGATGCGGGTGACGGACACGCATTTGCGGTCTGCTGAGCCGACACTGTTGGGTTGGTCTGTGGCATTGCTTTGCTATCAGCCATTTTGGTCTTTGGCGGGGCGCAATTACTTGGCCTATGACACGGATTTGAAGTGGGGTGCGTGGCTTTGGAACCAGCCATTGATTTATGGCATCTGGGGTACCAGCATTTTGCTACTGACAGCGGTGTATGTTTGGGCCACGGTGATTTTTGGTGGACGCTTTTCCAACCTGACCCACCGGGGCATCATTACCAACGGGCCCTATCGCTACACCAAGCACCCGGCTTATATCGCCAAGAATTTGTCTTGGTGGATGATTTCGGTGCCATTCGTGCTGCAAAGCACGGCGTCGGAGGCGATACGGCATTGCCTGCTGTTGCTGGCACTCAATGGTGTGTATTGGATGAGGGCAATCACAGAAGAAAGGCATTTATCCTGGGATCCCGACTATGTCGCTTATTCAGATTGGATCAAGAGCCATGGGGTCTTCAGGTTTACCAAACCAAAATAGTGTACATGGACTCCAAATCATAATGTAGAGATTTTTGAGCGACGGTGCACTCACTTCCTTGGTTTATTGGGGGATTACCGCACCAGATTTACCCTGCTAGGGCTTCAGTACACTTAAGATCGCTTCAGCCGCGGCCAAACCAGTTTTCTCACGTGTGTAGGAATGCGCCGTACGCCTGCAGTTAGCGGAGAGGCTCTCCAGATGTAAAGGGGCATTTTTCGCCTTAAGGATTGCTGACACAATGCCCCCAACGTCACCTGATTCCAAGACAACACCGCAATTGTGGTCTTGAAGGAATTCGCCTGCCTCGCAAGGAGGCGTGACAATACTAGGAATACCAAGCCCCAGGTACTCCCAGACCTTGACTGGGAAAGCGTCCTTAGATATTTTGTCGTCAAGACGCAGACAGAGCCCCAAATGACAACGTTCAATCTCTGCAATGGTTTGCTCGAAGGGTTGCCGGCCTAGGAACCGCAGGTTGGGCAACTCGCATGCTTGCAGGGGGCCCTCCTTTCGCCCGTATCCGATAACCAAGACATCGACATCGGACGGCGCAAGCTGCTTCGCTACTTTCAGCAACGTATCGACATCCTGAAAAAACCCAAGAACGCCGTGAAAACACACAGTAAAGCGCTGATGCTTCTCTGCCTTACGACCCGCCAATTGAGCGGGAAAGCCGTTGTAAACATATTTAACTTTGGAAGTCGACTCTTCGCTGATTACTTCGCGGGCCAGCCCTTGAGTAGCGCAAAGAACCATCGAAGCGCCACGATACATCCGTCGGGACAGCAGACGAAACAGTCTGTAAAGCACGGAGTCAGAGCTGAGCAGCAAAGCTTCAGCATACACCTGAGGATAGATGTCCCGCATCTCGAGCACGTAGGGTATGCCGCGCTTCTGAGCGAAGAAGGTCTGTACCAAGGCTGAAATGTAGCCTGGAGAAGAGACGATGGCCAAATCGGGCCGATCGCGTGCGAAGTACATTTGACGTGTGGCGACAAATCCCATGCGCATCTCCCCCATCAGGCGCCGGAACAAGCCCAGGGAGTTTTCGACCTCCGGCACTTGAAGGGCTATCACTGTTACACCTTCGATCGGAAGAGGGTTGGGGCTAGAGCAATAGACCTTGATGTGCGCCTCGGGAAGCAGCAGGGGAAGTCTGGCCATGATTGATTGTCCCCGAAGCGCCGCAGCACCGGAATAGGGTGGCAAATGTTGGAAAAATGCTGAAATACGGAGATTCATGCTTGCTGCGCTGAGGTGGTTGCTGATCGTGCTTGGGGATCGTTGGTAACAGAGACTATTGACGTGTAGCGCCAACGAGCCGGTTTGCACCATATGAGGAATACAGTTAACCAAAAAGCATAATTTGAAATGTATCCTGCGGACTGCGAAACCGACAGCAGCGGTGCCGCCGCCACGAGGCACATTTGTGCGATCTGCTGTTGCGTGGGTCGAATGCTTAGCAAGGCCTTCCATAAGGGCTTCAGTAGAAAAAACCCCACGAGGAGAGTGGCTGGCCCGAATTCAGCTAGCACCTCTGCGACGGCGTTGTGTAGGCTCTTCGCAGTGAGTAGTTCGAAGTTGGGCAGGGAAAGTGTATACACCGATCCCGCCGGTCCAAGGCCAATCCAGCTTTGCGACTTCAGCGCGCTAATCGCGTGGATTAGTGCATCGGTACGGTCAAAAATCGACCCACCAAGGTTGTACGGCTCGAGATTGAAGATGCGGACTAACGGATCCTGAAACAACTCCATGAAGTCGAATTCAGACTCTCCGATCTTGATCTTGACATCACCCAAAGCCAGCACCGCTAGCGAAACCACCAAAACCAAAATCAGTAGACCCACCAGCGGCTTGATGCGCAATCGTATGCATACCTTTACGAGGCAGTACATGGCGATCATTAACAATGATGCCAATATTACGGCTTTTGCGTCATTACGAAGGTTCAGTCCAAAGAAGGCCACTAAAAAAAGGCCTTTTTTCCAAATCGCTGCATCGCTGCAAATGACAATGCACATTACGCCGCCAAGAAAGAGCGCTAGGTCGTTTGGCGTGAAGAAAAAGGTGTTCAGCCAAATATTACTATCCTCATTAACTACCGTTGGGAACTCCAGTCCAGTACCTAACTGTATGCCTGCAATACTGAAAACCAGTATTGTCAGCGTACGAACCATTCCATGTAGACGAACTGGTGCTTTGGTGTCAGTGCGGTAGAGCCAAAATAGAAGCGCGAAGAACGTCACCAACTGCGCATATTTCAACGCTTGGGCAGCCTGCATGAGAAGTGGAGTGCCATAGGTCACACCCACAGCGAATCCGTAACATATGAAAACGATCATCCAAAGGAACCACCGTCGCGCCCATCGTGTCCGCGCCGCGAGTAGTACGGCGATGAACGGCATAAGGACATAGTACGGTGTGACCGGAATGCTTACCGAGGGCCGCAGCACCGCGTTCCACGTAGCCATAAACACAACGACATAACAGAGGATCCAAACTACCCGGCGCTTGCTCGACTCGTTTAAGCCGCTAATGTCGTGTTGGTTCACTTGCGCTGAAGCCTTTTATGGGACGCAACTAGACGCTGAGCGAGCTTCGCATACGAAGAAAAGGTGTAATGACTGACTTCTGGCGCATTTATGTAGGAACTGAAATCTTCTTTAGAGAACCCCAGCTTTTTACTGACGTAATCTCGGTCTTGTTCTAATTGCAACGGATCGTAAATCGGCTTGGCCAGCTCTACCATGGCGCTCTCGCGGGAGACCTCCCTGTTCATTATCAGGTCCGAGAGGTGGATTCGGCGCTTGTCGACCCCGAACTTTTCTGGAAGGATATGGGCTTGGTAGAACTTGGTAAACACTGACTCATAATGCTTTCCTCCGTAATACTGCCAGCCCAGTTCCTGTTCGAGAGTCTTCATTGCCTCATCCTTGCGGTACGGGAGGTAATTCAGCAGGCTGATTGACTTGGCGCCACGTACATAATGATTCCAAGCCATCTTCCACACGCTGAGCGTAGGGTAGCGCTTGATAGGTACTGTGCCGAAGCGTTTGTGTATCGCCCTTAGATTACGCAGGTCAAACTTAAAATGTTGCCAGGCGGGCGGCATGATGGATTCTGTGGCGGCGTTCGTACCCGACAATATGTAACGAATTTTGTGCTTGTTAGCTATCTGGTACATAGCCGCAAAGATTGCGTGATCGGTCACCATTTCAATGTCGATCACGTTCGCTTTGAAGAACGACCTTTGAATGTCCCTGAATTCCTCCCAGTCGATAACAAATGTAATCAAATCCAGATTGAGTCGCTTGACGATTTGCTCGATATTTTTTAAAGCCAACTCAGAATTCCAGCCGTTGTCAAAATGCACAGCGAGCGGCCTCAGTCCGAGTTTGACTGCTTGATGTGCTACGTAAGAACTATCCACGCCCCCACTAAGGCCGACGATGCTGTCATACTCGCCGTTCTGCTCGGTCTTCAATCTTGCGACGAGTTGCTTCAGCTGCTCGTACGCACCTCCTTTGCTATATGGCGTGGAAGCTACTTTTTCCTCATGGCCTTTACAGTAATTGCAGACTCCATCCTGGTCGAATTGAATTCCTGGGGCTGTAGTATCCATCACGCAGCGCGTGCATACTTTGTAAATGTCATTCATGGTTATTGGCTTTCTCAATTTTTGAAAGGACACCAATCAAGGTGTCTTCGTCAGGGTAAGTTATGAGTACAGCACGGTGCTTGCCTTGAAAAACAAACAAGCTACCTGCCGCGGCAGAAGACGCCCCCCCTTCTTCAATAACCTGAACCATATCGCTTAGGCAACTAGCACCACCACACGCAATCACAGGAATTCGAACAGAGTGAGCGACACTACGAACTAACGGAACATCGTATCCCTGCATGGTGCCGTCACGATCCACGCTATAGATCAGCAGTTCACCCGCACCCGCTTGTTCAGCGCGTTTTGCCAGTACAACCGGGTCTTCCTTAGTATTGACCGTAGCGGAATTAATGTACCGCTCAGGGCGACCGAAAAGACTTTTCCGAACATCAATGCCAACGAGTATGCTCTGGTTGCCGAAAACAGAAGACGCTTCAGCAATCAAAGCTAGCGACCCAACCGCAGATGAGTTGATCGCGACTTTTTCGACACCTAGCTTAAATAATTCCTCAATCTGCTTAAGCTGTGTTACGCCGCCGCCATAGCAGAGTGGTATGAACGCCTCACTGGCGATATCTGCTAATAAACCGAAGTTTGGCCCACCACCTCGGCGACTTGCATCAATATCTAACAGTATTAGTTCGTCAACCGCTTTGTCATTGAAAATGCGGACGGCGTTTATCGGATCACCTATGTAGGTCTCGTTTTTGAACTTGACCGTCTTGTATAGGCCGCCACCCTTGAGTAATAGCGTCGGGATAAATCGGGCGCGCAACATAATCAAGGACTACCCGCAGGCAGCGTAAATGTTGCAAAGTTCTTTAGAAGCTGCATGCCAAAGCGATGGCTCTTCTCTGGGTGGAATTGGACACCGGCGATGTTGCCCTTGACGATGCCAGATGCGAACTCTAGTCCATGGGTAGTCAGACTCATCACCGACTCAGATCGGTCGCACTGCATGAAATAGGAGTGGACGAAGTAAAAGCGGGGAGGGGTTTCAAAACCAGCAAACAGCGGGTGTTGGCGTGGGGGCACTGCGAAATTCCAGCCCATGTGAGGCACCTTGTAGTTGGGGCGGTCGCTTATTGGGAAGCGGCGAGTCACAGCATCAATCCATCCCAATCCGGACTCGGTGCCCTCCTCACTACCCCGTGTAAGAAGTTGAGCTCCCACGCAGATGCCAAGTAAAGGCACCTGCTTCTCCTGCACCATGGTCTCAAGCGCCTGGGCGAAGCCCAATTGGCGCAGGTTACGGGCGCAGGTATCAAAGTGGCCAATACCCGGAAGTAAAATGTGCGTAGCGCCATGAATATCCTTAGGTGTTTCCGCCACCCGCGCAGCCACACCGATTCGCTTGAATAGGTTGATTATGGACCCGAGGTTTGCAGTCTTGTAGTCAATGATAACGATCATTTGAATACCAAAATCATTTTATGGGCTCTCTTTAAAGGGATGATTCGATGGGGTCAATTTAACGAATGAAATATTATTTTTAGCCCAGATTGCATAATTAATGGCACAGTATTAAAATCGTCATGATGGCAATACTTCTTGAATAAAGCTCTTGTAATTCAATTCCCAATTGGGCGCCCATAAATCATCAGGCTTAATTGAAACTTCAGAATGCTTTGAATAATAGGTATCCTCTTCAAGAAGTCCTTCAAGCTCATCAATCGTAGAAAAAGACGGAAAAGGTAGAATTGGAAATGCGAATCGTGACTTCGCTGTCTCCCAAAGAAGAATTTTATTAACAATACCAACTGCTTCAAAAAGTCCCGTAGAAAGCTCACTAATAACAAGCCAGCTTTGTCGCAACGAATCGTAAATGTCATTATGGGTATCCAATACAACCCCAAAAGGAATATTGAAATTTTTAACATTGCTTCGTTCCAAAGGGTGTGGACGGAATACTACTGGCGCCCCTCGAACCCAGTGCATTTGCGCCACTTTTGAAGCCAAATTTAAATATAGCTGCGTCTCAATACCATCTCCCAAAATCAAAACCCTACTTTTGGACGCTGGAATTCTAGAAAATTGCTTTAATGATTCTGTTAGGTGAGGATTTCCAATTGATAATTTCTTTATCGGCATATTAGTTTGCTGGCTCCACCAGTCACCATAGGTAAGAAGATAGTCTGGCAAGGTTTCTTTGAAATGCTCACTATTTGCAAGTGCCGATGCCACATTATAACCATCATGCCCTTTAGTTATGCCCCCGTGTTGATACTCCGCAGTAATAACGCCTGAAATTCTCGCCGCATTTAATATGGCAACTGATCGTGCACCGTAACAGGCATTTTCTTTAAATAAAAGCTTGATTTTTCCCTTCGCAAACCAATTGGCGTAATGGTTAATGGAGTTCGGAAGAACGGCCAACTGAATAGATAGGGATTTAATGAGTGTTTCAATTTTTATTTGATCTAATGCGTAATCTAACTTCAATTTAACATTTCTTGCAGCAAGATTCACTACCTCTCTTGCCATTTCGCGGTGTTGTTTTCCTACAATTATTCGACCTAAAATCTGCGAATAAATATTATATGGAGTCGCATGCATGGTTGCATTTGATTTCCCCCCTTCAATCCACCGCCAATCGCCATGTTCTTGATAAATAAAACTACTAGACGGATAACAATCAGCAAAATAGCTAACCAATCTATCTTGAATTTTTCCATTTCGCTCATAAATTCCCAAACCAGTTGTAAAAAAACAGATGTCCGAATGACGGTCGGATCTGTTAACAAAATTGTGAAATTGACTGCGGACCAAGAAGTTAAGCAAATCAAAATACGCAGGCCGTTTACCCGCGCCTATTAATATTCCGGATGAAAAAAGTAAATCGGAAAGAATCGCCCTAATAAACTGTATCCGAATAAGCGTCCAAGCCGGAATATTGGTTCCTTTGCAAAAAATCTGCAAGAGCGCATCATCGTCTTCAAGAGCAAGAATCTGCTGTAAGTTGTATGCTGGTTTTGGTTGCATGGATTACTTTGCTATTTTAGACTCAATGCAGGATAACCAGGGCATGCGGTAGCAATATTGAGCCAGCAACCATGCGCCTGCAAATAACATTGCTTGGCCAAACATAAATGCTTGTGCTGCGCCTGCAATTCCATGCTTTCGAATCAAATACCAATTTACTCCAATCGTAATGACACCCACGAATATGGTTAACATTGACAATAGCTCAGTTCTGCGCGTAAAAAATATATAATTGGTAACCATGTAGTACATTCCCGTAAATGCATTGCCCATAAGAACATACCCAACAATAGGCGATGCGGAAAGATACTCGATACCAATAAACAGTCCCATTACCTGAGGAATGACTAGTGCGCCGACAATTGCTATTGTGGCAATACTAAAAAAGTAAATATATGTATAACGAACAATGCGCTGCTTTTTTGCATAATCCACATTATGTAATGTTTCCATTATCCATGGTGCAAAAGCCTTATTGAATGCATCAGCCGAAATCCCCACTATCAATCCGATCTGCAAAGCAACCAAGTAAATTCCTGTGGCGGCTACATCTAGAAAGTTTGTAACCATAAATCGGTCTGCCATTCCTAACATTAAACCGCCAAGAGCATGTGGCACAAGAGGCACCCCATATCGCAGAGCGTCTTTTGCGCAAGCTAAATCGACCTGGCGGGTAAGCCACCCCTCTCGTCTAAGCCAATAGATTGCGATAATCGCGATGAGCCCCCACGCAAATACCATTCCAAATAGCCTGCCCTGCCAACTGTAAAGCAGTACCACCACCAAGATGATAGACAGTGTGCCATCAATTAATGCATGAATAAATCTCAAAATACCATATTTAATGGGTTGCTTAGATACTTGCCACAAAGTAAGAAGTATTTGAACCAAAAATTGCACCGCCGCAACAACGACAGCCAGCATGAGCCAATTAATGCTCAATGTGGTTGCAGAGTTAATTTGTTCAAAAAATACGGTTACTAAAATTAAAAGCAATAACGTTGTTATTGTTAAAATACTTAGCGTTGTTGGTACATAACGCTTCATTGAAAAATTCACAGGTTCGAAATAACGAACCATTACTGCACCGTGTGTATTTAGGCCTGCGAACACGACAAAAACTGAAACCATTACCGTGAACATAGCGATCTTGCCATAGTCGGCGGGTGACAGAACGCGAGTCAAAATTGGTAATAGTAAAAATGGCACACCTGCGACAGCAAAGTTTGAAATCGTATATATGGCCGCGTCACCAGCAAATCGTGATCGTGGCTTCATATTGCAATACAAGTTTCAGCGATCTTCCAATCCCACGCAGTATCTATATCTAGAGCCTCTTGTGCTGTTTCAACTAAAAGGGGGATTGCTGCTGCCCCAAAAAATACCTGATTTTCTCTCAACATAGTCGGTGTAATCAGGTAAAAACATCCATTGACGACATAGGCCGGTGGCAGGTCTTGCGATCTCGTTTCAAGTCCATGTTCTTTCATGAACGGGACCAGATGATGACCTTCCAGCTTAAGAGCCCACATCGGATGAACATCGGTTGGTGATACGCCAATCACAGGCTTTCGATTGTGCTTTGCAAATAATTCAATGCCCTTGCGAACTGTTCCGATGGTTCTAAATGGCGAAGTTGGCTGCAACAAGAGGATCCCATCAACTGCGCCATGCTCAGATTCATACCAATTCAGCGCGTGCAATGCGACATCGTTTGAGCTTGCAATATCGGTCGCCAGTTCGGCAGGACGGAGCCAAGGAACATAGGCGCCTGCCTCTGAGCACACCTCTGCGATTGCAGGGTCATCGGTGGAAACAAGAATGTCGCATATCTCCGGAATACCTCTCGCTACGTCAATAGACCAAACGATCAACGGTTTGTCGCCCAGAATGCGGATATTTTTCCCCGGCAAACGTTTGGACCCGCCACGTGCCGGGATTAAGGCCAGTATCTTCATGCGATATCTTTTTTTGTGCTCAAGCGTGCTGCTATCAAATCATCCGGTCTGCCCACATCCAACCAAGGTTCGTGCATCGGGTATGCAACCGTACGTTTCGATTTTGCTTGGAGTCGTTCAAATAGGGTTGGCATGTCACAACGGGCATCAGCAATCAAGGTGTCCAGCGTATCTGGATCAAGCGCATATACACCGGCGTTGATGTGACTGCGGGCTATCGGCTTCTCCTCAAAGCCAATAATTTCCACGCCTTGAGTCTGTACCACGCCGAAGGGGTGCTGCCATTCGTGCACACGCACTGCCATGGTGGCGGCTGCACCATGTCGAATATGGAAGTCGAGCAGTTCGCCGTAGCGAATGTCGGTAATAACATCACCGTTTGTCACGACAAAAGGCACGCCTGGTCGGGGGCTAAGCAGGCCTAGAGCCCCAGCTGTTCCGAGAGGCAATTGCTCGCGCAGGTAATCAACCTGCACACCTAACCGTTCACCATTGCCGAAATGATCTTCAATCATTTGCCCCAAATAGTGAATGGCAAGTACAAAGTGGCTGAATCCCTCCAACTTGGCACGTTCGATGATGTGCTCCAACATCGGCTTGCCCGCAACGTGCAACATGGGTTTAGGGCAGTTCTCCGTGTGCGGGAGGAGACGGGTGCCCATACCACCTGCCATGATGACCATCAGGTTAGGGCGTGTTGGTGGCGTAGTAATCTCGTCCCAAAGATGCAAGCCGACAACGCGCCGGTCCGCGTCTACGACCGGGATCTGTTGAATTTTGTTTGCCACCATGAGTTGCATGACCATCGCATGGTCCATGTCAGGCGGAACAACCAGCGCATTACGATGAATGATGCTTTCGATAGGGCTAGTGATATCCAAACCTTTGAGCAAACCCCGTCTGATGTCGCCGTCCGATATTGTTCCCACTAACTCACCAGCGTCGCCTACAACCAAGACAATCTTGAGAGCAGCATGATTCAAGTTATGAATCACGTCCTCAATAGTGGCATCCGCTTTGACTGTGGCTTGTCGCCAAAACTCGACTCGCAGCGAATTTTCTATGTTGGTCATGCACGGGCCTTTTCTGCTTCGACGACCCATTCTCGAACCACTTGCCGTTGCGCATCCAAGCTGCGTGTAATTAGGTTGATCTCGTTAATTTTCCACGGCCCAAGCAATTCAGCTAGTTCGTCTTCAGCAGTAAATCGACTCGGACCTTTGCCGGCCATAGGTCCCGCGTCTGCGATATAGCGCCTGGTACCGACGGCGGTGCCTATGCCGTCACCCCAGCATCCTGTTGCAAAGGTTCGAACGAAAAGCTTGCCACCGGGTTTAGTAACTCGATGCATTTCGCGATAAATTCGGCATGATTCTTCAAAGTCATTGCAATAGACTGCCTCGGAGTCGATCAATGCATCGAAAGTTGCATCAGGCCACTGTAATTTCATCATATCGCCAACAACAAGCACACCATTTCGCGGCGCTGCGCTCCATCCAGGGCACTCGTTGTCCAGACGCTCGCGCGCAATAGCTTCTGCGCCCTTAGAGCCTTCGATACCGTTTGCAGAGAAGCCCTCACGCGCCAGAAACCACAGGTTGGTGCCAGTGCCGAAGCCAACCTCCAGGAAACGGACCGAAGCGCGATCGGGTGTAGCATAAAAATTGCGAGCGACAAATCTGATGACATCTTCACCTGGGTAACGTCCCCATGCCTGACTGGTGAAAATCTGCTCCCACACTGGATCCCAAGCCATAAAAATCTCCTTAATAATTCAAATATTCTTTTGCACCGCAAAATCACCGACTGAATTCCAATCAAGTGGTTCATCAGCCACCAATGAAGTTGCAAGGCATCTTCCAATAATGGAATCTGCTTGTTCTACGAATAACCCCCTATCGGCCCGCTTGAAGGATAGGTGAGCCCAAACCAAACAGGTACCAGCGTCTAGTTCGTGTGCTGCAACAATTCGACGGCGCACCAACGGTTTGATCTTCTCTTCGCTGGGGTTGGGCCACTTGATGCCATTCCCAAGAGCCTTCTCAACCCCTCGAATTTGTCGCACCATCTCAGTAAATTCGGCAGTGTCCAGCGAGGCCCGGTGGTCGGGGCCATTCATTGTCTTGTCTAATGTCAGATGCTTTTCAATAATTTCAGCGCCTAGAGCAACTGCAGCCACAGGCACCTCGCTACCAATAGTGTGATCGGAATAACCAACCCGAAGATTAAAGGCCTGCTTCAAGGTCTGCATCGCCCGCAAATTCACTTCTTCTAAGGGACACGGGTAATTGGTGGTGCAGTGGAGCAAGACCAATTCCTGTGTCGTGCCATCGCGGATTACTTTGACGGCACGCTCAACATCGCCCAAAGTGGACATACCAGTCGACAGAATCATTGGTTTTTGTTTCGATGCAATTTGCCGAAGGAATGGCAAGTTGGTCACTTCCCCTGAGCCGATTTTGATCCAGGGTAAAGCCAGTTCATCTGCAAGAAAGTTCAGGCTATCCTCTTCGTCCGGGGTGGAAAGGAAGTCGATTCCAATCGCCGCAGCATAGCCTTGCAGTCCAGCAAAGTCCTCGTATGACAGCTCCAACGCCTTGACCATTTCGTACTGGGTGTCTTCCGATTTCAAGTTATTTTTTTGATACGCGGCCATACTGGTGTTGCGGGTCAAAATTTTCTCGGTTTTGAATGTTTGGAACTTGACCGCATCTGCCCCTGCGGCCTTGGCGGCATCAATAAGTTGGCGGGCCAGTTCGACTTTGCCGTTATGGTTTACGCCCGCTTCGGCGATGATATAGACAGGAGTCATTTCAATTACTTTCTTTCAGCAGTGTGTTCCACGTATGAGGTTGAACTGTGGTATCAAATTTCTTGATGCGGAGTTGCGAAGGTGGGTAATTCAGCAAGGCATTTTCCAATGCCTTTACGATACGCAATGAATTTTTGCCGTCGCGAAAAGGGTCATAGGGGTTGGTGCAGGCCTTGGCAGTATCTTGATACTCTGGGGTCAACACATGGGCTAAGGCCGACTCAATCTCAGTGGGTGCGTAGTTGACGTGTAATACAGAGTCAGCTGCAAGCCGGTTTTTCTGCCGGTTTCCGATATTGACGGCTGGCACACCAAAAGATGATGCTTCAACAAGACCGCTGGACGAATTGCCAACTACCGCCTTTGCCTGGCTCATCACGGCGAGATAGTTACGACTGCCAAAATGGTCAACTAGCAAACTGTTCGGATGACTTTCAACAAACTGCCCAATCGCGGCAAGGACTATGTCAGAGCCTTGCTCAACACCCGGTGCGGTAAAAACGATCTGATGAATTGAAAAATGGGATAAGGCTTGAAGCAACGCATTGACCTGTACACCAACTGGGGTGTCGTAGTCTAGGGTTGATGGATGAAAAGTCACCAAAATGGTGTTTTTTCGAATGTCAACTCCAAACTGCGCTTTGACATCTTCCGGCGTCGCCATTTCTGAGTCATGGATCAGATCGAGACCGCACTCACCGACCACAGAAATGCGCCAGTCCTCCTCTCCCATTTGGCTGATGTTCTTTGCGTATTCATCGGTCGCTGCAAAATGTAGGCTAGCGATTTTAGTGTGCGAGTGGCGCACACAGTCGTCGATGACACCTTCTGTCACTTCGCCGCCGCTGATGTGCGCTAACGGGATACCATGCAGAAAAGCAGGAACAGTTACCCCCCAGAGCTCCCATCTATCCCCAAGAAAGAGCAACAGATCGCACCGATTGCTTGCGAACCAGCGTGAAGCCATTAATTGGGTGTTTGCTACCGTGCTGACCTGGCCCATTGCTGTATTGACATCGCCCATGGCATCGAAGCGCACGATGTTCAAGTGCTGTAACTGACCACACTCGAGTTCGATTTCCTTAATGGTCTCCCCACGCGAAGTCAGAAAATGCGACCCAGCAACCAAAAGGTCAACGTCAAAGCGTGCAGCAGCGTGTTGAATGACGCGTTTGAGCAGGCCAAAGTCTGATCGAGCTGTGGTCAGGATGGCGATTTTGATTTTTTGAGGCATAAGGTGATAGCTTTGGCCACTGCTTCCATGTCAGTTTCGCTGTAACGCGAATCGCAGGGAATGCTAAGAATATGAACCGATAAGGGACTGGGGGTCGGCAGCGCGCTGGTATCCCAGTGAATTGGACAGAAGTATTGGTCGCTTGCAAGTTGAGATCGGACTGCATCACGCTCATCTTGGTTTTTAAACAGACAAAGGTAATACGGTGAGGGACTCAACTGGGTATTAACCGTGCCGCAGCTTCCCTGTAATAAAGTGGAAAGCGTCGTGATGTTTCTGATGATTTGCTTTGCGTTTTCGTCAACACTGATAGTTCGCAGTAGCTCACGGGTGTAGTAGCTGCATGCGTGATCGCCCGCCGGTGACTGGTCGATCAGACTTTCAGCTTTCCGAAGCATGTGAAAACTTTCGTCATTGTTGAAGTGACGTTTGGCAGAAAACCCGCGAGAGAGAAGCCCTGCGGCACGCAATGCAAAAAATTCTTCCCTGATTTCAGATGATGGGGTCGTCACAGGGTGGTGGCAGCTTGACAGGAAACCGCCATCTGGAAAAGGACCTGATTTCCGTAAGCTTGCAACAAGGTAATCTGACTGCGCACTGATAAGCCTTATCTGATCCCGGTTAAAAAGCATGTGAGTCACATCTGAGATAACTGTCATCCCAAATGACTTTGCGCGACGGATGAGTCCTTCATTTGCCACACCGAAATAGTGCATGACCAGCAGGCACGAATTGGATGCCATCTCGGGATCGCAGGATTCGTGTTGGACAAGATCAGCATTCATCCTGTATGTGACTACATCCTTGCCAGCTTGTAGGCAAGCCTGATAGACGGAAACACAGATTAAGTCCGGCAAGTGTACGGTTTTGTGTGGAAGAGTACCTAGGAGTGCATACAAGGCATCCCTGCCGGTTGCAAAAAATGAAACACTCTCGGCAGCGCTGTCGAGCAAGTCGCTCATACTGTTCTTGACAGGATGAGGAGGGCTAAGGAAATGTTCGCCGCCTATCATTGTCCGCGCGCATCCGAGATGAGAAAAAAGGCAGGATTTTTAAGCGGAATTTTTGCGCGCTCGCATTGGTAGCCTGCGGCATCACAAATAAGTTTTGTGCAGAAAAAATCCAGACGTTCAGTTGAAAACTTTGACTTGAAGCGACTCAGTCCATCACTTTCATCCAAGGCGTGGCCACCACCGAGGTGCATCTTGCGGTAGCCACTGTTGCCGTAGCGTTGGAGAGCTGAGGCCATCAATAACTCCATGCCTTGCAGCTTCATGGCAATCGGAGTTGCTGCACTCAGGTGGTAGTGAACCCAGCCGGTTTCGTCAAGCAGGAAGAATGCACCGGCCAGCAGATTGCCATTTTCTTCATCGTGTATCTCGGCCAACTCACAGTGCGCATGGAGCGCCAGGGTATGTTCTACGAAAAAATCTTCCGAAAAAAAGTAATATGCCGAGGTCTGCTTTTGGTGCATCAGCTCGGAGTAAAGGTGGTAGAAGGCACTGACGCGATCTGTCGAGCAATCAGCAAGGGGGTAAAAGGTAACTCGAAGTCCAGCCCGACGGGCATAGTTAACCGACCAACGCAATTTCTGTGGAATGCCAGCTAGATAAGTCTCGAAACTATCGGAAGGCTGTAGATCTGCGGAATAGGTATACCGATTTAACTCAGTTGAGCCAGAAGGCCATTGAGTGTGATTAGACAGGAAGGGGGAATGGCGGACAAAAAGGGCCAATATAGATTCAGATGCTAGAAAACACCGCAACTGGTCAGCCTCTGCCTCGTGCAGCGTTAAGTTGCCGAACAAGCCGCCGTACCCGTAAGCGGAATATGCCTCTTTGCGACCATCGCCCAGGTCTCTGATCAGCATGGGTAAGTAGCTGGTTTCACTTTGTGCCCTGCACTTGAGCAGACGTGCATCACTAGCATCGTTAATAGACAGCATGGTTTGATAGGCGCGCCCCATGTAAACGGGTGCAACGACATCGGCCATATCCGGAACCCATGAGAATTCGATTTCAGCCACCTGATTTATCAGATAAAGAACCAAGGCCAGAACTGCTGGGGATGTTGATCACTCGCTGCTCTAGCGATTCGGCCACTGGCAAGGGTGCGCTAGGCGAGTTGGCATACATGGGCAGACGGTTCATCAGTGCCCAGATCGGGCGGGTCATCAGGCCCGCGTCGTTGGTCGCAGCCAACACAGCATCGCGTTGATCGGCGTGTGCTGCATCTAGCAGCAACGTCTGCAACCAGTAGTTGCTACTGGAACCAGCTGGTTCGGCAACTAGGTGTACACCAAGCACGTTTGCAAAAGCTGCCTGATACTGTTCAAACAGGCGGCGCTTATCGCGCAAGAAACCTGGTAGCTGCTCAAGCTGCGCACAACCCAAGGCGGCATTGAGGTTTGGCAACCGGTAGTTGAAACCAACCTCGTCATGCACAAAGTTCCAGCGATGGGGTAACTTGGCCGTTGTCGTGATGTGTTTGACACGTTTGCCTAGTTCGACATCATTGGTCAGGATGGCCCCACCGCCACCTGTGGTGATGGTCTTGTTTCCATTGAAACTCAAGGTGCCCATCAGCCCAAAAGTACCAGTGTGCTGCCCGCCCACGGTGCTGCCCAGAGATTCAGCGGCGTCTTCGATTAATTGTAAGTGGAAATCATGTGCTATGGCCAAAAGCGCATTTATATCGACCGGATGCCCAAAGGTGTGCATAGGCACCATGGCGCGGATGATCCGGCCGGTTTTACGGTTGACGCATTGACCGTTACGTATCTCTGTAATTGTTAACAGATATTCACGTAGGGCGACTGCATCCATGCCAAGCGAGCGCTCTTCGCTGTCAACAAAGTGTGGCGTGGCCTGGCAATAGGCCACTGCATTGGCGGTGGCGATGAAGGTGAGTGCCGGCAATAAAACCTCATCGCCAGGTTCGACACCAGCTAAACGTAGGGCCACGTGCAGTGCGGCAGTGCCATTGACCACGGCAACTGCCCGTTTGGCACCTGTGAAATTCGCCAAGTCATCCTCAAAACGGTCAACAAACTTACCTACAGACGACACAAAGGTTGAATCAAGGCATTCCTTTAAGTAACTCCATTCATTCCCATGAAAACGGGGTTCATGCAAGGCCAGTGGTCCGTCACCCACTACAGACTTAATAGCAAGGACGATGGACTGGGGCAGATTGCTGTTCGTATCCATGGCGCTTAGATGTTGTAAATGTCAGCTTTGTAGGCGGACAAGTTTGCGGGTTCGCGGAACCATGCAATGGTCTCGCTTAGGCCACGCAAGAAGCCATCGCGGCTGCCGTATTGCGGTTGCCAATCGAGCAATTCGCGCGCTTTGACGTTAGATGCCCAAAGGCGTTCAACTTCACTCTTCTCTGGGCGAAGTCGTTGCTCGTCCGTGATGATTTCAATCGTAGTGCCCATAGCTTCGGCAATTGCGTTCGCGGTATCCCCGATGGAAATTTCGAAATTACTGCCAATGTTGATAACTTCACCGATGCCACGATCTGACTTCAGTGCGGCAATGAAACCGGCTACCGTATCGGCCACATAGTTGAAGTCGCGTGTAGGTGAAACGGCACCGAGTTTAATTTGTCGCTGTCCATTGGCGATCTGGGTGATGATGGTCGGGATGACCGCACGGGCAGACTGGCGCGGACCGTAAGTGTTGAAGGGGCGCAGCAGCGTGACAGGCGTACCAAACGACGAATAAAAAGACATGGCGATTTGGTCTGCACCAATCTTGCTTGCCGAATAGGGTGACTGACCTTGCAATGGGTGGTCTTCAGTAATGGGTACAAAGCGTGCTGTGCCATACACCTCGCTGGTTGATGTTTGCACTACCTTGCTCACTCCCAAGTCACGTGCTGCTTGAACGATATTGAGCGTGCCCTTAATGTTGGTATCAACGTAGGTATCTGGTGAGTGGTATGAATATGGAATGGCAATCAGCGCGGCGAGATGCAACACGGCATCGCAGCCTCTCATTGCAGTGCGCACACCGTTGGGGTCGCGAACATCACCAGCAAATACTTCGAACTTGCCTTTTACATCCGAAGCACAGCGGTCTAACCAACCCCACGAGTTGAAGGAGTTGTAAAGCACAAAGGCACGAACATCGTAACCAGCGCGTACCAATGCTTCAGTAAGGTGCGAACCAATAAAACCGTCGGCGCCGGTGATCAGGATTTTGGAGGGCACGTTCATAATTGATTATCCGAACAAAATTCGGCGATGGACGCAACCACCTTGTCCATCTGCGCATTGGAGAACTCAGGATAGAGCGGGATCGATAGGATGCGTGATTGGTTCGCGTATGCGTTTGGAAAATCTCCCGGTAGGTGATTGAAACGACGATATGCGGGCAAAAACGGTAATGCAACCGGATAATTAACGACGGTAGGAATACCAGCAGAGCCAAGGTGTTGTGCCAGTTCATCACGCTTCTGGTGCTCAATTACGTAGAGATGCCAAACATGCTCGCGCTCAGGTGCAACATGCGGTGTGGTTACACCTTCAACCGAAGCCAGAAGTTCACTGTAGCGCTGGGCACGTTCTTGGCGCAGTTGCGTCCACTGCGCGAGGTGGGGGAGCTTTACCGACAGGATCGCGGCCTGAATACCATCGAGACGGCTATTGATGCCTTCGATTTGATGATCGCCTTTTCTCAATCCTCCGTGACGCGCGAACATAGCCATTTTGTCGGCCAAGGCTGAATCATTTGTCACTACAGCACCGGCATCGCCCATTGCACCAAGATTCTTGCCCGGATAAAAGGAGAAAGATGCCGCGTTGCCGAAGGTACCTACCAGCTGGCCTTTGAAACGTGCGAGGTGCGACTGAGCGCAATCTTCCAGTACCCACAGCTTATGTTTGTTAGCAATCGCCATGATTGCATCCATATCAGCTGGCTGGCCATAGAGGTGCACTGGAATGATGCCGACCGTGTTCTTGGTGATCTTCGACTCGATGCTCCGTGGATCGATGGTAAAGGTATCTGCATCGGTATCGCAGAACACTACTTTTGCCCCAGCCTGAGTGATAGTTTCTGTGGTCGAGATCCACGAATGTGCGGGTGCAATGACTTCATCACCAGCTTTCACCCCTAGAGCCACCATCGCGATATAAAGTGAGTCAGTTCCATTGGCGCAGGAGACGCAATGTTTGCGCTCCATTGCATCCGCAAACATCTGCTCGAATTTCTCGACATACGGACCGCGAACGAATAATGATTTCGAAATTACATCATTGATTACAGTATCGATTTCGTTTTTAATGCCTAGATACTGGGCATGAAGATCGACGAATGGGATATTGGTAGTCATGCTTTTATATACTTTATAAGTTGATTTTTCTGACAAGGCGTGCCGGGTTACCCGTATATATACCGGGTTCGTCAATATTTTTTGTAACCACTGAAGCTGCGCCAATCACAACGTTATCGCAGATCGAAACTGGCAAAATAGTTGCGTTACTACCTATGGATACGTTGTTTCCAATTTTGGTGTTTTTCCACAATTTCTTGTTGCCGCGCGCCGGGCCACCATTTGCAAACAGATCGTTAATAAACATCACACCATGTCCAACAAAGCAGTCGTCTCCGATGTCTACGAGTTCACAAATGAAAGCGTGAGACTGGACCTTGGTTCGCTTTCCAATTGCCGCATTGCGCTGTATCTCGACGAACGGTCCAATAAAAGCGTTGTCACCGATCGAACAACCATAGATGTTTACTGGATTGACGACCGTAACGTTCTGACCAAAGGTTACATCAACAATGGCAGCTTCGCGCAGGTTTAGGGTGGTCAAGACGCGCCCCCGAGCTTGCAATGCAGTGGCCGGAAACGCATGTGCACCTCCTTCCCAGTTTCGATGGACTCGTAAATAGCATTAATGAGCTCTAGACTCTTCCGGCCTTGAAGTCCATCCACCAAGTGCCGACTGTTGTTCTTAATGCAATCGACCACATGCTCATAGTACGCCTGATGTCCAAAGCCATAGACGTTCGGAGGATTCACGGAGTATTTCTCCATCACATCTTCGTCGCCTGGCATGGGTTCGACGAAATTCCAGACTTTCATTTTATTGACTGCAAAACCACCGATTTCTACCGTACCACCTTCACCCAATACCGAAATGGAGCCCTCAAGGTCTTTGGGGCGCGCTGCGGTAGTGGCTTCGATAACACCAAGCGCACCATTTCTGAACTTGAGAGTTACCACTGCAGTATCTTCAGCTTCGATCTTGGCAAGGGCCGTCGCACTGCGGGCAAATACGCTATCAACTTCACCAAGCATCCACTCGAGCATGTCAACATGGTGACTTGCTTGGTTGGTGAGAACACCACCATCCATGGCCCAGGTGCCACGCCAAGGTGCTTGATCGTAGTATTCTTGCGGTCGACACCAACGTACTCTGACTGTGCCCAATACAAGTTTTCCAAATCTGCCTTGATCCAAGGCTTCACGGAGCTTCATAACTGGTACGTTGAACCGATTTTGTTTAACGACAAATAGCTTGCCACCGGATTTGTCGCATGCTTGGATCATTGCATCAGCATCATCAAGCGTCAGAGCCATTGGCTTCTCAACAACAATGTGTTTGCCATACTGAGCAAGCTCAACAACGTTCCGTGCATGGTTACCACTTTCAGTTAACACAACCACGGCATCAATTTTTTCGCTCTGCATCATTTGATGCATGTCCGTGTAACTCGGAATAGAAAATTGTTCACCGATTGACTTGGCTTTTGATTCATCCAGATCGCAAACAGCAACTAACTGAGCACCATCAATCTGCTTGAGACCAAGAAGTTCCGAGTGCCTTTTTGCGATTCGACCGCATCCAACCAACGCAAAGTTCAACATTAAATAGTCCTCAAGTTAAAAATTACAGTATCTATCTCGCGAAAAGATGCCAACTAATCCTGCCCAAATAAGTCTCTGCTGTAGACCTTTTCTGAAACTTCTCTAATGTCGTCAGTAATTCGGTTAGCCACAATCACATCAGATTCAGCCATGAACTGCTCCAAATTGCGCACAACCCTGCTATTGAAGAACTTGTCTTCTTTTAGGGCTGGCTCGTAAACGATGACTTCCACACCTTTGGCCTTGATGCGTTTCATGATGCCCTGAATACTGCTGGCCCTGAAGTTATCGCTACCAGCCTTCATCACTAAACGGTGAATGCCAACTACCTTAGGCTGTCGCTTAAGTATTTCCGTTGCGCAGAAATCTTTACGTGTTGTATTGCTGTCCACGATTGCGCGCATGATGGTTTGCGGCACATCGTTGTAGTTTGCCAATAGTTGTTTAGTGTCTTTTGGCAGGCAGTAACCACCATAACCGAAGCTCGGGTTGTTGTAGTGGCTACCAATGCGCGGGTCCAAGCATGCGCCCTGAATGATTTGCTTGGCATCCAGTCCGTGCGTAGCTGCGTAAGTGTCTAGTTCGTTAAAAAAGGCCACGCGCATGGCTAGATAAGTATTGGCAAAGAGTTTGACGGCCTCCGCCTCGGTGCTGTTAGTGAATAGCACATCAATGTTTTCCTTAGACGCACCTTGTTGCAGCAGCTCAGCAAATGTTTTAGCACGGTCGCTAATTTCACCTACTACGATGCGGCTCGGGTGCAGATTGTCATAAAGCGCGCGGCCTTCACGCAAGAACTCAGGGGAGAAGATTACGTTGGGCTGATTAAGTTTGGCCGTGTAACCTACGGGTACGGTGCTCTTAATGACCATCACCGCATCCGGGTTGACGGCTAACACGTCCGCAATCACTGATTCAATCGATTTGGTGTTGAAGTAGTTGGTGACGGGGTCGTAGTCGGTGGGGGTGGAGATGATCACAAAGTTGGCGCCGGTGTAGGCTTCCGACTTGTCTAGTGTGGCTCTAAAATTAAGTGACTTGTTTTTTAGGAAATCTTCAATCTCTGCGTCATCAATAGGGCTCTGCTTTCGATTTAGCATGGCCACTTTTTCCGGAGCAATATCGAAAGCGATTACTTCGTTATGCTGGGCTAGCAACATAGCGTTGGATAGGCCGACATAGCCGGTTCCTGCAATTGCGATTTTCATTTTCTTGTTATCTTGCAATCTTGTTAGTAACTTAATGCGCTCATTACGGGGAGTTGTTCTCTGTTTTCAATCGCTGCGCACGGTCACCGGAGAAGCGAAAGCGTTATTCTGGTCGTCAAGAACTGCGTGCCGCAATGCGGCCTGCTGAAAGAGACTCTCGCCCACAGTCAGGCAAAGGAACTGCTTAGTACGCGAGAGCGGCCATAAACGGCCGCCGGAGCCACCGCAGACGATAACTGAAATAATATTTTTCATAACCTTTGAGTCTCTGGCTGGTGCCCGCGCGCAGCCTCAGTCTGCAGCGCAGCAATCTCCGCCTTCAGCGCCTCATACTCTTCCATCTTGCGCTGCAAGAACCCACCCGTTAGGGCAGCCTTTTCTGAGATACCACTGGGGGTCAGGATGTAAACGTACCCAAACTTGTTCTTGGACTGCGCAAAGTTCTGCATCTTCACCCAGCCCTTGTCCATCAAAGCCTTTAGGCAGTAGTTAAGTCCACCTACGCTCACGCCCAGCTGCTCCGCCAGCTCGCGCTGGGTCAAGTCGGGGTGATCTTGCAGGATGCGCATCACCCTGTAGTAGGTGTCTTCCTGGATCTTGGTTTGACGGCTGGCCATGGAAATAAGGACGGAGCAGGCTAAATGTTAAAGGTATGTTCGAAGTTGAACGATTTTACCTTGTCAACCTTAGCCTTTCGCACCCTCTACCTTCTGACATCCACATTTTGTGGTGTAAATATTGCCATTCTGTTTTCACAATTCGATATGCTGGGAGGCGGCTTAGAGCCCAGATTCGAGGCAAATCGCACCCACATAGCAAGTCAATCCAACCCGGTTGCGTTTACCCAAGACCTCCCACAGCACCCCTCGGCATAATGCCCCCATGCCAGAACCCCACGCCGCCAATCAAGTCGCTTCAACCACCGCGCATGTCTATCACCGCCAGCTGTCCACGAGTGAACGGACATCGCTTTCCGCTGTGGCGGCCAGCATCTTGCCAGGCACAAAAGTGCTGGACCTGGGCACGGGCAGTGGGGCGCTGGGCGCGTACCTAAGCCAGACGCTGCACTGCACGGTGGACGGGGTGACCTATAACCAGCAAGAGGCAGACATTGCCGCGCCGGGCTACCGCCGCCTGGTGGTGGCGGACCTGGACAACTGCGCACTGGATACGCTGTTTGCGGGCGAGCAATATGACTACATCGTCTGCGCGGATGTGCTGGAGCACACTAAGCAGCCGCGCAGAACGCTGGACGCAGCCCGAGGGCTATTGGCGCCGCTGGGCAAGCTGGTTCTGTCGGTGCCCAATGCCAGTTATTGTGGGCTGGTGGCCGAGTTGATGCACGGGGAGTTTCGCTACCGGGACGAGGGCCTGCTGGACCACACGCACTTGCGCTTTTTTACACGTGATTCGCTCTTGCGGTTTTTGGGCAAAGCTGGGTGGGCGGTGGACGCGATTGACACGATCGAGCGGCCGCTGAATGAATCAGAATTTTGTGACGACTTTGACCGCCTGCCGCCCGCTGTGGCGCGCTACCTGCTGGCTTTGCCGGATGCGCTTAGCTACCAGTTCGTGGTGACGGCTTTGCCCGCGCAGCCAGCAGATGACGCAACAGCGGCCATATCGGTGCATTCTGGCGCGGCGCGGGCGGTGTACAGCGCCCAGCTTTATTGGGGCCTGGAAGGCAGCCTGGCAGAAGACCGCAAGCTGGTGGCCGCAGGCCAAATAGGGGCAGCGCAGCAGGATTTGGTGTTTCAGCTCCCCATCACACCGAAGGCCATTACGAACCTGAGGCTGGACCCGGCTGACCGGCCCGGCTTTTTGTACCTGTACCAAATGTGCTTGCGCCAAGCCGACGGCCAGTTGCTTTGGTCGTGGTCTAGCGAGGCGAATGGAATTCAGGTACTGTTGACGGGGGCCACTCACCAGGTCTTGCCCTGCTTGGATGGCCCTGTCCAGGATGCCACCCTGCTGGCGCTGCATGGGGACGACCCGTGGGTGGAACTGCCGATACCTGCCGCCGTGCTGGCACTCGCTGCTGGGGGGGAACTGGTGGTGACGCTGGGCTGGCCCATGTCGGCAGACTTTGTGGCGGTTGAAAAAACTGTAGATCGGCTGCTAGCAGAGCGTGAATCACCTGCACCGCCGGTCGCCCAAGTCGCGTCGGCGAAAATGCAACAGGCACGACAACTGAAGGCGGAAAACCTCGCATTAAAGGCAGAGGCCCAGGCCTTGACGAAACAGCTGGAGCGGATGAAGGGCTCGGTTGCCATGCAGCTGTTCAAACCGTTGTACCAAGCCAAGTACTGGATCGGCCGCTGGGTCAAAGCCCTTCTGGGCGCGCAAAAGCCTGCGGAGGAACGGAAGCATAGGGTGAATGGGGCTTCTTGTTCAGAGGTGCTGGTAGATGTGATTGTCCCTGTGTACGCGGGTTTGAGCGACACTCGGCGGTGCCTTGAATCGGTGCTGGGCAGCCGCTGCAAGACGCCCTTCAGGCTGCTTGTGATCAACGATGCCAGTCCGGAGCCTGAGCTGACGCAGTGGCTACGGCAGCTGGCGGCGCGAGATCAGCGCATTACCCTGCTGGAGAATACTGACAACCTGGGATTTGTGGCCACGGTAAACCGGGGCATGCAGCAATCGGGCACACGCGATGTGCTGCTGCTGAACAGCGACACAGAGGTGGCCAACGACTGGCTGGACCGCCTGCGCGCGGCAGCCTACGGTGATGCACGGGTGGCCAGCGTGACGCCGTTTTCTAACAACGCAACGATTTGCAGCTTTCCACGCTTTTGCGAGGTCAACCCACCGCCCGACATGGGCACCGCAGCAATGGACGCTCTGTTTGCGCAAACCAACCTTGGCCAGGTCGTGGACGTGCCGACGGGCGTGGGGTTTTGCATGTATATCCGGCGGGCTTGCTTAGACGAGATTGGGTATTTTGATGTCGAGAATTTTGGCAAAGGCTACGGCGAAGAGAATGATTTTTGTGTGCGAGCAGCTCAGGCGGGCTGGCGCAACTTGCACGCACTAGACGTGTTTGTGTTGCATGCTGGCGGCGTGAGCTTTGGCGACAGTAAGAGCGCCAGGGAGCAAGCCGCCATGCTGACGCTGAGGCGGCTGCACCCCGGCTACGAGCCTGCGGTGCACGCGTTCTTGCAGCTGGATCCGGCGCGCGATGCACGGCAGCGGGTTGAGCAAGCACAGCGAAAGTAAAATCGCTGCTTCGCCTCCGACTCACCCATGCTATGACCCTCCCTGTTCGAATTCTTTTGGTTGCCCATGCCTTAGGCGGTGGTGTGGAGGGCCATGTGGGTGACTTGCGTGCGCTACTGGCTGGCTCGCTCGAGGTGGATGTGTTACGACCAGCTGGAGCGAGCGCTGTTCAAGTGCACTTCAGCGATGACAGCCGTGTCACTTGGCGCTGCGACAACTGGCCTTTGCTGGTTCAGGCGCTGCATTCGCGCGGTTACAGCCGCGTCCAGTTTCACCATATCCACGGCTTTCAGCCCGACATTCTGGCGCTGGACCAAGCTCTGAATCTGCCGTTTGATGTAACGCTGCATGATTATTTTGCTTATTGCCCGCAATATCAGCTGTCATCGTCAGATGGTGGAGGGTATTGTGGTGAGCCTGCACTGGAAGGATGCCGCACCTGTCTACAGGCTCGTCCACACTCCTGGGGCTGGTCAATCGAGCGTTGGCGCGACGAGATGGGCATGTTTTTAGCCCGCGCTGATAGAGTCATTGCACCAACCTCCTATGTGAAGGCCCAAATAGGTCAGCATTTCCCTGAGCAGGTGGTGATATTCCAACCTCATCCACCACGCCATGAATGGGTACACGCCCCTGCCCCTGTGTTCAAGGTCGTGGTTTTGGGGGCTTTATCTCGAATCAAAGGACTTGAAACGCTCATTCAATGTGCTGATCTGGCAATGCGCGAACAGATGCCGCTGTCATTCGTGCTACTGGGTTTTCCAGAACATATGATCAGTAATAAGCTGCCCATCCAAATGAGGGGGGAGTATCGTGATGCTGATTTGCCTGCACTATTGGCTTTGGAGCGTGCCGACGTGGTTTGGTTTCCTGGAAAATTTCCAGAGACCCACGCGTACACGCTAGATGTAGCCCTCGACAGTGGTATTCCAATTGTGGCGAGTAACCGCGGCGCGTTCATCGAGCGGTTGGCCAGCCACCCTTGCGCAAGCCTGCTAGACGCTGACTCGAGCGCATCTGATTGGAATGCTGCACTAATTCAGCGAGCTATGTCGGATGCAGTTGTCGCGGAGAATGCTGACAAACACCCTCAATCAGATGCGTTCAACGCCAGACGAAATGCACTGCGGCGGCAGTATCTGGCGTTCCTTCTAGAGCCCTTGCATACCACTGAGCTTGCTTTGGCACCGCATATTGACATTGACACCAAGACGCTAGAAATTACACTTCCCCAGTCCGATCATATGCCGCTGACAACTTTGTTTGAACACGGTGTGTTGTGTGGAAAGCATGAACCTCGCGACGTCTTGGGGGAACGACTGAAGGACATTGAGCGCGACTACGCTGTACTGGCAGGTTATAGCACCCGCGCCAGCAAGCCATGGTTCGTCTTGCTGGAGGAAACCGAGGCAATTGCCAGCGACGCCGAGCATTTGCGAGGCAGAGCAGAAGAACTTAGACAGGAAGCGGAACGTGTCCGAGCAAGCCTGCAGCTGCACATCCACAATCATGAGCAAAGTTTGCAGGCGATGGCTGGCAAAGAGCGCGAAGTGCTTGCGTTAAAGGGTCAGCTTTCGGAAATTACCCATCGCTTGGCGCAAACAGACCACCTATTTATCGAACGTGGTAAAGACTTAGTTCGTGCAGTCGATCAGATCCGCAAAATGGAGACCAGCACGTCATGGAAGGTGACCTCGCCCCTGCGGGCGGTGGGTTCTGTGGTTAAGTCGGCGCGGCACCGGGGAAGCCGGGCCAAGAACTTTGTCACGCTGGGCTACCGCCGTCTGCCCTTGATGTGGGACATATTAAAGAGCCAAGGACCAGCGGCCTTGGGCAAGCGGATTTACGCACGCGTGCATGGGCAGGCCTACACTTCTCCGCCTCAGTCGCCCGTAGACGTGAGTGACATTCATCCGCTAACGCTGGTAACGATTGATCCACAGCAAACGCCCAAGGTGTCGCTGGTCATTCCCGTCTATGGGCAGCACCAGCACACCTTTAATTGCCTGAAGAGCCTGGGCGAACACACAGATTTGAGCCAACTCGAGGTGATTGTGGTGGATGACGCATCGCCCGAGCCGGCATCGAAGGCTTTGGGCGTCGTGCATGGTATTCGCTTGGTTCGCAATGAACAGAACCTGGGGTTTATTGGCAGTTGTCATGCGGGCGCAAACCTGGCCCGCGGGGAGTTTCTGGTTTTGCTGAATAACGACATCCAGGTCACAGAGGGTTGGCTAGAAGCGTTGCTAGCAGTCTTCACGCTACGGGCAGATGCTGGCATGGTAGGCGCGCGTCTAGTCTACCCTGACGGGCGACTGCAGGAGGCTGGAGGCATTGTCTGGCGCGATGCGTCTGCCTGGAACTGGGGCCGCCATCAAGACCCTGAACGTCCGGAATACCGTTACTTACGTGCGGCGGACTATTGCTCCGGGGCCTGTTTGGCGCTGCGCCGGTCGGACTGGGTCCAATGGGGCGGGTTTGACCGCGCCTACATGCCCGCGTACTACGAAGACACGGACCTTGCTTTCCGGGTCAGAAAAGAAGGTAAGAAACTCTACTACCAGCCTGAGGCCAAAATCATTCACTTTGAGGGCATCAGTTCAGGCACGGATGTGACTCAAGGTGTCAAGCGCCACCAAGTCATTAACCAGAAGACCTTTTTTGAGCGCTGGCAGGATGTTTTGCTTAACCACCGCGTTAACGGCGACACCCCGCTGCGTGAGGTGGACCGCAGTGCGCGGGCCCATGTCTTGATTGTGGAGGCCTGCATGATCACGCCAGACCAGGATTCCGGCTCTGTCCGGATGCTGGCGATGCTGGAACTATTGGTCGAGTTGGGCTGCAAAGTGAGCTTTATCGCAGACAACCTGGAATGCAGGCAGCCGTACGCGCGCACCCTGCAACAAGCCGGGGTTGAGGTCTGGCACTATCCCTACGTGAAATCTGTAAGCGAGCTTTTGCAAGAACGTGGCGCGCACTTTGACATGATCATGTTCTGCCGGCACTACATCGCATCGCAGTATGTGGCAAACGTGCGCAAGTGGGCACCTCATGCGCGCATCGTGTTTGACACGGTGGACCTTCACTATCTGCGGGAGCAGCGCCAGGCAGAGTTGGAGCAGTCGGACAGCCTTTTGGCGAAAGCGGCCGAAACCCGACAGCTAGAGTTGGGCGTGATCAAACAGGTGGACGTGACCTTGGTGGTCAGCCCCATCGAACAAGCCCTGCTGGTAGGTGATGCCCCGGGCGCGATCGTAAATATTTTGTCAAACATTCACGAGCCTAGGCGTGCTCAAACCACTTACGCTGAGCGTGAAGGTCTGCTCTTTATTGGTGGCTTCAGGCACCCGCCGAATGTGGATGCTGTTGAATGGTTTGTGGGCAAAGTCTGGCCGCTGATCAGACAGCAACTGCCATCGGTCACGCTGACCATTGTCGGCAGCCACATGCCAGACGCCATCAAGAATCTGGCGGGCGATGGCATTCACACACCTGGCTTTGTGGAGGATGTTCACCCATTGATTGACGGTGCCAGAATCTCGCTGGCGCCACTGCGCTACGGGGCGGGAGTGAAGGGCAAGATCAATCAGGCCATGGCCTGCGGCCTGCCCGTAGTGGCGACGTCGGTGGCGGCTGAGGGCATGAGCCTCATTGCCAACGAAGAATTGCTAGTGGCAGACGAGCCACAGGAGTTTGCTAATGCGGTAGTGCGACTGTATCAAAACCAGGTCCTGTGGGCGCAGATCTCGAACAATGGCTATGAAAACGTGCGCAAGCATTTTTCACGTGCGACGGCCACGGCAACATTGGCAGACCTATTGAACTTCCAGAAAAAGCTCTAATCTATCAGCGCGTCATTACTCCGCAAACCAACTTCTTCTATGAAAAACATTATGAACATCAAACCCGGTTTATTGAGTCTTGCTCTTGCGGCAGCTGTATTGATGCAAGCTTGCGCTGTGGTGCCAAGTGGCGACCCCCTCAAGAACAACCCACACCGCATTGTTCCTATTTATAAGAATGGGCTTGAGAATGCTCAGTACAAGAAGATTGACACCATCCATGTTACGTTTAAGCGTGCGACCGTTTTCGATCGCAACCCCACGCTTGAGGACGTGAATTTAATGCTTCAAGGCGAAGCACGTGGGCTGGGTGCGGATGCGGTGATCAACGTGGCCTATGAACACCTGGTGGACGAGCAGAACTGGAGCTACATCAAGGCAAGCGGCGAAGCCATTGCGTTTGTCAGGAAGTAGACGTTGGGTGCTCCCTGCTTACGAAGATGCGCGGGGCTTCAGACCAGAAATGCCATGCGCCGGGATCAAGGTGCATGACTTGGTCAAGCTTTGAAAATACCCCTGCGGTCATAGTGTCCAGGCTTGCTTCATCCTCAGGGGTGTGGATCTCGAGGATTCTTTGACCTGTATTCAAGTCGAGCCCCGTGGTGTAGACCAGCACCGGGATTTGCTTGTCAAGGGCCAGACGCAACAGGGCTGTTGGCATCCTGGCGCTCATGCCCATCAGGGTGACATGTTGGCTGGCCTGCGCCTGATCAGCAGGCGCATCGATGGCGGCAAGAATGGGCTCACCTTGCTTCAATGCGGTGAGGACCCTCTTTAGGTTTTTATTGACGTCGATGGTTGCGCGCTGCAGCACATCAGCCACCTCTTTGGTTCTGGCGATGGCATAGCGGTAAAGCACTCGCCGGTTCTCAAAATAGGCGGGGTCCAGTGAGGCCACCAGGGCATTCGGCGTCAGCCCTGCGGCAGAGGCGTGCCTGAGTGCCCACATACCAGCTCCCCAGTGAAATGTGCAGAGCAGGCTGGGCTTTCCATGCGAAGGCCATTCGCCCACAACGGTGAGGTAGTTTTGCATCCAGCGGTCTGACCGTGTGAGCGACAGATACAGGTCGGCATGGTCCACCAGCGTAACAAGACGACGCTCCCAAAGCCATGCACTCTCGTCGACAGCCAGGCCTTTGGCCTTCGCCTGACCCAAAGACGCCAGACTCGCTTGTCTGTACAACCAAGGGGCTTTGGCGATCTGCTTAAAAAGTCTAAAGCAGAAAGGCCACGGCAGCAGGGCGGCCAGGGACGGAATCAGTACCAGTTCGATCAGGTCTCGGCATTCCGTGCGCAAGCTTTGTTGTGTGAAGCGTCTCATTTCCAGTGGTGCGGCAGTCTGACCAAACCAGGAGTCAAACTGGGGTATAAAAACTTGAACCTTACGCAGTTCTTCCACTCGTCATAGACCACCAGACCGTGTGAATCGAACAGGTAAACGCTGATCACATATTCCCCAGAATGCAGTGGCAAGTCAGGAAACACGAGCGTGGTTTGCCACAGACCGTTTCGCAGACGCACGGGCCGCACGCCTTCGGTATGCATGGCTACAGAAGTGATGCCAACACCATTCGCCTGCTCCAGCATCACGCCGATGCTTGGGCATTCGTCTATCCGACCTTTGACACTGACGCAGACGTTCAGATCTTTGCTATGCAAGGTAGATGTGTCGCCTTCATCGAGGTGCAATACCTTGACGGCGACGATGCCCGCCGGCCCGGCTTGAGGGATATTGTCTTCTGGAATGTCATCCAGCATTTGCGGGTTGGATTCAGCTTGCGATTGACGCTTTGCTGCCGCCGATTCTTGCGCTCGGACATGCATCTCGTAATCGGCAAGCACAGTGTCTGTTTCGCCCAGCGCCCTCACCTCGCCTTTGTCCAGCCACAGGGCTGTCGTGCAGATGTGGCGGACATGGTAGAGGCTGTGCGAACAAAAAAGAATGGTGCAGCCGTTTCGCCGAAACTCGTCGATTCTCTCAATGCATTTTTTCTGAAAATGCTGGTCACCTACAGCCAAGGCTTCGTCCACGATCAGGATGTCGGGTTCAACTGCAGTCACCAGCGCGAAGGCCAACCTGACCGCCATGCCCGACGAATAAGTCTTCACCGGGCGGTCGATCGCGTCGCCCAGCTCTGAAAATTCGATGATGGATGGCTCCAATGTGCACATCGTTTGGGCGTCAATGCCAATCAGACTGCCACCAAACCGCAAGTTCTCTCGGCCGGTAAAGTCGGGGTGAAACCCGGCCCCTAGCTCAAGAATAGCTGTTAATCGCCCACGGACATGCAGCTTGCCCTCGCTGGGTTGAAGCGCACCTGCAATCAGCTTCAGGAAGGTGCTTTTGCCAGCACCATTGTCTCCAATCACGCCCAGGCATTGGCCTTTGTGCAGCTCAAGCGACACATTGTGTAGCGCCTGATGGCTGCTGTGATAGTCCCGCCCAGTAATCAAGGCTTTGAACCGATCACGCTGAGAGGCGTAGAGGCGATAGCGTTTGCCAACACCTTGGAGCGACAGCAAGCTCATAGCCAGTCCACCAGTTCGTCGCGACTGCGCGCGATGGCCAGATTGAGCAGAGTGGCAAAAACAGCGATCCAGGCCAACAAGGCCCCCCAGACGGGCAAGGGCGGCCAGGCGCCTTTGAGCAGGACCTGTTGAAACCCAAGGACTATCGGTGTCATAGGGTTGGCCCAAAGCACCCAAGCCCAGTCCTTGGGAAACATGTCCATGGGGAACAGCACTGGTGACATGTAGATGCCTATTGACAAAATAAAGGTCACCACTTGGACCGTGTCACGTAAAGCTGCTGCTGCAATCGCCAACAAGTAGCCCAGCAGCAATACCATTAAGCATTCTGCCAAGACCAAGGGCAACACTGAAATGACAGGCAAACTGAAGCGATGGTTGGGTGCATACAGCAGCACCATCAACAATAGCAACGGTCCAAAAATCCGCAGGCTGCTCAGCACGGACCGAACTGGCAGCAAGACAGGGGGTATAGGGTTCTTTTGAAGCAGGTGGCCACTGTCCAGCAAGCTGTTCATGCCGCGTCCTAAGGCGTCGCCAAAAGCCATCCAGGGCAATGAGCCGACTATCAAGTACGCACCGGCCGCGCGGGTTGGCGCGCTCTCAGCCAGGCGCATGGCAAACACCACATCAAACACCAGGTAGTAAGCCGCCACCGTGAGCAGAGGTTGTGCGTAGAGCCACATGACGCCCCCTGCAGACCCTGCGTGGCGAGAGGCGACCTCGCGCCGCACCAGCACCCACAGCAGACTGCGGGCTTGCCACAGGCGTACCAAGTCGGCCCGGAGTGCCATCATCGGAGATGCGTCATTTCAGCACTCGTGCAGAAATGGCGTCTATAGACTCTTGGTTAAATACGCTGTCCTTGAGCAGGCGGTCCGATTCGCGTTTCCGCGCCTCCGAGGTCAACTGAACCTCAGCTTCTTTTTTCAGCATGTCTTGAACTTCCTCGTAGGGGCGCTGAACCGCAGGCTTCTTTTCGATCAGTTTGATGAGGTGAAAGCCAATGTCTGTTTCAACGGGTTCCGATACTTGTCCAACTGTCTTGAGTCCAAATGCGGTTGCCTCAAACTGAGGAGGCCATTTGCCGGTACCGCGCGCCTGCAAAGGCAATTCACCGCCACGGCCACTGGATGCAAAGTCCAAAGAGTTGGCCTTGGCCAAACCTGCAAAATCACCGCCGGCCTTGATTTCAGCGAGCAGTTTTTCCGCTTTTTCTTTGCCTTCAGCGCCACGCCCCACCAGGATATGGCTGACCTGTACTTGCTCAGGGGTTTCAAACCGTTTGACGTTCAAGCGGTAGTTGGCACGCGCATACTGCTCTAACGCCTCGGGTGTTACCTTTTGGGAATTGTCAAGTTTTTGCAGTGCCAAATCCGACAATACTTTCTCTCTGGAAATGGCGAGCATGGCCTTGGCCACATCGGTGTCGCCGAGTCCATCCTTCAAGGCTTCTTGAGCCAAGCGCCTGCGAACCAGGAGATTTGACGCCATCTGATAGACGCTAGAAGCCTGATTAAGGAATACCTTGCGTTGCTCTGCTGACATTCGTTGCATCTCGGCCTCAATGTCCTCCACGGACACCGCCATGTCGGGTGAGCTCATCACCACTGGCTCTGCGGCCTGTGCCTGAGTCACAGCGAGCAAGATAAACACAGCCAAAACAGGCAATTTGATCATCGAATTCTTCATGATTGAGACAAAAGACAAAACAAGTCAAAAAAGGAAATCGTTCTTCTCAAGTGAGAAGAACCCTTGAAGCCACTGCTGCTTAGTGGCAGCACGGCATCAAAGGTTCACTCATAAAAAAAGCGGGGTATAAACCCCGCTTTCAAACTTGAGGCTGTTAAGCCAGCAAATTAAGGACGGACATAGTGGTGGTTAGCACCAATGCCGAAGAAGACCGTGCCGTTTTGGGCTTTGATGTACGAGCGGCCAACCACTGGCAGACCACGCTTAGCACCCGCTGCGCCCAGACCAGACACGCCAACTGCAGTCCAACCGTCAACAAAGGCGGTGGTCACGTCTTGACGAGCCAGGGTAGAGGACAACACGGAAGGCTGTGTAGCGCCGCCAGCATTGAAACTCAACACGCTTGCTTCACCGCAGAAACGAACAGTAGTGGTGGTGCCAGGGGAGATCACGAAGCCACCGGTGGAGGTAACTTCTTCACGATCCCAAGACTGAATTGCGTCTGCTGCAGTGCAAATCTGGTGAGTCTTGCCAGTGGCAGAGTTCACAGAAGTGTTGGTGGAGTCAAACAACGTATTGGCTGCTGCGGTGCGAACAGTGTAAACACGACCGTCCAGAGCGGCGCTGAACGCTGCATTACCTGCCAGAGACCAGTTGTAGTTCATTGCAACATGGTAACGACGGGTAGGCATGGAGAATGTCCAGTCTGTACCAGCAGCAATTGAAGAGTTACCCAGTTGCTCGTTAGACACTGTGACTGCGGTCAAAGCATTTGACAAGGTTTCAGCTTGTGCAATCGCAAAACCAGCACCCACCACAGGTGTTGAAAGGTCAGGGAAGTCATACTGACGAGCTGTCACGACGGAACCGCCAGCTGCGTTAGCAGTTACGGAAGCACCTGTCAATACAGCACCACCAACAGCGCCAACATTCAACAACAATGGATCAGAGGTTTCAGCTGTAGCAGCGGTTGTAGCTGCTGCGCGAGCTGCAGTAGATGTTTGTGGGTAAAACACCAAGTTTGCAGTAGCAGGCTTTTGCAATGGGTTGGTTGTAACAGCCAACGAGTTAGAAGCCAGCAATGCAGTTGCCTCACCAGCGAAAGACAAAGTCTTTGGAACGTTGATGATGGTGTAGTTAGCAAACAATGTGCCTGTAGGCTGTGTCAGACCCATGGTCGATGCAGCACCACCTTGACCGTTTGCTGGGGCTTCAGCTGCAGGAGCAGAAGTACCAGCTGGCGAGGCGGACGTCAGGAGCGTTGGCTCGTTAGCCAATGCCGCCATCGTACCGGCTGTACAAGGAGCAACGCCACCAACGTGCTTGATCGCGTCGTACAGATAGTTGTTGGTCGTCACGATGTTAGTGGCGAACTGACCAGCTTGCAAAGCCTTGGGAATGTCGGCCATCACGAAGATTTCAACGTAACCTTCGCGAGTTTCAGCAGCCTTGTCAGCATCAGAGAAGCTGGCTGGCAGGCGTGACACGTCGAAAGCATTGCCGGTGGCAGATGTGCCCACGGTAGCAGGCAATGTGCAAGTCTTGTCAGAAGTTGTCAACACGGAACGACCATCAGCACCTTGGCTGATGTTGGCAGTCCACACGTCAGCGGGGGACATGTACAACTGGAAGTCAAAAATATCGTCAGAGTTAGATGCGCCACGGAAGCGAATCTTAACAGCCTTACCACGGGAAGTGTCGGTATTGACGATGTTCAACAGAGTGCTGTTACCAGACTGAGTTGAGAAGTAAGGAACGATCAACACGTTGCCAACACCAGTGTTTGGCTGCTGGAATGTATCTGCAAGGGAACCGGCATTGAAAACAACAGCATTTGCGCTGCCGACGAGGCCGAGGCCACCAATCATGGCAGCGATACTCATAGAGAGAACATTTTTTCTCATTAAAAACTCCATTAAAAGTTGGTAAGCGTGACTACCAGGATTAGTTGCTAACGCCTGGAGATGGTAGCACAGTCGAAAATTAGTAGGCAAGACAGATGATGGTTTTAGCCTTGCATGTTGTCGAAAAGAGACAAGGACATCAAGTGCAATCTATAGGCGCTTCTCCTCCAGAAACTAAGTCAGATTAAAGCTTTTGAAAAAACCACCACTGCCCTGACTCTTGCAGCCAAGGCTCGTCAAAATAGGTCACGATGTTTCCCATATTAGCACCTAAACGCGGACCTAAAACGGGTTTCGCCTCCAAGCGGATGCGTGCATCGCACTTCTCCGACTCACATTTGACACTAACCACTGTACCGGACACCCATATAACAGCACCGGCAAACTCGGCTTTATACCGGTCTAGAGACAACACAGCTCTTGAAGAGGGCGAAAGATATTCATACGCCTTGTCAAAGTCACCACCAATCAATAATGACCAGCGCTCACTTGCACGCACAGCAACGGATGCCTCTGGGGTCATCACTTTTGTAGCACACCCTTGCATGATGAGTGCGACAAAACCAACTGCAACCGCGTAGGCAAAACGACGTTTACCGGATTTAAATTTGTTCATAGTTTCATTATCCTAAAAGTGTGTACTATCGAGAAGGCACTGTCTCAGCCTGTGTGGGCTGCAACCAGCTACCATTTGGAAGCGAAGAGCTATCAACACTGCGCAGGCCCCTCATCCGTTCACGCAATTCAGAGCTAACCTCGCGCACATCTTGATCTGTCCTCACGACCTTTGGCGTGATTACGACAACCAATTCGGTTCGTGCAACATTCTTTCCATTGGTTCCAAACAAATTACCCAAGACAGGCATGTTTTGCAAAAATGGGACACCCGACTTTACCGTTGTCGTGTTATCGCGAATTAACCCCCCCAACACCAGGGATTCACCAGATCGCACAGCAACTTTACTTGAAAACTGTCTCTGCAAGAAAGCTCTTTGTGATGTGGCAGTGTCTATTTGACCAACGTCCGTTACGGCCTGATTGACGAGCATGGTCACAATATTGCCCGCGTTGACCGATGGCGTTACCGATAAGCTAACACCTGTGTCCTTGTACTGAATGCTACTGGAAATCACCCCACCTGAAGTTATCGTCTGGCCGGCTTGGATTGGCTGCTGATTACCGACAGAAATAGACGCTGTATGGTTATCCAGCACCATTAAGGATGGACTCGATATGACATTGACCAAGGATTTCTCTGCCAGCGCATTCAATACCGCCCGTATGTTGCCAAGCGGGTTTGCCAATGAATACGAAAATCCAGCCGCAGCTCCGCCGAGGGAACCTCCAGCTACCGTGCTCAGCACGCCAGTGCCTGAAAGTGCGCCTGATCCACGGGCCGGGTCATTAAACATCCATTGCAAACCATACTTAAGGTCATCGCTCAAAGTAACCTCAATGATGCTTGCCTCAATCAGTACCTGAGTTGGCGGTACATCCAATTTCTTCAATGTGGTTTCAATTTTGCTGTACTCACTGCGCGTACCGTAGATCAAAACTGCATTATTTATTTCGTCCGCAACAACCCGCAAACCGGACTCCAAATTAACCGCAGTGACGCCCGTTCCTTGCGTGGTCGTTTGCCTGTTAACTTGTGCAGGCTGAAAGCCCCCTCCAATGCCACTGGCTTGGCTGTTGCCCACTCCCAGCCCAACACTCCCCGTGCTTGCGGTTGCCGCCGTCGTTGCCGCCAGTGCGGGCGCAACACCTGCATTAGCAGCTGTTGAAGCAACACCACGGCCAAAAATTCCATTGAGAACATTTGCCAAATGTTTAGCCGATCCGTTTTGAACAGCGTAAACGAAGAGCTGTGCTTCGCCCCCAGACATCCCTGGTCGATCAAGCCTTTCAATCCACATTCGAGCGTCGTCCAAGAATGCGGCTCGCGGGCTAACGACCAGAATACTGTTGATGCGTGCTATGGGAAGGATTTTGACTGCGCCAAAAAGCGAAATCGGGTTGGTTGAAGTTGCAGATGGTGCAACACTACCTGCTTGCGCGGGACTGGTCGAGGCAGCAGCCCCTGCTGATCCAGTAGTGGGCGACATCATCCGCAGTGCTGCTTCAACGTCAGCGACGCTAGCGTACTTCAGAGGAAACACCCCAATGGACATCCCTTGAAGCATATTGATGTCGAAAGTTGCAACCAAGTCGAGCCAACCTTCGGCTTGTGTTCGTGTCCCGACAAGAATTAACAAATTTCGAACGGTATCCACCCTCAGTATCGCATCCGGTGGAGCCAAGGGCCTGAGGATTGACGCCATCTCAGTTGCGCCAATGTATTGAAGCGGCACAATGACAGTACCTGCACCAGGCGGTAGCGGACCGATTCCTACCATGCGAGGAGCAGCAACAATGCCCTTAAGCATGTCAGGCCGACCTATGTGGTAGGTTCCCCTGGGATCTCGGACCATCTGAATTCCATTTGCCTGAAGCGCGCTTTCCATCAAAATTACGGCCTGATCAGGTGGTACTTCGCCACGGGTCGCTAAGGTGACGCTACCCGTCAATTGCCCATGCACCACATAGTCAGTTTTCACGATATCTCGCAAAACCAAATGCACTACATCGATGATGGGGGCATCTTCAAACCGAAATGCTGTGGGTGTGCCTTCAATTTTTGAAGTGAGCTTAGGCACAGCGACGACTTTGTCATTGCCACGGATAAACCTTGGCTCTGCCACCGCCTCAGGTAATGCGTCAGATTTTTCGTTTTGCGCCCAGACAGCGGAATTCAAGACGGAAATGACGAGAAATATGAAAATATTGGCTCGATACATGGGGAATATCTGTCACTCAGTTAATGGTGGGAGTCCTGCTTTTGCTCTGATTTCATTGCGAAGCCTCAACCGCTCTCGGCCTTCTTCTTGAATTTGCTGATACGCAGCTGCTTGTGACAACGGAACGGTTATGGGCGCTGCATTGCCGCCATTAGCTGCAACCGGTATAGGCGGCCGTGGCGCCTTCAAATGAACCAAACGAATCACGCGCGTCGTATCACCATTTGCAAATGTCACATCTCGATCATTGATTGATTTGACCACCCAAGCACCAATCATCTCATTGACACGGATCCGACGCACCTTGCCATCCACCCTGGCGACAATACCAGAAGCTGCCACGTCCGCACCGGAAAAAACGCCCAACAACTGAATGCTCGCAAAAGGGTCAGGTGGGGGCGGAGGCGCGGGCGGCGGCGGCGGCGGCGCAGGTCGGCGACTTGGCGAGAACAACGGACGGTCCAGAATCGAGACAAAACGATCAACATCTGCACTATTGTTCTCGGGCACCGTAGGCATTCTCCAGAGGTCAACTTTCACCGGTGCAGGGGGCGCCCAATTCACATTCTTGAGTTGTCCTTTGTCGTCAAACCACATGAGGCCCAAACAGACGCCCAACGCTAAGCAAAGAAGCGCCATGCACATGGTCATGTGACGCCGGATCATGGTCGACTCCGCAAGACATACAGACTAAGTTGAATCGCTAGTTTTTGTGGTGTGTCCGCCTTCACAAAACCTACGGTCTGCACAGAAAACCCATCGACAAATACGGACGGCTTCTGCCCCATTAAAACCACTAAACCACTTTGCCAATGTGTCAACTGCCCCTCTAAGCGGACCACGAGCGGAATTCGATCGAAATGCTTTTCTGGCTTGGCAGCTAGCGCCTGAATACTCACAACATCCAATCCCGCCCCAGCAAACAGCGCCTGCACTCGCTGCTGTGCATCATTTGCGGCCTGTGTTGCATCCTGAGTCGTCGGGTAGGTTTGCTGCGCCAATGCAAGCACTGCAGCTTCATTGAATTGATCTAACTGCAATTGGCTGCCTTTGAGGCCTTGCAAGCGGGCATATCGAGCATCGACATCTGCAACAAGCTTTTCTGCTTGCATATGCTTTTGATAGACGAAGCTTCCCGCCACGCCAACCAAAAGCAGAACAAATGCCAGCAGTAGTGCCGCTGGCAACCAAAAAACCCGACGTCGCGTCATTATTGAGTGCCTTTAGCGCCTATTGCGGATTGAGCACTCGCCACAGGCGCTGGTGAGGACACTGAATTTACAGGGATTGACGCTACGGCGCTAGATTGCGATGCTGGGGTTGGACTGACTAGAAACTTTGGACTCAAAGTGAATTCAATATTGAATGAGTCTTTGGTGGCTCCCGGCGGTCGCACAGCCGCCACCGGTGCCTTGACATCATGCACGCCAGACTGTGAGCTTAAATGCTTCATCAACATGGCTGCATTGGTTGTCTGTCCTGTCATGATGACCTTAGATGACTGCACCTGAAGCGTTAGGAGCGACGTATCGTCTGGAACGATCTGAGTGATGCGATCCATCAGCCATAGCGGATCCACGCGAGCTTGTGTTACTGCCTCTACTTCTGAAAGCCTATCTAACGTATCTTGGTAGGAGGCTCTCTTCTTGACGACGGGAGCGACTTTATCGCGTTCGGCTTCAAACATAGCATTGGCTTCAATCGCACGATATCTAAGCTGCAATGATGGCGTCAAGGCAATACCTGTTAGCAAGCAAAGGGCAAGAACAATGAGCAGCCCATTTATTCTTTGCCATACTTTCAGGTACTGAATTCTTGCGGACTCACCAAACCCGCCTAACACCATGGGAGACTTGTTGCCCAAGAACACCCAGGCTTCTGCCTTTGTCACCAACCCCGCGACAGAAAGACTCAGTTTTATGTGCTGCTCAACTCGTGCTCTTTGCGCCATGACGGTCTGGACACTCATGACACCATCTGATTCAGGGGTAAGTTGGCGGTAGGTCCAAACCACTTCTTTCACGGGAAATGGGCTATTTACCTTTACATCTAGCGCAACGACGTCAAACAAATCCTGCGCCGCAATGGCAGGAAGTTTGAGCGTTCGCCATAGCAACAGCTCCTCTGGAATTTCTACTGCACAAAACCGAGCCTTACCTTCCCCACTACCGCGCGAGGCACTCATGGAATCGCCATGTACAAACCAACGCTCCTGCCTGCACGTTTGGCGCAAGAGCCTGACAGAAATCGTCGGCGTCAAAAATGTGAGCGCGAACATTCGCACAACGCTGCGAAAAAAACGGTTTGTTCCTAACGCCAACGAGCTCATTGTCATGTTTGCGGCGGGATAATTCTCTGTCGTCGAAACCATCGTTTAATCGGTTTTCATGGGTGATGTTTCAATGCGTATCCAGAATATATTGTCCGCCAAGGAAAGCCTTCCTTTTCACCGCCAGACAAATCCACCGTTCGGAAGGAGTTCACCCATTGACCACCTTGTAATGGAACGCTTGCTGAAAAATGAATGCGAGAACTTGTTGAGTTGTCTATAAACCCGCCATTGAAGCTCGTTGTATCGAGAACTTCAGCGGCGGCGTCACGCATAGCCAGAAATTTGGCCGCGAGAGCAACGTTCCCCTCGGCAAGGACAATCAATAACTCATATGGGGCCGCATACGGATTCACCTTTCCCCCAGAATTACTGTCTGTCGTAATGATATTCTTGAGCTTAACATAGAGGTCGTAGTTCATCCCCGGCACAGGCAGCAAATCCTCAGGTACTTCAAAGCTGTTTTGGACACCCGGCTTACCATACTTGGCTCTATGGTCTATGGTGGCCTGTGCCAACATCTCTGCAGCTTTAGGTTCCATCGCGCCAGCATATTGAAATGCCGCTTGCAGAAGCGATTTGGGTGCAACGTTAATGTCGAGAAAACCGGTTAGAGGGCGTGATTCCACGCGAATCCTGAGGCCTTGAAAATCCAATCCCATCACCCTGGCTTTTGCGTTGAACTTATCAGGTGCGACTTTAGCCGCCTGCAATGCAATTTGAATAGCGGCATCGCCAATTGCCCCGCCTTGGACTGCCTGCCGCGCCTGACTGACTGTCCTGACTTCTGTTTTGACAGTTTGAGCCACGCCCGTAATGATGATACTTAACGCGGCAACGAGCCAAAGCACAGAAATCAGGGCCAATCCGCGATTCAATGCGAGTTTATTCGACCAAACTGCGGTCATTTGCGCTCGCCTCCGGTAACGAAGACCCCGCTACTATCGGCTGGCCCTGTCGTAACGTAAAGCGGCACTATGATCTCCGGCCAAATTTCGTCTGTGGTCACAATTGATGCACTAATCCCAATCGGTAACCTATCATTAAACGGCCAATCAGCTCGCCACGGCATTCCGTTCAGTCTGGCATCCTGATACCGAATTGTGAGACGGTTTAAGTCTGATACCAACACCAGCGCCTCGGCTTGACTCCAGTTGGGAGAGCCGCGACCGTCAGCAAACGGCTGGTGCCGCAGGACCAATCCCCGCTTGCCTGAGTCAATCGCTTCAGCGCCCAATCTAAAGAAATGTCGCCCACCAATCCCATATCTCGCAGGCATGACCCCAACCCAAGTCACGGACTCGGCATCTGCAGCAAATGGGAGGTCGCTTTGCCCCGCTTGTAAACCCTCAAGACGTCTAATGGAGACTCGCTCAAGCGTTGCCCGCAAAAACCCGACAGCAACACGAAAGTCATCAGCTTTAGTCAACCGAACATCCACCCGATTTTCGACTTGCGCTGCACTTCGCATCGCCCCCGCCAGACCGAGCATAACCAAGGACATCAAGGCCATGACAACCAGCAATTCAACGAGGGTAAAACCTCCTGTGTTACGTCTTCCACTCATTGTGGGGCCACTGGATTAATCGATCTTCTTTGGGGCCGCAAGGTGGTCAATTCGAGCTGACGACCACGTTCACCCTCACCCCACTGAACGTGCAAATCAATTCTGATCAATGGAACAGCACTGGGATTGGCATTCGCCAGTTCGGTGACATATGGCGAGCTACGAACATTCCATCGTAAGCCCGCTGACTCGCCGGTTTCATTCAAACCTCCCGTATCCACCGCCAACTTTGCATTGAGTAGAGACTCCGCAAGCACAATGGCTCGTTGGTACTGCCCAGCGTCAACCGCGTTTCTCACACTGCTCCCCATCACGCGGTAAAGGAGTGCCAGGGACATGGCCATGATGCTGAAAGCGACAAGCAGTTCCAGCATGGAAAATCCCAGTTGGCGCTTCATGGAAGAAGTGGTTCCTGTGTGACACGTCCAGACATCCAGTCAACACGCAAGCGAGCCCCTGCGCCGGAATGACGGATCAATTCAATGCTGCCGCCGGTAGCACCACCCTCTGGCAAAAAGAGAATTGCGGCAACGCCTCCTGCTGCCACTTCTTGATTCGCGACTGTTGCACGGACCTCTAAAGACGATGGTACTTCGTCCGACGTCTTTCCGTCTAGACCAAACTTACGTCCTGCCAAATCCACAAAAAACCGAATTTGACGGCCTTCAACAGCGGCAAGATTGCGCGCAGATCTCATGTCTGAAACCATTTTTCGCAACACATTCCGGTATTGCGCTGACTCGCGCACTTTCTCAAATGCAGGTGGCGCCAATCCAATGAGCAAAGCCGCAACTGCAAAGACAACCAACAGTTCAACAAGCGTAAACCCCCGAGCGGCCCGGAAGGTATGCACGGGGGAAAACCTGTTATTGCTTATTGCGAACGTCAGAGTTCTCACCCTCACCGCCCACAGCGCCATCTGCGCCGAGAGACATGATTTCTATGCCGCCATTTGCGCCGACACCCTGGTATTTGAACGGCTTACCCCAAGGATCAGCAGGCACGCCGCCCTTCATATAGGGACCAGACCAGCCCATCGCCGTCGCTGGCTTTGTAGAAAGCGCTTCCAAACCTTCTTCAGTCGTCGGAAAACGCCCCACATCCAGCTTGTAAACCTCCAGCGATTTCTCAATCTCAGAAATCTGCAAAGCTGCAGCCTTGGTTTTGGATTTACCCAGTGAATCAAATACTTTGGGGCCCACCAAGCCGGCCAGCAATGTCAAGATGGCCATCACGACCAGCAACTCGATCAGGGTAAAGCCACGGTGCTTGCGGGCTTTGAATTTGGGTTCTTGCATATTCAAAATTCTCGAAAAATGGGGTCACACCGCCAAGTCATTGACGGACAGGATGCCCAACAAAATAGACACAATGATACTGGCGACGACCAGTCCCAGCACCAAGATGAGCGCGGGCTCCAACAATGTCAAGCCGCGTTTAATGCCAATTTCCACCTCGCGGTTCAAGATATTGGCCAGTTCCAGCATCATGGGGCCAATGCGGCCGGTTTCTTCACCTACTCTGATCAGGTTGATCGCCAAGGGTTCAAAGATTTGCGTCTTTTTCATGCCTTCGACGATTTTTCCACCTTCTTTGACATAGGGCGCCACTTGCAGCAGCGATTGCCGGAGCACCACGTTGCCGACTGTTTCTGTCGCAATGTGCAGCGCCGTGAGCATGGGCACGCCATTGCCCAGCAACGTCCCCAGCGAGCGGGAAAACAACGTTAGCTCATATTTTAATAGCAAACTTCCCAATATGGGCATGCCGAGGGCCGTTTTTTGCCACCACATTTTGCCTTTAGGTGACTTCAACCATCGCATGATCAACCAGATCAGGGACGCCAGGGCAATGCCCAGCACCAAGCCGTATTCTTTAAATCCATGGCCTGCCATCATCACAATCTGTGTAGGCAAGGGCAAGGCGTCACCCATGTCGGTGAACAGCTTTTCGAACTGTGGCACGACAAAGCCGAGCATGGCAATCACGGACAGCACGGCCACGCCGAGCAAAATGGCGGGGTACATGGTGGCGGATACGGCGCTTTCGCGCAGGGCTCGCAGGCGCTCCATGTGCTCCACCAGTCTCACCAACACGGCAGACATTTGCCCGCTGGCTTCGCCGGAGCGAATCATGTTGATATAGAAGTCACCAAACAGCTCTTGGTTTTTTGCCAGTGCCTTGCTAAACGTCACGCCGCCTTTGACATCATCCAATATTCGTTGCTGCATAGCCGAAACCGTGGGCTTTTGGCTCATGTCGATCAGCACGCGCAAGGCGTTGTCCAGCGGTAAGCCTGCCTTCAACATGATGGAAAGCTCTGACGTCATGGCCAGCACGTCGGCTTGATTGACGGGGCCTTTGGCTTGTCTAGGCTTGGCGACTTTTCGATCAGAAGGTGCCGCCGACGCCACCAAGGCCGCCGCACCTGCGCTGGCTGCATCGTCAATCTTTAAAGGCGTCAGCCCGCGCTCGCGCAGAGCTTTCATGGCACCGTTCAGACTGGTCGCCTCGATTCGTCCCTGACTGACTTGTCCGCTCGAGTCAGCTGCCCGCCAGACAAACTCAGCCATCGTTTTGGTCCTGGGTCACGCGCAGCAATTCGTCCAGACTGGTGACGCCTGCGGCGACTTTGCGCAAGCCGTCTTGGTAAAGGGAAATCATGCCGGACTTGGCAGCCAAGGCATTCAAGGTGCTGGCGTCTTCGCCGGCGACAATGGCGCGGCGCATGGGTTCGTCCAAGACCATCAGTTCATGAATACCACTGCGGCCTTGGTAGCCAGAATTGCGGCAATGCTCGCAACCTTTGGCAGTGTAGACCGCTTTACCAGGTGCCAGAAACTGACCCAAGCTGGTGGTTCTCAGCACTTCTTCAGAGGGCTGGTAAGCCTCTTTGCAATGCGGGCACAGTACCCGCACCAAGCGTTGCGCCAGCACGCCGTTCACCGATGAGGTGATCAGATATCCCTCAACCCCCATGTCCTTCATCCGGATCACGGCACCTGCTGCCGTGTTGGTGTGAAGCGTGGACAGCACCAAATGGCCAGTGAGCGCTGACTGCACAGCAATCTGCGCGGTCTCGCCGTCCCGCATTTCGCCGATCATGATGATGTCCGGGTCCTGGCGCAGGATAGAGCGCAAGGCATTCGCGAAGGTCAGGTTGATTTGCGAATGCACCTGGATTTGGTTGATGCCCTCTAACTGGTATTCCACCGGATCTTCAACCGTGATGATTTTTTGCGCCTCGGAGTCCAGTTTGGACAAGGCTGCATACAAGGTTGTGGTTTTGCCCGAGCCTGTGGGGCCCGTCACCAGCAAGATGCCGTGGGGCTTGGCCAGCAAGTGATTGAACTTCTCCAGCGTGTCCAACGCAAAACCCATCTTCTCTAGACTGAAGCGCACGCTGGCACGGTCCAGCACCCGCATGACCACACTTTCGCCGTGAACGGTGGGCACGGTGGAGACGCGCAGATCCAGCTCTCGGCCTTTCACTCGCGTCTTGATGCGGCCGTCCTGCGGCAAACGTCGCTCCGCAATATCCAGGTGAGCCAGAAGTTTGACGCGTGAATTCACCGCCGCGCTGTGTTTTGGCGGCACCAATTCACCCGGGTGAATCACGCCATCCACGCGGTAGCGCACATGGAGGCCATCGTCAAACGGCTCCAGGTGAATGTCTGATGCTCGCAAATCAATCACGCGGCCAATGATGCTGTTCACCAAGCGAATGACCGGGGCCTCGCTGGCCATGTCTTTCAGGTGTTCGACAAAGTCGCCGGAATCGGAATCTTCGCCTTCAGCACCTTCGCCGCCATCTTCTTCGGCGGGTTGTGCCAGCGCTTTTTCGATCTCACTTTCAATGCTGATGTGAGGATGCACTTCCAGGCCACTCGCGAGGCGCAGCGCCTTCAGGACGAAGGCATCCTGCGGCACGGCCATCACCACATCAAGGCGGTTTTCCTCGACACGCAGCGGCAGCACGTTGTTGGCGTGTAAAAACTCAGGCAGCAAACCTTCAATATCAAGCGCCAGACCAGGAAAGTCTTCAGGCGCCACATAGGGCACATTGAGCTGCTCAGACAGCGCGCGGACCACATCAATCTCAGACACCAGTCCAAGCCGAACCAACACCCGGCCCAGCATGCTGCCCATTTCCTGTTGCGCGCCCAGTGCACGTTCCAGGTCGCGCGCGCTGAGCTTGCCGGATCGAAGCAAAAACTCCCCCAGCAAACGAACATCACGCACCGAATCAGATTGAATTGCCATAGAGATCGTCAATGCGAAACATATTCAATTTCGCAACATTAATATAAATATATTTGAGGCAATAAATCATCGTTTGACGACAAGCCCTTGCCCCGTAGGCATCTCCAGCACATAATAGCCTCGCTTTTCCAACCACGGATCTTCCGCTAATTTTTGTGCGCGATAAGCAAGCCACCCATAATCATCCAAAATCAATATGGCCCCTGGCACCATTCGATCAAATAATTTTTCTAATGCGCCTATCTCTGCATCTGCATTGTTCAAATCGATATGCATAAATGCAATTTTTTCAGGAGCGATTTGATCAAGCACTTCAGGAACTTTACCTTGAGTCACAATTATATTTTCAAAATCTACAAATCTATTTTTTGTATCTTGAAACAATTTTTTACTGTGCTCTGGCATTGCATGATGCGGCATACTTGGATCATGATCGAATAGATCATATAAATACCACTTACGCTTTGCTTCGTTTTGAAAATTTACCGCGTCACAAACGACTCTGACTGTTGTACCTTTATAGCAAGCACACTCAACAAAATCACCTTCTAGTTTTAATCCGTTACGCACACCCCACAGAATAGTTGACATTCTCCATAACACAGCCTTCTCGATATCCGTTGACGCATGCTGATTAAATGCAGTCATAAAGGCTACATCATCTAAAAATCCCAAATTTCGCCCAAAAGTAAATAAGTTATCACCCGTATATATGCCATCGCTATATATTTGGTTGACACAATGCTGAAGACCTTTGATAAATTCGGTATTATCTTGAGGTCCAAAAAACTGGGCAGTTAGATGATTGCTCATAATTTAAATACTATTTAAAAAAGACGACAGCACCAGAAAAGGTAAAAAAAGCGAGTACGGTTGACACTAATATTATGCGCGCTATGCGCCCCGTGTCGGCCCCAAAACGCTCTGCCAGCAAAGACACATTGCTGGCGCTAGGCAATGCCGCGACCAGCACCATCACCTTCAGCGCAAACGGCTCAATGTGCAAACCCATCTGCACAGCCGCCGCGCCCACCAGCAGCACCAAAATGGGGTGCAACAACAATTTGAGCAAGGCCACTGGGACGTAGTCACGCAGCGGCACCGTGCCAATCAGGCTATGTGGCAGAGAAGACAAAGGAAAGTCAGAGGGTAAATGTGCGCCATCAGGGGTTCCATTCCCCTGGGCAGTGGTAATCAGCGGTGTGCCCTGCCCCGCTTTTGGCACCGGAATTTTCAGCACCAGGTCGGACGTCATCATCTGCGAGCGTGCCAGAACCGCGCCGATGGTGAACAGCGCAACGGGTGACGCAGCATCAGCAAGCAAGCCCACTGTTTGCATGACAGGTTTGGGCAACTCCAGCTGCACCGCTGAAGCGACAGCCCCCAGTGCAATGGCCCAAGGCATCGGGTTCGCAACGACGCCCTTTAGCGCATTCTTGGCCGCATCCCTCGGTGACATGCGGCGCGAATTGCTCCCACCGCCGCCACTAGCAGTCGCCCCATCCAGCCTGGACAGCGCAATGCAAAGCGATGAGGTAACCACCAAATCAACCAAGATGGTGACAATGGCAGGCCCCGCCGCCGCTGGCCCCAGCAGCGCAACCAGCAACGGCACCCCCATGAAGCCCGTATTGGGAAAGGCTGCCACCAGTGCGCCAAAGGCGGCGTCATTCCAGCCGATGCGCTTGTTCATGGTCACGGCCACCACAAAGCCCACCATGACCAGGGCGCAAAACAGATAGGTTACAAAGAGTTCTGCATCCAGCAACTGCGCCAAGGGCGTGCTGGCGCCAAAGCGGTACAGCATGCAGGGCAGGGCAAAAAACAAAACAAAGCCGTTCAAGCCCGGAATGGCATCCAGCGGTAGCATGCGCCGACGGGCCGCAAGGTAGCCGCACAAGACCAGCGCAAAGAACGGAAAAGTGACCAGCAAAATTTGTAACACGGCGGGTATTGTCTCAGCAAGAGACGCCTGCGCCGGCGGGCAAGGTGTCGCTTTCGGCGCAACAGCGCCCCTATACTTCGCCCACCCGCCTTATGACAGACATGCCACGCCCCCCAGAGGAATCACCCATCAGCCACCGTGACGCGCTGGCGGTGGGCACGCAGCTGGCCGAATTTGAGATATTGGGGCTGTTAGGCGTGGGGGGCTTTGGCATGGTCTACCGTGCCTGGGACCATTCCTTGCGCCGCCGGGTGGCGATCAAAGAATTCATGCCCTCCAGCATGGCCGCAAGGGAAAACGACATTTCAGTTGCTGTGCGCTCATCGGCAGACAGCGCCAGTTTTGAGGCGGGCTTACGGTCTTTTGTGGCTGAGGCCCAGTTGTTGGCCCAGTTTGACCATCCCTCCCTGGTGAAGGTGTTCCGGATTTGGGAAGCCAACAACACGGCCTACATGGCAATGCCTTTGTATTCAGGCATCACGCTGAAGCAGGCACAAGAACTCATGCGGCAGCCACCACCCGAGGCTTGGCTGCGCAAGCTACTTTGGCCGCTGGCCGAAGCACTGAAAGTCTTGCACGCGGGCAACACCATGCACCGCGATGTGTCGCCAGACAACGTGTTCTTGCAAAACATCGGCCCACCTGTGCTGCTGGACCTGGGCGCCGCCCGGCGGGCCATTCAGGACTACACCCACAAGCACACCGCCATACTTAAGGTGAACTACGCCCCCATCGAGCAATACGGTGACACCCGAGACATGCGCCAGGGGCCTTGGACAGACCTCTATGCGCTAGCTGCTGTGGTCTATGGCTGCGTGGCAGACCGAGCACCACCACCGGCCACTTACCGGGTGCTGGAAGACCGCATGACGCCCTTTGCGATTGTGGCTAATGAGGTGCAATCCCGCTTAGGCCTTGTCTATTCGCCTGCGTTTTCAGCCGCCATCGACCAAGCCCTGGTGGTGCGACCCGATGAGCGAACACAAAGCATTCAGGCCTTCGCTCAGGCCATGGATTTGCAGCCCGCAAAAGGGCTTGACGATTTTGATTGGCGCGTTGAACTGGGGCATCCACTTTTGCCAACGCAAGATGCCAAGGCTGTGCCTGCCATTGATCTTGACTTGACCTACAGTGAATCGTTTGGCCACGAGACTAGCGCTGGTGTGACGCGCTCCATTCCCAATCAGTTTGCCAATTCAAGCCAGACCGTCGCTATGGCATCTCCCAGCGCGGCGATGCCGTCCGACTGGGAAACCAGCACATTGGGGGCACCACCCGCATCCGACGAGGCGGGTGACGCAGAACACCCCAGCAAAGAGGTCAGCCGAACACGGTTGGTGCTGCTGATGGTGGGCATGCTCACCCTGAGTTTGTTGGGGTTTTTCTTGTGGCGCTTGATGATCCCCGCTGGCAGCGCGCCCTATTCAACCCAGCCTGTCACGGGCGTTGAGGTGATTCAGCCCGGCGCAACGCCCGCAAGTGCCGCCGCCACTGCAGGCCCAGCAGCCGTGCCACCCCACAAAGATGCAGCGTCCCCCAACAGCAGTTCAGCGAACAAGCCAGTGCTGTCCGCAAGCCCCCCACCCAACCCATCAATCCAGACACTTGCGCCTAAAAAACAGCCTCCGGCGCCGCTAGGCCCTGCCGCCAATCCGGCTCGGCAATCACCCGCAGCAGCTTCAACCGATGCACCAAGCGCCACATCGGTTGAAAAAGCTGGCCCGGATCACGCCAAAGCTACCGAAACCCCTGCTGCCGCCAAATCTGCATCAGCTTCCGCCTCCACCGAGTTGTGCGGCGACAAAAACGTTTTTTCACGCCCCTGGTGCCTGCACGAAGAATGCCAAAAGCCAGAAAATTCCCGCCTGAGCGCCTGCGTAGAACTGAAGCAACGCCAGTTCGACAACGCCAACAAACTCAATCCAAGGTAAAGCAGGCATGTCAGCAAGTGCAGGCCATGGCCTGAATCTGGCCCAGCAAGAGGCCGTCAACTACCTGCATGGTCCTTGCTTGGTCCTGGCAGGGGCCGGATCGGGCAAAACGCGGGTGATCACCCACAAGATTGCGCGGCTGATTCAGATGGACATGCCGCCTGAGCGCATTGCTGCCATCACCTTCACCAATAAGGCTGCTGCTGAAATGCGCGAGCGCGCCAAAGGCCTGATTGGTCGCGCGGCTAAAAAGGTGGTGGTCTGCACCTTTCACGCTTTGGGCGTGCGCATGATGCGCCAAGACGGCGCGGTGCTGGGACTGAAGCCCCAGTTCAGCATCCTGGACAGTGATGACGTCACGGGCATTTTGAAAGACTGCGGCGGCACCACCGACGCCGCCACCGCGCGCCAGTGGCAGTGGACCATCAGCCTGTGGAAGAACATGGGGCTGAATTCTGAGCAAGCCTTGGCCCAAGCGAAGGACGATAACGAACGCAGTATCGCCGTCATCATGGCCCGCTACGAAGAGCGCTTGAGTGCTTACCAAAGCGTGGACTTTGACGATTTGATCAGCCTGCCGCTCAAGCTGCTGAAAGAGCATGCCGAGGTGCGCGAAAAATGGCATGCACAGCTCGGCCATGTGCTGGTGGACGAATACCAAGACACCAATGCCACGCAATATGAAGTGCTCAAGCTGCTGGTGGGTACACGTGGCCGCTTCACCGCTGTGGGCGATGACGACCAAAGCATTTACGGCTGGCGCGGTGCCACGCTGGACAACCTGAAGAAGCTGCCGCAAGACTTCCCCACGCTCAAGGTCATCAAGCTGGAGCAAAACTACCGCTCCACCAGCGCCATCTTGCGTGCAGCGAACAATGTGATCCAGCCCAACCCAAAGCTGTTCCCGAAGACCTTGTTCAGCGAACTCGGGGAAGGCGAACCGGTGCGCGTGGTGGATGCAGATAACGAAGAACACGAAGCGGAACGCACCGTGGCCCGCATCCAAAGTCTGCGCAGCAGCTCGGTGCACAAAGAGCTGAAAGACTTTGCCGTGCTCTACCGCGCCAACCACATGGCACGTGTCTTTGAGCAGGCGCTGCGCCGCGCCAACATCCCCTACAAAGTATCGGGCGGTCAGAGCTTTTTTGACCGTGCCGAGATCAAAGATTTGTGCGCCTGGTTTCGCCTTTGGGTCAATAACGACGACGACCCCGCTTTTTTGCGCGCCATCACCACCCCAAAACGCGGCATTGGCCACACCACGCTTGCCGCATTGGGCGTGTTCGCCTCCCAGTACAAGCTGAGCCTGTTCGAGGCCTTGTTCAGCAATTCACTGCCAGCGGCCTTGAGCGCACGCGCCGTCAGTGGTTTGCACGAGTTCGGCCGCTTCGTCAATGACCAGGAATACCGCGCCCGCCACACCATGGGCGCAGAAGCGGCCGCCGTGTTCCTGAAAGACTGGCTCAAGGAGATGGACTACGAAAAGCACTTGTACGACAGTGAGGACAACGAGAAAGTTGCCGCCAACCGCTGGACGAACGTGCTGGAGTTTTGCGATTGGATGGGCAAACGCTGTGGCGGCGAGATCGAAGACACCGCTGGCGTCACCACAGGCAGCGAGAAGAAAAGTCTGCTGGAAGTCGCGCAGACCATCTCACTGCTGTCCACGATTTCGGAGCGTGAACAAGAGCAAAACGTGGTCACGCTCTCCACCCTGCACGCCTCCAAAGGACTGGAGTGGCCTCACGTCATGCTGGTAGGGGTGAATGAAGGTCTGCTGCCTTTCAAGCTGGACGATGATGACGGCCGCAACCGCGACACCAGCGAAGGCACGATCCTGCGCTTGCAAGAAGAACGCCGCCTGATGTACGTCGGCATCACGCGCGCCCAGCGCAGTTTGGCCGTCAGCTGGACCAAGCGCCGCAAAAAGGGGCGCGAGACCATAGGCGGGATTCCCAGCCGCTTCATTGCCGAGATGGGGCTCGACAAGAACACTGTGAAAGAAGACCCGCGCGAAAAGCTGCGGGCCTTGCGGGCTGAATTTGCCAAGAAAGCTGAAGCCTCTGCGGCCGCTGCGGCACAATCCGGCGCATGATTTTTTCTCAGCTTTCACGTTGCCGTCGCGCTGACGGGCCCGGCGGTCATTTGCAGCTTGGCATTTGGCGACACCTTGACCGTCGGTCTGTTCAGCCGCACCTGCTGACATTGGCTTGCGCGCTGAGCTGGGGCTTAAGCAACACGGCGATGGCGCAGAACACGGCCGCACTTCAGACCGCCCTCGGTGTGGCCAGCGGCGACGTCAGCAGCAATAGCGGCTGGGCCCGGTGTACCCAGGAAGATGCAGCGCAGCGGCTGGCATGCTTTGACGCCTGGGTTTTGGATCAAAAAAGGCTGCTACGGCATGATGCACCTGCATCATCCGCTATCAATAACGCAGCAACTCCCACCTCAACCTCCGCGAATACTGCTGAAGACAACGACGACACCGATAACACCTTGGCAGATGGTTGCCGAAATCGCAAATACTCTGCGCTTTCTCGCTACTGGGAATTAGAAAAAGGCAGCGACTGCCACACCTTTGGCATCCGTGGGTATCGCCCCATCAGCCTGTCGTGGATAGCGTCAGACAGTGTGAACTTTGCACCCAGCTCTCCGTCTGAAGACCACACGGCCACGCCTCAGCCCTACCAACGGTTTGAAACACGCATTCAACTCTCTGTGCGCACCAAGATTGCACAGGGCTTGCTGACACCTAAGGACTCGGAATCAAACGACTCCATCTGGTTTGGTTATACCCAGCAGTCGTACTGGCAGCTGTTTAACGGTGCCATCTCGCGCCCGTTTCGCACGACCGACCATGAACCCGAGGTCGTGTATGTCTATCCGACGCAAGCCCCGCTGCCAGGTGGCTGGCGCTTGCGTTACTCCGGGCTGGGGCTGGTGCATCAGTCCAACGGTCAAACCCTGCCGCTTTCGCGCAGCTGGAACCGGGTTTATTTGATGGCGGGGGCCGAGCTGGGTGACAAATACCGCCTGATGGGCCGCGTCTGGCAACGCCTGCCTGAAAAGACCAATGACGACAACCCCGACATGGTCAGCTACGTGGGCCGCGCTGAGCTGCAAGCCGCCTGGGACCGCGACAAGCGCAACACCTTTCAAGCCACGCTGCGCAACAGCATGGCAGCCAAGGCCAATGGCTCCTTGCGATTGGAATGGCTGCGCACCATTGGCAACCCGGATACCAGCGGCCTGCGGCTGCACGCCCAACTGTTCAGCGGCTACGGTGACAGTCTGGTGGACTACAACCGTCGTCGCGTCGTTTTCAGCCTTGGCATGAGCTTGGTGGATTTCTAATGCGTTTCCTTCCCTTTGCACTGTCGGCACTGCTGACAGCACCAGCAGTTTGTGCCCAAACTAAACCTGCGGCAGCGCCCCTTGCCGCAGCCGAGTCCGTTGCGCCCGCACCGGCGGCCGCGCCTGCACCATGTGCCAACGCGCCGCTGAAGTTCAACGACCTCCTGGGCCAGTGGCAGGTGCAATGGCCAAATGATTTGGCAGGCGAGCCCGGCCATGCGCGATTGGTGTTCGCTTCCAATCCGGAATTTGCCGACAGTCTGCTGGGGCTGCTGGATGTGGGCAGCAAGCGGCATGAACTTGCCGGAGACTTGGAGGAAGACTTGCTCACGCTGGAAGAGTCATCAGATGGCAAAAGCATCAGCGCCAACTGGTCACTGCGGGCAACGCCCGAGCGCTGCGGCAAAGAACTGACAGGCACCTGGGTGCGCGCGTCAGACGGTCAGCAGCGCGCCGTGGTGCTGCGTCGCGCCGCCAAGTGGTAGCCCCAAAAGGGCCTCAAAAAATTCAATTGGACTAAAACGTTTCCCACTCATCCCCAGAAGACGCTGCAGGCTTGGACGTGAATTTTGTCGTGGGTTTGGGCGGTGCAGAGGGAGCCGCTCTTGAAATGGCTTTTACGGGCACCGATGGCTTGTTCACTAAGCGTGGCACAGCCCCCGTGGGCTTAGGGCCAGCCAGTCGATTCAAGGCAGGCGCCTTGCCCAGAGCCATTTGCCGCGCGGGGGTTGCGGCGGGCGACCGCGGCTGAGGAACCCGGCGCGTCGGTGTCGCACCAGCCGCCGCCACAAAGTTATCCAGCTTGAATGAGCCCGCCACTTGCGCCAATTGACGCGCCTGGTCTTGCAGCGCACCCGCGGCTGCCGAGGTTTCCTCCACCAAGGCAGCGTTTTGCTGGGTCACGCTGTCCAGTTGGGTCACAGCCTGGTTGATCTGACCAATGCCACTGGACTGCTCACGGCTGGCCGCTGCAATGTCGCCCACAATGTCCGCCACACGCCGAATGCCGGTCACAATCTCTTGCATGGTGTCGCCCGCTTGCGCCACCTGTTGGGTACCCACGCCGACTTTCTCTACAGAGTCAGAAATCAGCGTCTTAATCTGTTTGGCGGCCTCGGCACTGCGTTGCGCCAGGCTGCGAACTTCGGCCGCAACGACCGCAAAGCCACGACCTTGTTCACCCGCGCGTGCGGCTTCCACGGCCGCGTTCAGGGCCAAGATATTGGTCTGAAACGCAATGCCGTCAATGACGCTGATGATGTCCACAATCTTCTTGGACGAGGAATGGATGGCCTCCATGGTGTGCACCACTTGTGCGACCACCGTGCCCCCCTGCACCGCAACCTCGGACGCTGACGCTGCAAGCTGATTGGCTTGCTGGGCGCTGTCTGCGTTGTGTTGCACCGTGCTGGCCAGCTGCTCGCTGGCCGCCGCCGTTTGCTCCAAGGTGCTGGCCTGTTGTTCGGTGCGGTTAGACAAGTCCAAGGTGCCACTGGCCACCTCGCTGGTGGCGCTGGCAATGGATTCCGCGCCATTGCGCACTTGGCTGATCAGCTGATGCAGGTTATCGCGCATGCTGGCCATGTGACCTAGCATTTCACCAATTTCATCTGAACCATTGACGGCCACGGCCGTGGACAAGTCACCGCTGGCAATAGCGCTGGCGGCCTGCTGGGTTAATTGAAACCCACGCTTCATTCTGGCGAGCAGCGACAGCGTCAGCAAAGTGGCGGGCAATGCCCCCAGCATCAATGCCAAGGCAAACACCCACAGGCTGTCTTCATAGCGCTGCTGTGCGACCTTGGCTTCAGCATCGGCTTGGCGGTCCTGGTACTGCCGCAAATCGTCCATGCTTTTGATGGCTTGCTCGCCTTCAGTGCGAACCGCCTGCAGATAATTTGACACGACATCAACGCTGAAGTCACCCTTCTTCACCGCGCCGACTGCTGCCGCGAGTTTGACCAACCAGGCCGCACGCTGGGTTTCGGCGGTCTGCGCCAAAGCCACCTCCTCTGGCGTGACTACACGCGTCTTAAAGGCCATCCATTTTTGGTTGATGGCTTCGCGGTTTTTGGCCACCGTCTCCAGATGGACTTCGATCGGATGGTCGTGGGCACTGACCAGTGGGCCCTGCGGATCGTGTTGGAGTGCCAGCAGCACCTGCATGCGGTTGGCCGTCAACAATTCCGCCATCTCGGCCAATGCCGAACCCGCGCTCATGCGCACGTCGTGCACGTTGGCCAAGCTGTCACGGGCTGATTTCAACCCAAAGACGCTCACCCCTATCACCACAATCAGCGCGACCCAGTAGGCCAGCACCACCAGAATCAGGCGTTGTGTCAGCCGAAATTTGTTAAACATGGATCACGTCCCCAGTTGGATTACAGGGGAATGATAGGCGTTCTTATTTACACCGCCTATCCTTAGGGGCATCGCGGCTTATCCCGCGTGAACCATGACCCGGTTGCGCCCGGCGTCTTTGGCCTCATACAAGGCCGCATCCGCAGATTTCATCACTTGGTCAGCGCTGGCACCAGGCGCCAAGCCGGCCAGCCCAACGCTGATGCTCAGAGTCAAGGGAATCTCCTGTGTGCCAAAAACCTGTCGAGCGACGGCGACACGCATGCGCTCCACAATGACTTGCGCTTGCGCGACGGTGGTGCGGGGCATCAGCACCGCAAACTCTTCGCCGCCCATTCGGGCCACGGTGTCGTCCGCGCGCAGGTGCTCCAGCAGCAGCTTGGCCAGCAACTGCAAGGTGCTGTCCCCCATGTCATGGCCGTACTGGTCATTGATGCGCTTGAAGTGATCAATGTCCATCATCGCAACCGCCATGGAAAGGCCCGCACGCTCCGACGCCTCAAGATCGCGCATCAAACGCGCGCGAAACGCCCGGCGGTTGGGCAAGAGGGTCAAAGGATCCGTGTCCGCCATCAGTTGCAATTCAAGCTCATTGCGCGCCGCCGATCGCTCGCTGTAAAGCATCACAATCACAATGATCACCGCACACGACGCCACCATGGTGGTCTGCAAAATCAGCATGGCCTGGGCCGACAGCAGTTTCACAGCGGGGTCCGACGGCCACCCATAGATCTGGAAAACCATGAAGAGCGTCACGCTCATCACTGTCACCGCCACAGAGTGAAGCCACTGCTTTGCCGGAAAAAAAACCGTAGAGACCACGGCGATGACCAGAAAATACCAGTGAATGTGAAACGCCGTGCCCTGCCCACCCATCATGGCGGCGAAGATGTCCAGCGTCACCCCCATAAAGAGCAGCCACCGCGCCAAAGTGAGCCACCCATAAAAATTGAGCAGCGGAACCCCCAGCACCAAGATCACAACGAGGGGCAACTGAACCAGCCCGGACTGGATCAACGCTGAATTGCCCACCATTAAAAACATGGCGTTGAAGGCCAAGACATTGGCAACCAACAGCAGCACGCCCATGTTGGTTTGCACGATTTTTCGCAAAATCGTCGCGTCCCCCGCATGCTGAGCGCCCAATCTCAGCAACGCAGCTAATTTTTGCCGGATCGTCAGCGACGGGCTCGTGAGAAATAGTGGCGGCATGCGGGCTTCTTGTGTCTCCAGGCTGAAAACCGCCAACCTCCGTGGCGGCGTTCAGCTCAGATCTGTGCGAACTACTGCCACTGTAGCCCAATTGGCTGATATTTTCCGCAGTTGGCTCAGCTTTGCCTTCAGCCTGAGGATTGAGCAGCCAACGGCAGTAGAAGGCAAAACTCCGCGCCACCCTGGGAGGCGTTCTGCGCGGTTAAGCGGCCGCCGTGCTGCTCAACGATGCCGTAACTGATGGACAACCCCAGCCCAGTCCCTTTGCCAACGGGTTTGGTCGTGAAAAACGGATCAAAAATTCGCGTCAAATGCTCAGGCGCCATGCCACTGCCGTTGTCGCGCACCCGCAGGGTCACAAACCCATCCTGAAGCTCTGACGTGATCCATACCTCGGGTGCCACAGGGCTGGCATCCAACGCGTTTTGAAGCAGGTTCATGATCACTTGCAGCATTTGCCCGGCACTGCCCATCACCACACAAGGGGCTTGCGCATCCCAATGCACCACAAAAGCCTTGGCAGTGCCTTTGCGCACCCAATGAACCGCACGTTGCACCACGTCGTTTAAATCAACGGGTTTGCGTTCATCTGGGTCCATGGCGGAGAAGCGTTTCAAGCCATTCACAATGTCGGCTGTGCGCTGGGCGCCTTCCAGCGTACCTTCAATCAAAGATGGCAAATCGGCCAGAACATGTTCAATTCGAAGCTGCTTGCGCTGGCGCTCTAAACCTTCAGGCGACTCACCCGCATGTACCGCCGCCAGGTAGCTGCGCAGGCGGTCGCTGTAGCGGGCCAGGGCATGCACATTACCGAGTACAAAGCTGATCGGGTTGTTCAGCTCATGCGCTACGCCGGCCACCAATGCCCCCAGCGAAGCCATTTTTTCAGAATGAAGCAACTGCGCTTGCGCTCGCTTCAGCGCCTCGTGCGTGGCGCGCAGCTCGTGATAGGCCCGCTTGATTTCTGCCGTAGGCCGGCCCACCAATACCGTGCCCAGGCGGCGACCGCTGGCGGCCACCCGGGGAGTGCAGTTGGCATCGACCGACACGCTTTGGCCGTGACTGTCTTTGAAGTTCAGCTCCAGGGCCTCGCCTTGACGTGATGATTGCGCATGGCGAAGTACCGTGCGCGCCCTTTCCGCACTGGGGGAGTCAGCCATCAATTCAAATACCGAGGCACCGCGCAATTCAGCGTCCGTGCGCCCCACCAGCTCGCACAGCGCGGCGTTGGTTTCTTCGATCACACCCGACTCATCGCACACCAGCAGCACATCTGACATGGCAGACAGCACACTGAAGATGAACTGTTGCGACTGCTCAAGTTCTGTGTTTTTCTTTTCCAGCTCAACTTCATCATGAATCAGGCGTGAATACACCTCGTCCATTTTCTGGATCACGTCCATCCATACCGCTTCATCTACCCCTTCAACGGGCAATTTGGCAATGGGGTGGCTCATGTTGGACAGCGTTAAAAATGATGAATCAGGCTGACACGCAGTGTACGGGGCTCGACCGGGTGAAACACGATACCGTCTTGCGCCGTGGCTTCAGATTTGAGTCGTGAGGTGTAGTAATAGTCAATGTCGCTGGCCTTTCGGTCCAGCAAATTGAAGATGTCAGCGACCAGGCGAGTATGGGCACTGAAGCGGTAGCCCAGTCGCAGATTGGTCAGCAGAGTCCCGGCCGACTTCACCGAGTTGTCTTCCACCAAGGGACGAGGGCCAAAGTAGCGCCATTGCCAGCTGCCAAACCACTGGTGAAAATCCGTCACCGACACACCCAGGCTGGCCACCCGGTTGACGGCCCCCGGAATGAAGTTACCTGCCGGGTCATCCTGCGTGTAGCGTGCGCGGGACACCGACAGATCCGCATCGAGCAGCAGCCACTTGTTGGCGACATAGTGGTTGTTCCACTCCACGCCCACGCGTCGGCTGGGGCGGCTGGGGCTCGTGTCCCCTGCATCGCCTGAAAACACCAGCTCAGAGGCAATGTCCAAACGCCACAAGGCCAGAGAGCTCTGCAGGCCGTCTAGCAACTGGGTCCGCAGGCCCAACTCGGAACCGCGCGTTTTTGCAAGTGGCGTAACAGGTGCGATCGGTAGACCCTCTTTAGGTGTAACAGTAAGCGTGGTTCCCCGCGCATCATTGCTGTGAAAACCCTGACCATAGTTGGCAAAAAACTCTGTCTTGGACCAAGGCCCCAGAATGACAGAAAGCTTGGGCGAAGTGATTTGCGCACTGGCCTGCCCAGAATTGGCCACTATGTTGCTTGCCACATGAAAGGCATAGGCATCATGCCGCAAACCCGCCACGGTTCGCAACTTATCACCCCACTGAATGCTGTTTTCAAAGTAGATGCCGACACTGCTTTCACGGACGCGGTCTTCCCGGTTCACCGCGGTTGGCTGGCGTGCAGTGGTTTGGTAAAGGCCTATGGGCGACAACCAGTCCAGGCGGCTTTGCAGGCCCAGCTTGTTGACCATGTCTTTCCCCTGAAACTGCCCAAACCAGGATTTGCGCAAATCCAGACCTGCCACTTGGCGGCTTTCTTTTTGCAAGAACTGATCCAGACCCACTGGGTTGTCCATGGCGTAAGTAAAGTTGCTGTAGAGCGCCAAACGGGACTGAATGGCATAGGCGTTGAATTCCAACAGGCTGTCAGCCGCCCGGTGGCGTGAAGCGAACGACAGGCTGTAGCGTGAGCTGTTACCGCCGTCTGTGGGGTCCACCACGCCGTAGCGCCCCATCAAGCCGCTGTCCACCGCCCGCAGGGGAATTTGATCGGTTGCATTCCAACGGGCGTTGTAGCCCATTGCGGTCACGCTATACCCCTTGTCACGGCTGCCTTCACTGTATCTGAGCAGGCTGCTGAATTTGCGAAGACCTTCAGGGTTCTCCCATGGGCCGTTGTAGCGGTTCAAATCCAGCGCATACAGCAGCTTGCCGTCTCCCCATGCACTTGAGTTGGCCAGTAAGGCACGGGTAAATTGATAGCCCCCTACCGTCAGCGAAGCCAAGCTTTTGGGCAGACTGTCTACCAGCCGCAGATGCGCTGATCCCGCCGACGCAAAGTCACCCTCGTCTGCAAAATAGGGCCCTTTCTTGTAGTCGATCCGCTTCACCAACTCTGGTATCAAGAAGTTCATGTCCGAATAGCCTTGCCCGTGGGCATGGCTACGCATGTTCACAGGCATGCCATCCACGTAGGTCGCAAAGTCGGTCCCATGGTCCAGGTTAAACCCGCGCAGGTAATACTGGTTGGCCTTGCCGTCCCCGCTGTGCTGGCTCACGATCAGGCCCGGCACAAACTCCAGAATTTCCCCGGTGCGCCCTGTGGGTCGGTTGGCAATCAGTGTGGCCGAGACGCTGCCCTGGCTTGCCGCATCGGAGGTACCTACGGCGTTGTCGTAATGCCCGGTGATGTTGACGGTGCTCAGGCTGACCAGCGCAGATGGCGTCGTCTCCTCTGCCCAGCACAGTGAACCGGCGCAAGCGATCACGCCAAGGGTGAAATACCGTCGCGCCTGCCTTCCGCTTGCCATCCGCTGCATCTGCACCATTCAATGCACGGTGCAAACCATGCACGGGTCAAACGACCGAACGATGTGCTGCACGGCCACGGGTGTGGTCTCGCCGGGCTGAACAGGTGCGTCTACAAGGGCTTGCTCTAGCGCGCCAGGCACACCAGCCGAATCGCGCGGAGAAAAGTTCCAACTGGTGGGCGCCACGATTTGGTAATTGGCAATTTTGCCTTCGTGCAGCACCACCCAGTGGCCAAGTGCGCCTCGCGCCGCTTCGCTTAAGCCCGCGCCCCTGCCCTCGTCCGGCAGCTTGACGGGCTGGCAATAGGCCTCGCCCTTGCGCAATTGCCCTAACCACAGCTCCATCATCGGGACGACAGTTGCCAGCTCAAGAAGTCGTGCCAGCACCCGCGTGTAGACCGTCCCGCCATGTCGCGAAACAGCGTCGCGAACCAAGGGCTGGCCAGAGGCCAATTGCCGGGCGATGGCCCCGGTCTCTATGACTTGACCGTTCAGGCGCGGCGCTTTGTTCCAGGTATAGCCGCCCGCTTTGTCGGCGTCCGGTTGGGTCGTGCCCTGATAAGGGTGCGCTGAAGGCCCCTGCAGCCAGGCATGGCTTAAGTCCTCCTGGATCTGGCTGGCGTCAACGGATTGCAGCGCCTTGGCCTGCGCATCCCACACCCCCGCCCCGAGTGCTGTAGTGCCCGTCGGTTGTGGGTACGCACCAAAACTCAAGTACCACCCAGGCCCTGGGCCCAATTTATCCAATGCCAAGTCTTGCACCAGTCGCAAAAAGAATCGCAAGTCGCCACCCTTGGCGTCGCCCGGCGAAGATTCGGCATACCAGCGCCACAGCGCGTCTTCGTCGGGAAGGCTGGTGATGAACTCCAAGGGAGCTGCAAACACCTGCCGCTCCAGAAACTGCCGAAACTCCCGCACCTTGGCCAGCAAGCGAATCTGCTCTGTGGGCTCAATCGCACGGCTGCTGCCGCCAGGATCAATGCTCTGCGTGTGCGGCCATTTCCCCGCCAATGTGCCCAGCAGCGTCATCCAGCGCTGGCGAGCTGCCAGAGCAGCACGCACCTGCTCACCCCCTTGCGCTGAAAAGCGCTCCTGAGCTGCCGCATGCCAAGGCCTTGCACTGTAAATCGGCCGCGTAAAGTCCGGCATGAAGAACAGGTAAAAGTGCGTCAAGTGGTCGGCCATGTTCTCGGTGGCCAGCGTCAGATTGGTCGCGATCTGACCATTGGGCATGGGCACAAGCTGCGCCAGGTCGGCCAACGCAGCCGACGCCGCCACGGTTTGTGAGACCGAGCAAATGCCGCAAATCCGGGGCACGTAGACCAGTGCATCATGCGGATTTTTGCCGTGCAGAATCTGCTCAAAGCCTCTGTACATCGGTGCATTGACCTGGGCGGAATTCACCCGTCCGTCAGCGATTTCCAGCGTTACCTCCAGGTCGCCTTCTACGCGGTTGAACGGGCCAACAATCAGTCTTGTCATGAGGCAATTGTCAACGCAGTCGGGTCTTGCGCACGGCAGGCTTGACCATCAAATGATCCGCCGTGGCGTTGAGCTTCACCCGTTTGGGTGTCGCCGACTTGGACAAAGACGCCAGCGCCACAAACCAGGCTTTGGGCATGTCGGTCGGCAAGCCGATGGGGATACCTGCGATCTTGGGCGTTTCGTGGAACGCGTGTCCCGGCTCCTGAAAGCCCGGCTCGGTGCATGCAATGCAGGCGTAGCCCCCACGTGTGCAGGAGCCTTCGCCGTTCCACAAGCGGGTGTTGCAGTCGGCATGCACCTGGGTACCCTTGCAGCCCATGTTCTCCATCAGGCAACCCAGGTCGGAGGGTTTCTCAGCGCTGGCTTTGAACTCGTAATACTCATTGCGGGTGCAGCCATGGTGCACTAACTGATCGGCATAAAAACGCGGACGGGCCAGTGGGTCCAGATCGCCTTCTGTCAGCGAATCTGCCGCCAGGCTCATCAGGCTGTCAATCACCCAGCTGGGGTGCGTCGGGCAGCCCGCCACATTGATCACAGGCAAACCGCTGCGCGAGCGGAAATCCGCCCCTAGCAAGCCACCCAGCCGGTCATCTTCATATTGGAGGCCACAAGCGTCGGTTGGGTTGCTGCCCCCTGCTGTCACGCCACCCCAGGCCGCGCAACTGCCCACGGCCATCACATGCCGTGCCTTGGGTGCCAAGCGCATCACCCATTCGATCATGGGCAGACCCGATCCAGCCAACACATGAAAGCGCCCGGTGCCATTGGGCCCGCGCAGCAGTGATCCCTCGATGCAAAGCACATCGACCGCCACAGTGTCATCCAGCACGCCATGCAGCAGGTCCAATAACTCTGTTCCGGAGGCCAAAGACAGCGAAGGGTGCCACAGCAAATCGATGCCGGCTGCACGCAAATGGCCATGAAAGTCTGCTGTGTCGGCATTCAGCATCGACATGCTGCAGCCGCCACATCCACCTGACTGAAGCCACAGCACTCGCATACCTCGCCTCAGCCCTCGAGTCCAAAACGTTGCATCTTGGCCCGCAGCCCCACACGGGACAAGCCCAGTTCTTTGGCGGCATGGGTTTTGTTCCAGCGCAATCTCAAGAGGGTCTCACGCAAGACCATGGATTCAATCGCATCCAAGCGTTCGGCCAGCGTGCCCGACTGGGGCAGGCCCGGATTGCCCATTTGCGCCAGTGAGATGCCTGCGGAACCGTTCAACACGCGGGTAGAAAAGTGTTGTGCCGCCAGCTTGGCACCCGCACTGAGTGCAATGGCGCGTGCGATTTCGTTGCGCAGTTCACGGATGTTGCCCGGCCACGGGTAGGCCATCAGGCAAGCCAGGGCTTCATCGCTGATGCGGGCTTGCGGGTGTCCCAGTTCAGCGCCCACATCGTGCAGCAAACGCCGCACAATGGGGCCAATGTCGCCAGGGCGCTCACGCAAAGGTGGGACAACCAGGCTGACACCTGCAATGCGGTAATACAGGTCTTCGCGAAACTGGCCCAAGCGCACCAACTGCTCCAAGTCGCGGTGAGTGGCGGCCACCACGCGCACATCCACAGGCACGGTGCGGGCGGCACCCACAGGCCGGACCTCGCCCTCTTGCAAAACGCGCAGCAGGCGCACCTGAAACGCAGGGGATGTTTCGCCAATTTCGTCCAAAAACAAAGTGCCGCCATTGGCGCGCTGGAACAGGCCTGGCCGGTCTTCATAGGCCCCGGTAAACGACCCGCGCTTGTGGCCAAACAGTTCTGACTCCAGCAGGCTGTCAGGAATAGCCGCACAGTTTTCCGTGACAAAAGCGCCTTGGGCGCGTGGGCTGGCGTAATGGATAGCGCGGGCCAGCAATTCTTTTCCGGTGCCTGATTCGCCTAGCACCAGCACGCTCAGGTCATAGCGGGCAATGCGCTCAGCCATCGCACAGACGGCGTCCAGTGGGCTGCCGTCTGCGCGTTCAATGCGACCAAAGTCAAAGTGCTTGTGCGCTTTGGCCTGAATGTTTTCCACACGCTGGCGAAGCACGGGTGTACTGGTGCGCAAGTCCAGGCCAAAGCCCTGCACGCGCCGCTGTAAGGCCTGCGCCTCTGCGGCGTCACGCACTGTCTTAAGGAGGTGGTCAGGAATCCAGGGCTTGAGGATGTACTGGTAAATGCCTGCGTCATTCACGCCGGCAATGATGTCTTCGCTGTCGGTGTAGCCCGAAATCACGATGCGCACCGTATCAGGCCAGCGCTCGCGCACTTCCTTCAAAAATTCCACACCCGACAAGCCCGGCATGCGCTGGTCGCACAAGATCACGCTGAACTCTTGCCGCTCCAGGCGCTGGCGGGCTTCGTCCGCATTGCCGGCGGTGACGATGACAAAGTCTTCATCCAACGTGCGACGAATGGCATCCAGCGAGCGCACCTCGTCATCGACCACCAAAACGGCGGGCAAATCTGAGGCGTGTTCGGTTTCTTGCATGTGGGGTAGTTTAGGCACAAGCGCCGTCGGTGGGCATGCTCAGTTACCCTTCAAACTTGTCCTGGACATCAGCAGATCCGTGGCAATTGCTCGCCACTCAACCAATCGACGATGCGCTTGCCGCCAAAGCGGGTGTTCATCTGCACGAAGTGATGGGGGTCTTCTGTCACGACGCCAATTGGCACCGCATTCGCACCCAAGGGATGCGCGCGCATTGCGGCCAGCACAGCAACGGCACATTCCGCCGGGCAAATGGCAATCAGCTTTCCTTCATTGGCAACGTACAAAGGATCAAGCCCCAGCAGTTCACAGGCGGCATCCACCTGGGGCAGAACCGGAATGGCAGCCTCTTCTAGCACCATGCCCACGGCTGACTGGCGTGCAATCTCGTTCAGCGTAGTCGCCAAACCGCCCCTGGTTGGGTCCCGCAGCACATGGATGTCAGGTGCTGCCTGGAGCATGGATGCCACCAAGGTATGGAGCGCGGCTGTATCCGACAGGATGGTGGTTTCAAACTCAAGCGACGCGCGCTTAGACATGACCGCCACACCATGGTCGCCAATGGTGCCCGACAGCAAAATCACGTCGCCAACGCGGGCATTGCGCCCGGACACGTTCACACCCTGAGGAACAACACCCACACCAGTCGTCGTGATGAAAACACCGTCTCCCTTGCCCTGCTCCACGACCTTGGTGTCTCCCGTGACAACGGGCACGCCTGCGTCTCGAGAAGCCGCCGCCATGGATTGCACGATACGCTGCAAGTCGGCAAGCGGAAAACCTTCTTCAATGATGAAGCTGGCTGACAAATAGAGCGGCCTGGCACCCATCATGGCCACATCGTTGACCGTGCCGTGCACGCTTAAGCAACCCACGTCGCCACCGGGAAAGAACAGCGGTGACACCACATGCCCGTCACTGGCCATCACCAACCGACCTTCCACCGGCATGGGCAGGCTTGCGCCGTCGTCCCCCTGTCGCAAGATGGGGTTGTCAAACGCTGCCAAGAACAGCTCTTCGATCAACTGCGCTGCAGCCTTGCCGCCCGCACCATGGCTCATGTCGACCCGGCCATTCTTGATGTCCAGCGGGCGGATGTAGTTCTTTTTGACCAGGCTCATGCCGACTCCACCAGCACAGGAATGTCTTTGAACCTACCGTAGGAATAGTGCGCCGCGCAGGCCCCTTCGCTAGAGACCATGCACGAGCCGACCGGGTTCTCTGGTGTGCAAACGGTGCCAAAAATCTTGCAGTCGCTCGGGCGTTTCACGCCGCGCAAGATCGCCCCGCATTCGCAGGCTTTGTTATCCGCCACGCTGCGGTAGTTCAGCGCAAAGCGCTTTTCAGCGTCAAAGCGGGCGTATTTGTCACGGATGCGCAAGGCGCTTTCAGGCACTGTGCCCAGGCCCCGCCATTCAAATTCGGTGCGCATCTCCATCACCTCTGCGACCAGGTCTTGGGCCGCCACATTGCCCACGCGGTTGACGGCACGGGTAAATTCGTTTTCCACCACAAAGCGTCCATCGTTCACCTGGCGCACCAGCATCAAAATGGCTTGCATCACGTCCAGCGGTTCAAAGCCCGCAATCACCACAGGCTTTTTGTACTGGATGGCAAAGCCTTCATAGGGCGCAGAGCCAATCACAATGCTCACGTGCGCAGGGCCGACAAAGCCGTCCAGCGGCACCGTGCCGTACTGCTTGACCTCGGGAGACTCCAGTATGTGGGTGATGGCAGCGGGGGTCAGCACGTGGCAGCACAGCACGCTGAAGTTGGGCACCTCGGCCCGCTCTGCGTCGCGAATGACCAAGGCCGTGGGCGGCGTGGTGGTCTCAAAGCCAATGGCAAAGAACACCACTTCGCGTGCCGGGTTGGCGCGTGCAATGCTTAGCGCATCGGCAGCGGAATACACCATGCGGATATCTGCGCCGCGCGCCTTGGCTTTCACCATGGACAAACCATCGGACGCGGGCACACGCATGGTGTCGCCGTAAGTGCACACAATGGCACCATGGTCCAGCGCCAGGCGTATGGCCAGGTCAATGCGGCCAATGGGCAGCACGCATACCGGGCAGCCGGGGCCATGCACCATGCGCACATTGACAGGCAGCAGTTCACTCACGCCATAGCGCGAGATGGCGTGAGTGTGGCCGCCGCAAAACTCCATGAAGCTGTAGTTGCGATCTGGATGAGCCTCTGCGGCAATGCGCTCAGCAATTTTCTTGGCAATGTCACCGTCGCGGAATTCGTCGATGTATTTCATGCCTTGCTCCCCTGCGCTTGGTCTGCCGCCGTTCGGGTGTTATCGGCCATCTCAGCCATTTCGCCAAATAGGGCCAGCGTGCGTTCTGCCTCTGCCGGGTCAATGGTGCCAATGGCATGGCCTACATGGACGATGACGTAGTCGCCCACGGTAACGCCAGGCACCAAGGCAATGGACACTTGCTTGCGGATACCGCCCAGGTCGACCAAGGCTTGCTCGTTGTCGCGCATCTCAATGAGTCGCGCAGGAATCGCTAGGCACATGAAGTGGCCTCCGGTTGATCGTGATGGACAGAAACCGCTGTGGGGGTTTGCACTAAAAAATTGACATCTGCGTTGCCATTCGCTTTGGCATTGACGTTGGCATTAACGTTCGCGTCCCGTTGTCGAGACACCACCCAAGCTTGGCCCAGAGCAATGCCCGCATCGCCGCAGGCAAATGTCTGTGCCGTGTACACCTGAATGCCGCGCTGCGCCAGATCGGCACACAGTCGAGTGCGCAAGACCGCATTGGCAAAACAGCCACCCGACAGACAAATGGTGCGTAAACCTGTTTGCTGGCTGGCATGCGCCACCCAGCGTGCCAGCACCGATGCCAGCGACACATGAAACTGTGCAGCGCCCTCGCCTGCTGAAGTGCTACCGTCCAGCAGCGGAGTCATCAGCGGGCGCAAGTCCAGCACAGCCAGATCATCGGCCACCTGATCCAGCAAATCATGGATTGATCTTCCGTCACTCAGCCAATCAGTCGCGGCCTGCTCTAAAGCCATGGCGGCCTCAGCTTCCATGCATTGGCGCACGCTCAAGCCCAAAGCCCCAGCGGCGGCGTCAAACCAGCGCCCCATGCTGCTGGTGTGTGGGCAATTGATCGACTGGTCCAACATGCCGCGCAGCATGCGCGCAGCCGGCACGCCCACCACGGGGCCGAAGCGGGTCTCCAGTTCAGCGCCTCGGCCCATGGCGTGCAAGGCAGACGCTGTCATGCGCCAGGGTTGACTGGCAGCAGCGTCGCCTCCTGGCAGGGCCAAGGGCCACAAGTGCCCCAGGCGTGACATCGGTGCACCATCAAGCAGCAGCAATTCGCCACCCCAGGCCTTGCCGTCACTGCCCAGGCCCACACCATCCAAAGCCAAACCCAGTACGGGCTGGTGCAAACCATGTTCAGCCATGACCGCTGCAATATGGGCATGGTGATGCTGCACACCTATGGCGGGCACGCCTAAGCGATCAGCCAAGTTCAGTGCCAACTGGGTGCTAAAAAAATCTGGGTGCAAATCATGCGCGATGGCGGTCAAACGACCACGGGCGCGGGCTGACAAGGCCTCCACGCTGGCCTCCAGCGCTTCGCAGGCGGCAGGGTCGCTCAAGTCACCATGAACGTCAGACATCAGCACTTTATCGCCATCGAGCAAGCAAGCCGTGCTCTTGAGCCAAGCACCCATCCCCAGCACGGCTGGCGCAGGGGTGGAACCGCCCAAGGGGTGAAGCGTCAACATGACAGGCTTTACCCTTCAGGCCGCGTGAGAGTGATCGTGATGCTCATGGTGCATGGCGCCCTCCAGCCATGCCAGCCAATCGGGCATGCCTTCCCCCGTGGTGGCTGACACCTGAATCACCTGGATCGAAGGATTCACACGGCGCGCCCCTTCAATGCAGCGCGCCACATCAAACTGCAGGTGTGGGAGCAAGTCAATTTTGTTCAAGACCATCACCGACGCCGCCGCGAACATATCGGGGTACTTGAGCGGTTTGTCTTCACCCTCGGTGACAGACAGGATGGCCACCTTGGCCTGCTCGCCCAGGTCCCACAATGCGGGGCACACCAAGTTGCCCACGTTCTCAATGAACAGCAAGCTGTGTTCATGGTCATGGTCGTGGTCGTGGTCGTGGTCGTGGTCGTGGTCGTGGTCATGGTCATGGTCATGGTCACCATGAACATGTTGGTGATGGCCGTGATCAGCATGCTCGTGATGGTGATGCAGCTGCGCGAAGGCTTCGGCCACCATGGGCGCGTCCAGGTGGCAGCCTTTGCCGGTGTTGACCTGGATGGCTGGCGCACCCGTGGCACGGATGCGGTCGGCGTCAAAGCTGGTTTGTTGGTCGCCCTCGATCACCTGAACTGACAGCCCGGGCGAGCGCGCCCGCAAGGCCTGGATGGTGGCGCACAGCAGCGTGGTCTTCCCCGATCCGGGGCTGGACACCAGATTGAGCGCGGTGACACCATGGGAGGCGAAATGTTGCCGGTTCAAATCGGCAATGCGACTGTTCTCACCTAAGATGTTTGCTTCTAGTTTGATAGCACGACTCTGACTCATGCCTGGAACGGAAACGCGTGCCGCACCTTGGCCAAAATGCAAATCGCCATTGCTGGCGTTCACATGCACATGGGGCTTGTTGCCCCCCAAATGAGTAGCCGCAGCATGAGAAGTCTCGGCACATCCACACACAACACACATAGCTGTCTCCTGTTTATCTTTTGATCAATCGTCCACCATCATGTCCAGCACCTTGAGCTCTGTCCCACCCGTCGGCTGCACATGAAAACCACCGCACTGCGGGCAGGCTTGCCCTCGCTGGGCGATCTCCACCGTCTGGTGGCAACCCAGGCACCACGCCTGGCCTGGCGTTTCGACAATCTCAATGACCGCGCCTTCCAGGCAAGTTTGTGGAGCCAGAGCTTCTAGCGAAAATCGCAAAGCACGCACCTCAACCCCCGCGAGCTGCCCGACCTCCAAACGCAAGGCATTCACACGGCTGAAGTTTTCACGCAAGGCAGCGTCTTCCACCAATTGCAAAATGCCGCCCGCCAAGCTCGCCTCATGCATGGACGGCCTCCTGTTTCACCTGAAACGGCACGCAGGGGTCATAGCTGGCCATGAGGACAGCGATGCTCAATGGAATTTGCGAAAGTGGGCTTTGCGATTCAAGCTGCGGAGACATGGACGACATTGTGCGTGCCAATGCGCCTTGCGGGTGAAAGTTCCATTCCGTGGGCGCAATCACCTGACAAGCCTTCACGGTCAGCATGTCAGGCTCTAATTGCACATGGTGAATCAACAGGCCGCGCGCCATCTCGGTCCAGGCCAATCCCTCGCCAACCCCTACGGTCAAGCCGCCTATGTTCAACCAATCCGCGCCGCAGCGCCGGGGTTCATCCGGCAAGCACAGGCGCAGCAATTCGGCCACACGCGCGCCCATGCGCAGGGCTGGCGTGCGCAGCGCCAAACGATGGGCGTCATTTACCCGGCTCCACACCCCCGTACTTGCACAGTTACCTCGCATCAGCGGACGCAGAGAAAAGCGAGGATCAGTCCTCAAACCGACCAACAGATTGACCAAGACATCAGGCACAACATTTGTTCCGTCAATCAGAATCACATCCTGATCGGGTGTCTCTTCCATCACGTCCTGCTCGATGATCGCGCGCATCAGACTTGCCAAGGGCGTTGCACCCTGCTGGCTCCAGCGAGTCAGCGTTTGCGTGGGATTACCCTCCCAGCGCATCAACCAGTCCTGTGGGTCGTCGCCCGAATCTTCGCCAATCACATGGGTTTTCAGCCAACCCAGCATAGGCGCGCTAGGGGTGTCTGAGCACCAAGCGGGGCAGCTTTTCAAAGCAGCCTCACCGCTTGCCATACTGAGCGAGTGGCCAGGCAAGTCGGCCAGTTGCGCAGGCCAATCCAGCCACATGCGGCGAACATGCTCGCGCACGCTGCCCCATTGCAGCTGGTGGCGCTCTTCTGTCGTTACCTCATTCACGCCGGCAAGGGATTCACCCTTGGCCGCACGCACCGCAGCGCTTGCACACTGGCGGTGGGCGTAGCCGCACAGGCTATAGATCTGGCTGAGCAGCAGGGGCAAGTCAGCCGCTGGTTTGCCAGCACCCAAAACAGAAGCCCAGTTGCGGCGGGAACTGTTTAGGCTGTTTGGAATGCGCGCGCCAGGCACCAGCGTCAAGCGCTCTGCGGGAAACGTCATGCCGCCTTCCTGTCCAGGCTAGCGCGCCCCAAGAAGAAGGCGCGTCGTGCTGGCACAGCTTCGTGCGGCCGAATACCGGCGCGAAGTTGCGCAAGTACTGCATTGGCCGTTGCCACCGCATCAGATTGCTCGGCAAACTCAAACATGGGAGAGAACAGCGAACACGCGCTGAAGGCACCGTAACCCTCTTCATACGCACTGATCATTTCAAAGTCAGCGCTGCCCAGGCGCATCACTTGCTTTCTGCCCGACGCTTGGCGAGGATCTGCTTTTACGGGGATACACAGCAGGTTCATGAACCAAGGCGAAACCAGCACACCCCAGCCGTGGCCTGGCAAGGGCTCACCGCCCAGCGTTGCAGGCCAACGGTCTGAAAAACCGACGGCCTGCACTGTCAGCGCAGTATTCACCATAGGCAAGCCCGCCATGCGGGTGCGGGCGATGTTGTCAAACAAAGCCACGAGTTCACTGGTGCGCTGGGTCAAGGTCGGTGAAAGCGCTGCAGACATAGCGGTCAGCTTCAACTCAGCACCATGAACTGATCGGCGTCGCCATCGCATTGCGGGCAACGCCAGTGGTCGGGTAAATCTGCAAAGGCCGTGCCAGGCGGCACTTGCCACTGCGGATCGCCCGCCGCCGGGTCATACACCCACCAGCAAATCTTGCACTCCAGGCGTGCGGCGCTGTCCAGCCGGGCATGGTCGCCCAGGTAGCTGCCTTCAAACCGTGCGCTGGGGTCGGCGTTCATGCTTGGCTCAAGGGCTCTCTACCCAGGCAAGAACTTCAGAGAATCGCTCTAACGAATCCTGCAAGTCCTCGGCAGCCGCCTGCGCCACGGAGGGCAGCGGTCCGACTTCTACGGTGTTCAGAATCACAGCGTCTTGCGAGTTGTAATACACCACTCGCCAGCAGTGCGGCATCTGCGCGTTGGTGATGCGGCAGTTACCGTAGCCGCGCGACAAAATAGTGATACGGCCCGTACCCAGGTGATGGTCGATAAAGCCAATGTCTTCCACTGACATGGGCAAGAGTGTTAAGTTGATCACCTGCACATCCGCACCGAAGGTCCAGCTCTGCCAATGGTCCTTCAACTCGGCCAGCACACTGGGTGCGTTTTGCACATTGGGTGGCAGCGGGCCTTGCCACGTCGGCAACGCTGGCGTGACATCGGCCAAGGCAGTTTGCACCAGGACATCGGGGATGGCCCCGACTTCAATCCGGTCTTGCACCACTTGGCCCCCGACAGACGCAATCACGCGCCAGACGCCCGGAAACACCGATTCTTGAATGTGCCAACTGCGTGCGTTTTGCGCATCACCAGCCACAACGGCGCTGACCTCTCCTTCGCCCAGCACCTGGTTGATCAAGGCCTTTTCTTTGGCGGGCAAGTTCAGCACGTCGACACTGTGCTTGGCCTGACTGTGTGTCTGCGTTGGCGATGGTGTCGGCATTTGGGCCGCAGACTGCAAAGCAGCCAATACCGCGTGCAGTGCCGCCAGGGCAAGTTCGTGGCCCTTGAGTTCCTCCGGCTCGGGCAGGATCGGGGCACGAAAAGTCTCCATGCCCTGCGGCATGGCCATGTAGCTCAAAACCTCTTCTTCGACCTGGCTGCCAGGGCCCGCACCAAATCCAACAACGGGGATGGGAAATTCTTTCATGGGTGTCTCCAGCAAGCTCAGTGGCAGGTGTTGGCAGCGGCATTGCCGTTGACCACGGGGATGCCGATGGTTGGCGCGCGCGACGGTGGCATGGCCAGACATTCGGCCACGCGGGCCAGATAATCATCCCAATCGTGCATGCCGCTCAAGGTGCTCACATAGGCACCGTCGCGCACAAACACCAGGCTGGGCCAGCGGTTGCAGCCAAAGCGCCTGGCCACGCTGTCTTCGTCATCGCGCTGCACCACACCGATGGCAAAGGGTTTGGAGGAGCAGCGGCGCAGCTCGGGCAGCACAACGGCCACGTCTTGCCCTTCAGGAAAGCGCACAGCGTCTCCTGCCAGCAGCAGCACACGGTCGCCCGCGCCTTGGCACCACGCGTCCAAGTTGGCAGAACTTACCCATTCGGCGCTGAACTGGTCGGCCAGCCTGCGCACCAGCGCAGATGTGGCGTTGGGGTCAGCAGGCGCTTGCACGGGCAGCGATAAGGTAGTGACTTGGGGGGAAACAGCTTCGGCGTTCATGCGACATGCTCCAGTTGGGGGGCTTGAGATCCCTTGACGATTGTTTGGGCCACATTTGTCCGGCCAATTAAGGCCTGCAGGTCTTGCGCAGACAGGGCTGAGGGCAAGTCAAAGGCAGGTGCAGCGTTCGCCAGGTCTGGACGATTGGTCCAAACGCTTTGCATCAAATCCAGCGTGGCATTGACCTCGAAGGCGCGCTCGGCGCTGATGATTTCCTGGGCACTGTCTAGAAAGACCAGCACCCAGTCGCCCGTGTTGACCTCGCCCACCAGCGCGGTACGCACATGGCGCCTGCCATCGCGCCCGGTGCAAAACGCGTGGCCTGGGGTGATGCTGTCAACCTGCATGGGGATGCCTATGCACATGGTGTGTCTCCGGTTCAACAATCAGGCCGCAGCCGGAAAAAATCGCTCGTCCCCAGCTCGGCAAGCCAGGGCTTCGGGTGGGCGATCGCCTTCATACAAGCGCAAATCGAGCTGACTGAAGGTGACGGCTTCATGCCCGGGCAACGGTGTGCTGCGCAGCTGGGGCTTGGCACCCCAGCGCTCTAGTGCGGCCACCCCGTGACCCAATGCCGTCTCCATGGCGGACTTGACCACGGGGCGCAAGCTGCCGCCGTAGTCGTCCAGCTCTTCGGGCTGGCAGCCGATCAGCAAAATTTCTTTGGGGAACTTCTCGGTCAGCAGTGCCACCATCAGCACCTCTTGAAACCCGGTCTGGTGCAAGCTCATCTTTTTGGCGCCCATGAACTTGGGCACGTCCTCGTTCTCAATCAGCTTGAGCGTGCCGGGCTCCAGGCCGTAGTCGATGGCATCGAAGATCAGCAAGCGGTCGGCGTCCTGCACATGGTGAACCAGATACAGGCCTTGCGTACCGCCGTCGATCAACTGCACATGCTCAGCAAACTCGTAGCGTCGCTGCAAGGCTTCGACACAACGCACGCCAAAGCCCTCATCGGCCCACAGCACATTGCCAATGCCCAGTACATAAATGCTCTCTGTGGCGGTCATGGCTCAGTCTTTGAAAGTGCGGTGACCAGAAATCATGGTGCTGACCACGCTAGATCTGCCCATGATGTCTTCACGGATGGCAGCGTACACATGCAGGATCACAAACAGCACCAAGCCCCACATGCCCATGTGGTGCCAGGTGTGCACGTCTTGCGATTGACCCATCAGCGGAATCACCCAGCCAAACAGGCGCTCTTGCCAAGAACCGGCCTGCGCGCCCTCACCATACATGGCAAAGCCGGTGACCACCATGAAGAGTGTGATCAAAAAGAAACCAAAGAACATGGCAAACCGAGCCAGCGGGTTGTGCCCCACGTAGCGCCCGGGGCGCGGACTGAGAAAGGCGTACCACTTGAGCATGCCCAGCACCTCGTGCCAGTAGGCGCGCTGAAAGATGGGCACCCAAAACAGCTCACGTGCATGCGCGTTGCCCACGATGGCCCAGTAGATGCGGCCCAGCAGGCCCACCGCCAGGATGTAGCCACTGGCGAAATGCGCAAAGCGGATGTAGCCCATCAAGAAGTTGTCGCTGGCCTCACCCGGCTGGGTAGGCAATGGCGATCCAATGAAGTAGCCCGACACGCACAGCACCATGATGGCCAGCGCATTGATCCAGTGCCACAAACGCACTGGGGCTTCAAACACATAGATTGACTTGAGGCTGGCGGCGCGCGACACCTCGGCCTCTTCGACGCGTGTGATTTCGTTCAGGCCCGGTTCGGGCGCAACTTGGGTGCTCATGGCGGTCTCCTGTGTTGTGTTCTTGTTGTGCTCAGACAGCGGCCAGGCTCATCCATAGCCCAGCGGCCGCCAGCATCCAGCCCATGCCGCTCGCCATGCCCTGCCGTAGCTGGAACAGCTTGTGCCCAGCCAACAAGCCCACGATGTGCATGAGCAGCGTGCTGAGCAAAAAGCCTGCGGCGTAGGCGGCAAAGCTTTGCCCTGCCATCTCCGCACCATGCGCCCACCCATGGGCCACGCCCGCCACAGCGATCAAGGCCATGCCCGCAAGCGGCGGCAGCCCACGGCCCATGACCAACATCACGCCCAGGGCCACCACCGACAAGGCAATGACGAGTTCCAGCGAGGCCACTTGTGCCGCACCTTGAAGGCCCAGCACGGCCAGCCCTGCCCCCATGCACATCGTCGTCATGAATAGTCCTGGCGCCATCAAGCGGCGCGCACCCATGCTGACCAGTGCCGACCACATGCCAACCGCCAAAATAGCCATCAAATGATCGGTTCCGGCAAGCGGGTGCTCAAAACCAGCTACAAATTCAGTAGCAGCATCGGACAAATGGCTGTGCCCGGTGTGGGCCAGCGCGGCCTGCGTGGCGGCCAGCGCTGCCAGTGCGATCAAAGTTGAGGAAATTTTCTTCATGGTGTTGTCTCCAGCAAATGCGTTCAGGCGGTGTGGTCAGCGGACTTTGACGTTGCACAGCTCGGCGCCGTCCGGGCTCATCACATGGGTGGAGCAAGCCAGGCAGGGGTCGAACGAATGCAGGGTGCGCAGGATTTCCAGCGGCTGCTCGGGGTTGGTCATGGGCGTGTTCATCAGGCTGGCTTCAAACGCGCCAATCTGGCCTTTGGTGTCACGCGGCGAACCGTTCCAGGTGGTGGGCACCACGCACTGGTAGTTCTCGATCTTGCCGTCCTTGATCTTGATCCAGTGGCCCAGACCGCCGCGCGGAGCGGCAACCGTGCCCACGCCCTTGGCCTCTTTGGGCCAGGTGGACGGGTCCCACTTCTCGACGTTGGCTGTGGCGGTGTCGCCATTTTTGATGTTGGCCACCAGCTCTTTGTAGTCGTCCATCATCATCTCGGCGCAGTACTGGCTTTCCAGCGCACGGGCCAAGGTGCGGCCAATGGTGCTGGGCAGCAGTTGCTTGAGCGTGTACTTGGTCTCGGGCAAGCCCAGCGCCTTGGGGATGGCGCTGTTGATGGCCACGGCAGACGAGTCGACCTGCTCTTTGACGCGCTGGCAGTATTTGTTGCCCTTGCTGGCATGCACATAACCCAGGATGTAGCGCGACAGTGGCCCCACCTCCATGGCGTGGCCGCGCCAACGTGGTGCCTTGATCCAGGAGTATTTGGCGCTTTCGTCAATCTCTTTGATGTTGGTGCGGGTGCCCTTGGTTTTGGCACCCAGCTCGTAGTTGGGCTCGGTCACGCCGTCCCAGGGGTGCAGCCCCTTGGACTCATCGGCGTACTTGTACCAACTGTGCACCACAAACTCCTGCACCTGCTCGGGGTCACGCGGGTCCACCGGCAAAATCTCGTCCCAGTTGCCGTTGATGATCGCGCCACCGGGCAACTGATGGGTGCTGTGGTCATAAGACACCTTGTCGTAGGTGCCGTAGTCCATCACATTGGTGGCAGCCAAGCCGCCGCCGTACAACCAACCGGCCTGCTTGTAGAGCGTGCCAATGGCCAACACGTCAGGGATGTAAACGTTGTTGTTGAAGGTAATCATCTCCTGGATGCGCGCTTCAATGAAGTTGAGCCGCTCCATGTTGATGGGCGCACCCGCCGCACCATTGCCGTCAATGTTGATCGCACAAGGCACGCCACCCACCAGGTAGTTGGGGTGCGGGTTCTTGCCGCCAAAAATGGTGTGCACCTTGACCCATTCCTTTTGCAGGTCCAGCGCCTCCAGGTAGTGCGTGACGGCCATCAGATTGGCCTCAGGCGGCAGCACATAGGCCTTGTTGCCCCAATAGCCGTTCATGAAGGGGCCAAGCTGGCCGCTTTCGACAAACTTCTTCAGTCTGTTTTGAATGTCGCGGAAGTAGCCGGGTGACGACAGCGGATGCGCTGGCGACACCAGTTGCTGCAACTCAGACGTCTTTTTAGGGTCGGCCTTGAGCGCCGACACCACATCCACCCAGTCCAGCGCATGCAGGTGATAAAAGTGCACCGCATGGTCGTGCACTTGCAGCGTCTTGGCCATGATCTCACGGATCAAATGCGCGTTTTTGGGTATCTTGATGCCCAGGGCGTCTTCCACGGCACGCACGCTGGTGAGCGCATGGCAGCCCGTGCACACGCCGCAGATGCGCTCCACAAAGGCCCAGGCGTCGCGCGGGTCGCGGCCCTTCAAGATCACTTCCAGCCCGCGCCACATGGTGCCGGTGGACACGGCGTTGCGGATGATGTTGTTGCTGTCGAGGTTGACCTCGCAGCGCATATGGCCTTCGATGCGGGTCACGGGGTCAACGACGATGCGCCGCCCAGTGTTGTCCATCTTGAAGCCTTGTGTTTCGTAAGCACCCATGGTTCAGGTCTCCTGGTATTTCTTGGGTTTGGATCAGCTGTGCGCTGATGTGTCGGACGAAGCCGGGTCCTTGGGCATGCGTGCGCGCTGGATGGCCGACACCGCAGCGTGCGCGGCGACCGCCGCACCAGCCACTGCTGCAGCTGTGGCACCAATCTTGTCGGCGTTGGCTTCCACACCAAACTGGTGGATGTCCGTCAGGCGGTTGTAGAACGAACCCTTGTCCCAGAAGCCGTCTTCCGAGCAGCCAATGCAGCCGTGCCCCGCCTTGATGGGGAAGCTGGTGCCACCGTTCCACTGCACGGTGGAGCAAGCGTTGTAAGTGGTGGGACCTTTGCAGCCGACCTTGTACAGACAGTAGCCCTTGCGTGCGGATTCGTCGTCCCAGGCCTCGACAAACTGGCCCGCATCAAAGTGCGGGCGGCGGTAGCATTTGTCGTGAATGCGCTGGCTGTAGAACATCTTGGGCCGGCCCTGGCGGTCCAGCTCGGGCATGCGGTCAAAGGTCAGCATGTAGGTGATGACACCGGTCATCACCTCGGCAATGGGCGGGCAGCCCGGCACCTTGATGATGGGCTTGTCAAAGATGACTTTGTGGATGGGCGTGGCCTGGGTCGGGTTGGGCTTGGCGGCTTGTACGCAGCCCCAAGAGGCGCAAGAACCCCAGCTGATCACAGCCTTGGCGTCTTTGGCCACGTGTTTAAGCTGTTCGATAAAGGGCTTGCCACCGATGATGCAGCTCATGCCATCTTGATTCAGCGGTGGGTTGCCCTCCACTGCCAGGATGTAGTTGCCTTTGTATTTGGTCATCACTTCTTCAAGGATGGCCTCGGCCTGGTGACCTGCAGACGCCATCAGGGTGTCGTCGTAGTCCAGCGAGATCATGGACAGCACCACGTCCTTGGCCAGCGGGTGCGCGGAGCGGATGAAGGATTCCGAGCAGCAGGTGCATTCCAGACCGTGCAGCCACAGCACGGGCGTGCGCGGCTTGGTCTCCATGGCATGTGCAATCTGCGGCACAAAGGACGGCGCCAAGCCTAGCGAGGTGGCGGTGAGCGAGCAGTATTTAAGAAAGCTGCGCCGTGAAATGCCCTGGCGGCGCATTACCTCGTAAAACGTTTCCATGCGGTGTGTCTCCTTTAGTGCCTGCTATTTCGCAAGTCACAGGCCACAAGCGGGCCACACCGTGTAAACACCTAGAGGGGGTTGTAAGTGCTTGATTTGATTAGGGGGTTATTTGGCTTTGTCTTGACGCTTTTTTGCTGATTGATCAGGGGTGGAAGATTGGCTTTCAGTTGATGGATTGTTGTGGAATGTTGGCTTTCAGTGGATTTTGTTGGGGTTCTTGCGCTGGGGTCTGTATCTATTGGGTCGCTAGCGCCGGCAGGCACACCAGGATGGCCATTCTCCGGCCACGCTCGCGAACGGCTTTTGTGGTGTGCCTAGCCTATCGAGCGTATGCCGCTGCCATCACGATGCCCCCCATAAGCTCGCGCGAATCGGCCTGCGCCTGCCCACCCTGGTATGCCTGCCTTGGTGGGGTGGTTGACGAGTGATGGGGCAATTCAGTCAAAGTTTCCGGAGGGAAGGCGGCTAACCATGGGCGCGAATTTGGATGATCTGTGTGGCTGCAATGCGGGCGAAAGCGGTCACCCGATTGGCGCTCCCATTGGCCACGATTTGCACAACAAGGACTAGAATTGTCCGAAGACAGTCTGCGGGGTTGTCGGAATTTTTATACCTGTGTAAATTTCAGGAAAAACCGCCGCGAGCAAGGCTGCAAGCCATTCTCAGGAGGAATTCATGTTCAGTTTTTCCCGCAGCGTCCAGAATATCCCGCAAGAGCTACTGTCTACATTGCGTTTTCGGATGTATGTAAAGCGCCCGCATAGATCTGGCACACCTGCCGAACGGTGGTTCTCCTTCTTGTTCCGATCTCTAAGCGTGGCTTCGGCCGGACTCCTGCTGGTTGTACTCCTGCTGACATGTCGACCTGCTTGGGCCTTGTCCCCACCTCCCCCAGTCTTGCCTCCCCCACACGCGGGGGAACCTGCTTTGCACGTCGCAGTAGCAATATCAGACATCGCACTCGTGCGCGAGCTGGTCGCTAGAGGTGCGGCGAGCCGGGAGCAATCTGCGAAGGGACGCCTGCCAATACACTGGCTGCGGCCCGACGACCCAGCAACAATAGACATTTTGCGCTTATTGATTCGCAACGGCGCGCGTATAAACGATCGCGATACGCTAGGAAATACTGCGCTTCACTATGCATCTCGCGCGTGGGACTCAAGCCTCGCCTCAGGACTCCTTGCGCTGGGCTCCGATATCAATGCAAGGAACCAAGCGGGCATTACGCCTCTCGTTGCAACTTTGGAGACCTATCCGAGGAAGCCGAAAGGTGAGTTGCATGGCATCTTGAACCAGCTCCTGGATGCTGGCGGGGATCGGACTGATCCTCGTCTGCTACAAAAGGCAGTATCGCGGAACGATCCAATACTTCTAGACCTGTTTCTGAAGCTCGGAGCTGATACGAATCTAGGTAGCTTCGTGGACCGACATTCACTGCTTCCCCAAGCTGCGCGCGGCAATCCGGAGATCGTGGCGCTACTACTTAAAGCAGGTTTAGATCCCAACCATGGCTCGACTGGATTCACTGCCATCTCCTATGTTCTGACAACGAGTCCAACGCCTGACAGTATCGAAACGACGAGGCTACTGTTTCAATATGGGGCTAGGCCGAACGAGCGGGTTTACTATGGTTCGACCCCTCTTATGATTGCGGCGCAAACGTCAACTGCGCTGGTGGCGTTACTAATTGACCATGGGGCGGATTTGGAAATCAGAAGCCCGAGTGGAATGCGTGCGTTTGAGGAGGCGATTAAATACGCTCAACACGACTCTATCGCGTTGATGATTGCAAAGGGTATAAAAATCAATTCATCCGATTCCAAGGGTGACACGTCTTTACACTACGCAACGAAGGCACTGGCAGAATCCAAGGCGTGGCCGTCTGCATTTGAGCGTAGGCGTGTCGTTGATGCACTACTGAACGCAGGTGCGGATCCAGATGCACGCAATGCTGATAACAAGACACCATTTGATTACATTCCGACGCTTTCCAAGGCGTCAGCAGTCCTTGAGTGAAAAGTCGTAAGGGGTGCCGTAACGTGCGACATAACTCTGCGTTAAGACTGCTTAGGAGGGGCGGCAAGCTCCGCTCCTGGCCTGTTGCGAAAGTTCCTCCCGAACGCTCCCCCGAATTTCACTGAATCGGCTTCAACCGCCCTATTGAGGCAGGCATGCCAGGGTGGGCAGGCGCAGGCCGATTCGCGCGAGCTTATGGGTCGCGGTATGACGTTGCTTGCATACGCTTGATGGTCTAAGCAGCCCACCATGGCCGTTCGCGAGCGTGGCCGGAGAATGGCCATCCTGGCGTGTCTGCCGGTGTACGCGGCATCAAGCAAACCGTGCAGCAAACATCAAGGCCCATGCATGGAAATTTGCCAAAAACACCAGGTGCATTGGTACAACTGCGGACCGGAGAATGCGTTTAGCAAGCACCTGGAAGATCAGCAATTTAATTCATAGATTTATATTTTTGTGCAATTTTGCTAATATCTATGAATGCCTTCACAAAAAACCAGTCCTGCAGATTACCCCCAAGCTGTCATCCAGCAAATTGAATTGCTGGCGCAACACATCGTGGTGGCCCGCAAGCGCCGCCGCGAGACTCAGGCGCAGTGGGCCAAGCGGCTGGGGGTTTCGCAACCCACCATGGCCCGTGTTGAGCGGGGCGACCCGTCCGTGGCCATGGCCACCTACGTGATGTGCATGTGGTTGATCAAGCCCTCAATGGGTTTGGCAGACCTCATTGCGCCACATGCCGACGATGCATCGCTGGAACTAGAGGTCGCCCAGGCACTGGGGCGTGGTGTCGCGAAAGCACGCGTGCCTAAGATTCATGCCAAGGCCAAGGCCCAGGTCCAGGTCCATAAAGCGGTATCCCAAAGCGCCCAAAACGCTGCTGGTTTGGCTGCACTGATGGCCAAGCCGCAAAAGGCCGCACCATGAGCACGCCTGCTGTCACACCCGCCAGCTATGTGCCGCAAGACCAGCTCTATGTGTGGGCGCTGATCGATCCCGCTCAGCCCACTCTGATTGGCGAGCTGCGCCTGTCGCAACTGGTGAGCAACTGCGCCACCTTTGCCTACGGGCCAGACTGGTGGCAATTTCCATTGAGTGAAAACTTGCCCGTCGTGCAGGGGCAGACCTTCAGCGCAGGTGTGCGCGACAGCGCTCCTGGCGCGATTGATGATGCCCGGCCAGACCGCTGGGGTGAACGCATCATTCGCCACGTTGATCGCCCTGCCCGCTTGTCTATTCTGGAGATGCTGCTGTTTGCGGGCGACGACAGATTCGGCGCGCTTGGCATCTCAGTGTCTGCCACCGAATACGTCCCTCGCCGGATTGGGCCGTATCCACAAATTTCAGAGTTGAGCCAATTGGCCAGGGCCATTGAAGATGTGCAGACTCAAGCCCCCGTCACGCCAGAAATCCAGCGGCTGGTGCAACCGGGTGTCACCCTGGGTGGAGCACGCCCCAAAGCGCTTTTTCAAACCGAAGACGGGCCGTGCGTCATCAAGTTCAGTGAGCTGGATGACCCGGTGGATACGCCGCTGATAGAGCATGCCACGATGACGCTGGCTGCCCAGGCGGGCATCAACGTGGCATTAACCCAGGTGCTGCCTTTGCCGCCCCGCTATGCCAAAGCGCGCCACGCCTTGACGATCAAGCGGTTTGACCGCCTTGGCGCGTATCGCGTGCATTGCCTGTCAGCCAAAACCGTGCTGTTGGCCGCTGGCCTGCATGAGAGTTATGGGGCATTGGCGACCGTGCTGCTGCGTCTGGGCAACCCCGACCAACAAGTGGCGATGCGCGAAGAACTGTTCAAACGCATGGTGTTCAACATCTTGATGGATAACACCGACGACCATGAGCGTAACCATTGCGTGCGACTGGGTTTTGACGGCTACTACGACCTGAGCCCGGCCTTTGACGTGGTGCCGAGTTTGCAAAACCTGGGCTACCAAGCCCTGTCTGTTGGCACCCAGGGCACCGAGTCCACCCTGGAAAATGCGCTGACAGAACTGAGCGAATTTGGCATCAAGCGGCAACGCGCCTCAGAACTGATCCAGGACATTGCACGCGTGGTGGACAGCTGGCCTCAGCATTTTGCGGCGCTTGGCGTGTGCGCTGCCGACATGGCCCAGCTTGAGGCCAGCATTGATCGTGATTTCTTGAAGCAACAGCGCAAAGCCTATTGCTAACGGATCTTTGCCGCCATCCCCGCACACCCAAACGCCTCGTTGCGCGCAACGCAGATGTCTTTGGCCGCTGCCGTGGCTGCCTTCAAGAACTTGCGCGGGTCAAACTCAGATCGGTTCTCGGCCATGGACTTGCGCATGGCGCCGGTCATGGCCAGGCGGATATCGGTGTCAATGTTGATCTTGCGCACACCGTAGCGGATGCCCTGCTGGATTTCCTCCACGGGCACGCCGTAGGTTTCTTTCATGTCACCGCCAAATTCGCGGATCACGGCCAGCCATTCTTGCGGCACGCTGGAGCTGCCGTGCATCACCAGATGAGTGTTAGGAATGCTTTCGTGGATTTGGCGGATGCGCTCAATCGCCAGGATGTCGCCTGTGGGTTTGCGGCTGAACTTGTAAGCACCGTGGCTGGTGCCGATGGCGATGGCCAGGGCGTCAACGCCGGTTTTGGCGACAAAGTCTGCGGCCTGCACCGGGTCGGTCAGCATCTGGTCGTGGCTCAGGATGCCCTCAGCGCCCACGCCGTCTTCTTCGCCAGCCATGCCAGATTCGAGCGAACCCAGGCAGCCCAGCTCGCCTTCTACCGACACGTCCACGGCGTGCGCCATCTCCACCACACGGCGGGTCACTGCCACGTTGTACTCATAACTCGCAGGTGTTTTGGCGTCTTCCATCAGGCTACCGTCCATCATCACGCTGGAGAAACCCGAGCGAATGGACCGCATGCACACCGCCGGGCTGGCACCGTGGTCTTGGTGCATGACGATGGGCAGGTGCGGATACATCTCGATAGCGGCTTCGACCATCTTGCGCAAAAAGGGCTCGCCTGCGTAGGAGCGCGCACCGGCAGAGGCCTGCAGGATGACGGGGCTGTTGGTCTTATCAGCCGCTTGCATGATGGCCTGGATTTGCTCCAGGTTATTGACGTTGAATGCCGGCACGCCGTAGCTGTGTTCAGCGGCGTGGTCCAGCAGTTTGCGCAGGGTGACGAGTGCCATGGGAAATCTCCAATAGGTTGTGAATGGGGGTAACAAGGTGGCCAAGGGATGGCCAGTGCGCGCGGCCTAGGCCTCGGCGCGCTTTTGCAAAATCTCAAACGCAGGCAGGGTCTTGCCTTCCAGCACTTCCAGAAAAGCGCCGCCGCCGGTGGAGATGTAACCCACCTGCTTTTCAATGCCGTATTTGGCGATAGCGGCAAGCGTGTCACCACCACCTGCTATCGAAAACGCAGCGCTTTCCGCGATCGCATGGGCCAAGGTCTTGGTGCCGTTCTCGAACGCGGCGAACTCGAACACACCCACGGGGCCGTTCCAGACGATGGTGCCTGCTGCCTTGAGTTGCTCGGCCAGCTTGGCGGCGGTCAGGGGGCCAATGTCCAGGATCAGGTCGTCATCGGCCACGTCGGTGGCGGCTTTGACGGTGGCAACGGCGTCAGCCTTGAATTCTTTGGCGCAAACCACGTCGATGGGGATGGGCACCGCGATGCTGGCGTCGCCTCTTTCTTCACCACGCGCTTTCATGGCTTCGATCACGGCTTTGGCCTGGTCAAGCAAATCCGGCTCGGCCAAGCTCTTGCCGATTTTCAGGCCTGCGGCCAGCATGAAGGTGTTGGCAATGCCACCACCGACAATCAGGCCGTCCACTTTGGATGAGAGCGCTTGCAGGATGGTTAGCTTGGTGGATACCTTGCTACCGGCCACGATGGCGACCAGTGGACGCTTGGGGTTGGCCAAGGCTTTGGAGATGGCGTCCATTTCAGCCGCTAGCAAGGGGCCAGCGCTGGCGATGGGGGCAAACTGGGCGATGCCGTAGGTGGTGGCCTCTGCCCGGTGCGCGGTGCCAAAGGCGTCGTGCACAAAGATGTTGCACAGTGCTGCGAGCTTTTTGGCCAGATCGGGGTTGTTCTTCTTCTCGCCCTTGTTGACGCGGCAGTTTTCCAGCAGCACGACTTGGCCGGGCTGAACGGTGACGCCGTCTACCCAGTTGGCTACCAAGGGCACCTCGCGGCCCAGCAATTCGCCCAGGCGCTTAGCCACGGGGGCCAAAGAGTCTTCTGGCTTGAACTCGCCTTCCGTGGGACGGCCCAGGTGGGACGTGACCATGACCGCAGCGCTAGCATCCAGCGCCATCTGGATGCAAGGGATGGAGGCGCGGATGCGTGTGTCTTCGGTGATGTTGCCTGCGGAATCCTGGGGCACGTTCAGGTCGGCTCGGATGAAGACCCTTTTGCCACGCGCGTTGCCACTCGCGGCTATGTCAGTAAAGCGCAGAAACTTCATCGCCCTGCCCCCACCACACGCACCATTTCCAGGCACTTATTGGAATAACCCCATTCGTTGTCGTACCAGGCGACCACCTTGACGAAGGTGCCGTCCAGGGCGATGGACGCATCGGCGTCGAACACGCTGGTGCAGGTTTCACCACGGAAGTCGGTGGCAACAACTTTGTCATTGGTGTAACCCAGCACGCCTTTGAGGGCGCCCTTGCTTTGGGCTTCCATCTCGGCGCAGATTTCCTTCAGCGTGGCTTCTTTGTTCAGCTCGCAGGTCAGGTCCACGACAGACACGTCGCTGGTAGGCACGCGGAAGGACATGCCGGTGAGCTTTTTGTTCAGTTCAGGGATGACCACGCCAACAGCCTTGGCAGCACCGGTGCTGGATGGGATGATGTTTTCCAGAATGCCGCGTCCGCCGCGCCAGTCTTTGTTGCTGGGGCCGTCCACGGTTTTTTGGGTGGCAGTGGCGGCGTGCACTGTGGTCATCAGGCCGCGCTTGATGCCCCACTTGTCGTTCAAGACCTTGGCGACAGGGGCCAGGCAGTTGGTGGTACAGCTGGCGTTGGAGATGATGGCTTGTCCGGCGTAGGTCTTGTCGTTTACACCGAAGACGAACATGGGGGTGTCGTCTTTGGAGGGCGCGGAGAAGATAACTTTCTTGGCGCCAGCGGCCAGGTGCTTCTCGCCCGAGGCTTTGTCCAGGAACAGGCCGGTGGATTCGATCACGATGTCGGCACCGACTTCGTTCCACTTGAGGTTGGCGGGGTCACGCTCTTGGGTCAGGCGGATTTTCTTGCCGTTGACGATGATGTTGTTGCCTTCAACCGTCACGGTGCCCTTGAAGCGGCCATGGACGCTGTCGTATTGCAGCATGTAGGCCAAGTAGTCGGGCTCCAGCAGGTCGTTGATGGCGACGACTTCGATGTCTTGGAAGTTTTGAATCGCGGAACGCAGCACATTGCGGCCGATGCGGCCAAAGCCATTTATTCCGATTTTTGTGCCTATTTTTGTGCCTATTTTTGTGGTCATGAATATTCTCGAAGGTTCAATGAAGAAGGGCTGACAGGTCAGCGATGACCCGGTCGGGCTCGCTTGCTGTGATGGGGCGGCCCATGTTGTAGCCATAGGGCAGCACCCAGACAGGCACGGCTGCAGCGCGGGCGGTGGCCACGTCGATGGACGAATCGCCCACAAACAAGGCATGGTCGCGGTGCACCCCAAAGTGATCCAGGCAGGCCACAATGCCTGCTGGGTCGGGCTTCTTGGTGGGCAGGGTGTCGCCAGCGATCACGCGGTCAAACAAGGGCGTGAGCTGATGCGCATCCAGCACACGCTGGGTGTAACGCGCCTCTTTGTTGGTGACGATGGCCAACTTAACGCCTTTGGCGGCTAAGGCCAGCAAGGTTTCGCGCACCTGGGGGTACAGCTGGCTGCACGTGCCGCAGCGCTTGGCGTAGTGGCTGTCAAACACCTCACGGGCCAGCGCCAGCGACGAGGCTGCTCGCACCACAGACACCGATGTTTTGCCTTGCATGGCAAGCGCCTGTATCAGCAGCTCTTGGGTGCCGTGGCCGATCCAGCGTTCCACTTGTGCCAGGTGGGTGGGCGGCAGGTTAAAGCGAACCAGGGTGTCGTTGACCGCATCGGCGATCTCTGGCGCGGTTTCGATCAGCGTGCCATCCAGGTCAAACAGGATCAAGCCGAATCGGTTCATGCTGCGGTTCATGGTGGCAGTCACTTGGATTCGCCTTGCAGCAAATCAGCCACCGCCTGCACCACGGCATTGGCGGTGATGCCAAAGTGCGTGTATAGCGCTTTGGCCGGGGCCGATTCGCCAAAGCCAGGCATGCCAATGACCTTGCCGGTGCGGCCCACGTACTTGCGCCAAAAATCGGGCTGGGCGGCTTCGATGGCAACAGCGGGCAACTGCAGCGGCAGCACCTCGTTTTGATAGGCGGTGCTTTGGCGGTCAAACCGATTGGTGCAAGGCATGGAGACCACGCGCGTTGCAATCCCTAAGCCCGCCAAAGTTTGGTGCGCCTGCATGGCCAGTTCCAGCTCTGAGCCTGTGGCCAGGATCACCACTTTGGCACCCGCCATGTCTGCCAGCACATAGCCGCCGCGACGGATGGCATCGACTTGATCCAACTTGGACAAGGCGGGCAGGTTCTGGCGCGACAGGCACAGCGCGCTGGGGCCTTCGCTGCGCTCCACGGCGCAGGCCCAGGCCACGGCCGTTTCCAGCCCGTCGGCCGGACGCCAGGTGTCCAGGTTGGGGATGATGCGCAGGCTGGACACATGCTCCACGCTTTGGTGGGTGGGGCCGTCTTCACCCAGGCCAATGCTGTCGTGGGTGAACACATGGATCACGCGGCGCTTCATCAGGGCCGCCATGCGGATGGCGTTGCGGCTGTAGTCGCTGAAGGTCAAGAACGTGCCACCGTAGGGGATAAAGCCGCCGTGCAGCGCCACACCGTTCATGATGGCGGCCATGCCAAATTCACGCACGCCATAGGACAGATAGTTACCGCCCTGGAATTGGCCATTGGCGTCCACACCCGCTTTGGTGCAGCCTTTGAAGTTGGTCAGATTGGAGCCGGTCAGGTCGGCCGATCCTCCCAAAAATTCGGGCAACACAGGGGCCAGCAAATCCAGCGCGTTTTGGCTGGCTTTACGGGTGGCCACGGCATCGGTCTTGGCGGCCACGCTGCTCAAAATGTGGGTTAGCTTCGCCTCAAAGTCAGCGGGCAAGTGGCCTTCCATGCGGCGCTCCAGCTCGGCTGCCAGGGCCGGATACTGGTCGCGGTAGGCCACCCATTGCTGGTTCCATTCAGCATGCGCGCGTGCACCGCGCGCCACGGCGCTCCAGGCGTGAGTGATGTCGGCAGGAATTACAAACGGCGGCTCTGACCACCCCAGATGGGCACGTGTGGCGGCCACCTCTGCTGCGCCCAAAGCAGCACCATGCACATCGTGCCCGCCCGCCTTGTTGGGCGAACCTTGGCCGATCACGGTTTTGCAACAGATCAGCGTGGGCTTGCCGCTGGGCAATGCAGCTTGCGCTTTGGCTTGCTGGATGGCCGCATCCACGGCCAATGCGTTGTGGCCGTCGACGCCTGCGATCACGTGCCAGCCGTAGGCCGCAAAGCGTGCGGGCGTGTCGTCGGTGAACCAGCCCTCAACATGGCCGTCTATCGAGATGCCGTTGTCGTCCCAAAAGGCAATCAGCTTGGACAGCTGCCAGGTGCCTGCCAGCGAACAGGCTTCGTGGCTGATGCCCTCCATCAAGCAGCCGTCGCCCATGAAGGCATAGGTGAAGTGATCCACCACCGCATGACCGGGGCGGTTGAACTCTATTGCCAGCAGTTTTTCGGCCAGGGCCATGCCCACCGCATTGCTGATGCCCTGCCCCAGTGGGCCGGTGGTTGTCTCTACCCCTGGCGTCACGTCCACCTCGGGGTGACCGGGGGTTTTGCTGTGAAGCTGACGGAAGTTCTTCAGCTCGCTCATGGGCAGCTCATAACCCGTGAGGTGCAGTAGCGCATACAGCAGCATGGAGCCGTGCCCGTTGGACAGCACAAAGCGGTCGCGGTTATGCCACTGCGGATCGCGCGGGTTGTGCACCAGGTGGCGGTGCCACAGCACCTGGGCGATATCGGCCATGCCCATCGGCGCGCCGGGGTGACCGGACTTGGCTGTCTCGACCGCATCGACCGCGAGCATGCGGATGGCGTTGGCCATCTGGCGGTCCAGATCGGGGGCTGTAGTGTTGTGTGACATGGGGGCTCCTTTGGTATTGATGAAACTCAAAATTCGGGTTTGGGCCGGTGGGGATCGGGAAGCTGGGGTGCGCTGTGCAGTCCGTGTCCCCCGGCCTTCGGCCTCCTCCTTTACCTCCCTGCACAGCGCACCCCAGCCTC